>Ga0307513_10000857_pt1 | contig 44276 bp, 26 predicted proteins | sample 15_EM_MG_FD_202174 | JGI IMG/M metagenome (GOLD analysis project Ga0307513, IMG submission 202174) | Populus trichocarpa ectomycorrhiza microbial communities from riparian zone in the Pacific Northwest, United States - 15_EM | ecosystem: Host-associated > Plants > Roots > Unclassified | place...
GGATGTTGTTTAGCTTTAGCCTGTCTCTTGTTCCAAGTTGTCTCTTGGTTTCTTCTGTTAAATTAATTGTTAATGGGGTGAGAGTAGAGGAGAGAGTCGTAATAAACCAAGGTTTTATATTTCGATGAGTCTTTATATTAGGATGAGAATTTAATCTCAAGCATACCCGACCGTTCTGAATAAAAAATAATTTTTAGATAGTTATTTTATTTAATAAATAATTAATAAAACATATATTATCAAATCCAACTCAAAATTCATCCGAATCTAATTTAAAATATATATTTATATTGTATTGATATATTTATAAAACATTTAGATTTTTAATACAATATAATATATATACATCTCGACATAAAACATCCATATATGTATAATATTTATTATTTATAATTAATATATATATATATTAACTATTTTATTTTTTATTAAATCATAAATAATAATTAGATAATAAATACTGAAAACTCAATGAATAATTTATAAATATCTACATTTTTTACTTAACAAGTAATAAATATAATATAAATATAAAAAAATCTGAATTATAAGTACGCGTTACTACTATTGCACCCCAACTTTCTATTTTTACTTGGGGGTGTTTAGAAGTGTAGTTATGATTGCTTTTCAAAGTGTTTTTCGCTCTAAAATACATTAAAATAATATTATTTTTTATTTTTAAAAAATTATTTTTGATATTAACATATCAAAATTATTTGAAAATATCAAAAAAATATTAATTTAAAAAAAACATATTAAAACAATTTAAATCTTTTTTAAAAAATAGTTCCTAGTTTAGGTATTTTACAAACAAACAACCAAACAAATATGAAATGCTGTGTGGCTATGGCAATTCCCAAATGGGTTTTTTTTTTAAATCAAGCAGGACCGGTGATGTCATAAAACAAAAGTATTATTTATTTATTAGAACATGTTTGGCTTTATATTTTAACCGGAAGTTTTTAATAATTTTAATTTTTTTACTTTAAATAATTTTCATTTTATGTTTTTGAAATATTTTAATATGTTAATATATTAATATTAAAAATAAATTTTAAAAAATAAAAAATAAAACATTATTTTTATATATTTTTATATAAAAAACATTTTAAAAAATAACGATGCATATTTTCCCGGACACCCCGGAGCCTCACCACTCACTGACTTATTTTCTGTTGGAGGCTTTGCTGGTTTCGATATAGAAAACAACGTGCTCTCTCTCATTTACTCATAAATTATTTCTGCAATTCCATTCTTTCATTTTTTAGGAATTATACTTGTCCCCTTCTGTAGTTCTATTTTCTGTCTCCGTATCTGTATCAAGAATTCAATAACACTTGCTTGACCCATTTCTTCGAATTGAGCCCGCTTTTCATCAATCGGGGTAAGTTTCTTTTCCTCTATCTGATCATGAATTGAGGGTTCTTTATTTTATTCAAGAATTTTAGGGTTTTTGTTTTTTTAAAAAAAAAAGTTGGAAACTTCCACTTCACAATCAAAGTTCCAATTGGGAATTTTGTATAAAATTCGAAAATTTTCATCTTTTTGACCTGTGACACCACAGAAACCAAATGGGTTCTTAAGGATTTCGAAAAGTTTTTTACTTTACATTGATACTGTCGTGCTCTTGGATTGTTGACTTGAGAGGATCAAATTGTTGACTAGAGAGGATCAAGAGGGCACATTTAGATGTCTATAATTTCAGCTGTTTTACCATTTTGAATTCTTTAGATCCTTGAATGTGATCATGAACTCATCATAATGCTGTACTTTTTATGCTTTTTCAAGGATTTTCTGCTGAAAGGGTTTAGAAGGCCACCTCAATTGTTTTATTTCTTTTTCCCTCTTTATCTGAATTTATGGTGTAATTTGATGAGTAAGTATTTGTGATTCATATCATATCATTTGCTTATGAATTTCTTTTGAACTTAGGGCAGCATCAAGCAAGTTCCTGGCACCACTCGGACAGTATTGTTGTGTCTACCTCATTGCTCAAGTCAATCTGAAAGCTTAATTGATTATATTCAGAATTCTCTGGAATGAGATTTTAATAGTATAATTGCCAAATTTGTATAGGAGTTAGGTGTGCAGGTTAAGGAAGTGAAATGTTTTTGGGTTGCGAACAAAGAACCACGAGGTTCATATTAAAGCAAGTTTTCCTATTTTTTCTGCTCTCTCTAGTGTTCATTGCATGCATTTCAGCAGAATCTGATAGTGATAATTCTGAAAGGTTAAGATCGGCTCCTCATAAAAATGTGAGGAACAATGTTATAGATGGCAGTGGTACAGAGAATGCAGTTGATTTTGAGGGTACAAGTGGTGGGATGAAGGAGGGGAAGGGTGGTTATAACAGAGTTTCGATATCTACAGTTGCATTATTTACATTGGCCATGGCTGCTGCCACTGGTTTAGGTGCTGTCCCATTCTTTTTTGTGGAGCTAGACCCTCAGTGGGAAGGGTTGTGCGGTGGGATGGCTGCTGGTGTGATGTTGGCTGCTAGCTTTGACCTCATACAGGAAGGGCAAAGCCATGGTGCTGGCAGTTGGGTTGTGATTGGGATTTTATCTGGTGGAATTTTCATTTTGCTGTGTAAGAAGGTAATGGGTCAGCATATCACATTTAATATGAAGTTTTCTTCTTTTTCCAGCTAAAACTGATTTGTGCTTCTGGGTTCTTACTCTTACTTGATTATGGGTTGGGATGCATCTGTTCCTCTTTCAATGTTTCATAAATGGCGTGTATGTTTGGTTGTTTTTCCTATTTGGGTAGTGATGAGAACATGCATTCAGTAGTTGTACGATAAGGTTCCTATTCCTTTCTCTTTTATGGCACTTTATTTGGGAACTTTGACAAGGTGTCAAGCTAGGAAACCCCTGAAGAGAGTTTATACATCCATTTGTTGAAAGTTAGCAAACAATTTTATTCTTATATGTTTATTGATTTTATGTTGTGGCTTCAATTTATGTTTGTTTGGATTTTCATATGTGCATGTATAATTTACATGTGTGTATTCATGCATGTTCCTTATTGTTGATATCTCATTATGCTATATGATTTCTTGTTTCAGTTTCTTGAACAATATGGGGAAGTAAGCATGTTGGACATTAGAGGTGCTGATGCAACTAAAGTTGTTCTTGTTATTGGAATTATGACTCTTCATTCATTTGGGGAGGGTTCTGGTGTTGGTGTCTCTTTTGCTGGCTCTAAAGGCTTTTCTCAAGGACTTTTGGTAACTTTGGCCATAGCCGTGCACAACATACCGGAGGGGTTAGCAGTGAGTATGATGCTTGCATCAAAGGGTGTTTCTCCACAAAATGCAATGCTATGGAGCGTAATTACATCCTTGCCTCAGGTAATGCATTATACTTCACAAAGTACATGTGTATAACTCACCTCAAGAGATCACTCTGTGAGACCTATGAATCAGTACAGGTAAATGAACAAGAAAAAAGCAAATCATAGAAGCAACATTTTTAAAAGTGCCGTGCATTTATTATCAGGATAAGATTTGGAGAACTTCCTCATCTCTTCTAGTTTTGTATGCTTCCTAATGATGTTTCTGCTAGATTGGTAAGAGCTTGGAGGACCCACCATAGTTAAAATCAGTTTCATGTTTGAAATTTGTTGTTGGCAATAATTTTACCTCTGTTGGACAGATCTTGATCGTATTAACTGCTTGTGGTTTGGAAGTGTTCTGTTCAAATCCAACCTCTTTGATTAGTTTGCTCTATTGTGGTCCTTTCTTCATGTTTGGAAAATGGGGATCAGATTACGGGTTGGGCAAGAACACCAACCCCAGTCTAAGGGCCATTTCAAGAAAGAGATCTGGCTAATCTTAGAAGGTTCCTGGTTGAGGGTGAGGAATTCATGCTGACAAGTATGTGGAACTTTTATGTATGAGTGGAGCAAGACTCTACATTTTTGTAAGGCCATTTATTTTGCTTTGCAGGGTGAAGCAAATTTGATCTTTCACATTTAAGGAAAAAAATTGAGAGCCCTTTTCAGGGTTTATTTAGCTCTTGATTGTGTAAGACTTGAGATCTTGCTACCTATCCAAGCTTATATTCAGATCATGAAAATACTAGCAGCAAGACATTTTCTGTGAAGTAACAAAATATATCCAAATAATATGGTTACAGGGTCAACAATATTGTGTTAGTATGATTATTGTCGGCATTCTTGATTATTAATCATTTACTTTTACAGCCCATCGTAGCTGTTCCTGCTTTCATGTGTGCTGGTGCATTTAGCAAGTTCCTTCCTTTCTGCACGGGCTTTGCTGCTGGATGTATGATCTGGATGGTGGTTTCCGAGGTGCTTCCTGATGCTTTCAAGGTAATTTGCTGATAGAGATAGGGAACCTTGAATCCTAAATGTCAAAATAGTTTCAAATAAGTTCAAAATGAATTTCGTTTCATCATTTTTATGTGTCTACTTTTGTTTTATCATAGAGAATGCTAAATTCTTCTTGATTTTTGTATTACAGGAAGCCTCTCCTCCTCAAGTGGCATCAGCAGCTACAATTTCTGTAGCATTTATGGAAGCTCTCAGCACTGCTTTTGAGAATTTCAGCCATGACTACAAGTGAGTTGCTATGAACTTAACTTTTCTGAGAATGCATGTTCTGAAGTGGTAAAATTGCGTTATTGGTTAAGTTTCCCATTGTGTCACAAGTCACCTTGACATACACATACTGATATTAGATCACAGCCATGGTATCTAATAACTGGTATCCCCTTTTGAAGCCCATAATATCTTACTGTCTTGATTGTCATATGTGATACCTGCTTTGGTGCATCTTATGTTATATTGCAGCTCATGACATAGTAATGACATTCAGTTTCTCCACCTTAATGTTAATAAGGAAAATCATCTCTCTTGGGATTTGTCATTTAAATGAATTGAAAATGATGCAAACAACTGCTTTTGGCGACATATAGTTACTAAACCCAACCAGGTCATCTTGATTGCATGGAACATTTAGGTCATCTGAAACCTTTTCCACCAAGCATGCTTTAAAATCTTTCATTGCACATGTAATCCTTTCTAGGCTTACAGTTGACTGTTGCAAGTGAAAGTGATTACTGGGAATTGATTTCAAATTGAATGAGAAGAGACTGAGGGAATGCTTTTTGACCTTCGCACATTCAATCTACTCAACGCAGCATTTTATTTACTGATGTTTAAGTTCAACGCAGCGTTTTATGTTATGTTTATATTTTGTTTTCTTAGTTTTTCTAGAGGTGACGTGTGGCTAGGTTAATGGATGTCAGGAATTCCTATTCTGTAGGAACTTCCTTTGTACTGCTGCTATGTATATAATAGAATGGACAAAGAGAAAAGACAGCTAAGAAATTTTAACAAACAATGAATGAATGAAGAAGGAATTCGGGTGAATCATCCTTATGTTCTATCCATTATTAATCCCTTATCTTTTCCATTGTTTTCTTTATACTTGATTAATCTCCATGAATTCTTCCTTCCTGGATAACATGTTGGTTGGTTCACTGAGATTTGGTCTTGCACCGTTGACAACACCTCTATTCATGCGTGCAGTTTTGCATTTAGTTCTTGTAACGCAGCCTTGATCTGCATGATTGGGGTTTTTTTTCATTAACCAAAGTTGGCCCGTACCATAAACAGAATGTATATTCCCTCCCTCCATCAAAGAAACACTTTCTTGCCTAGAAGTTTGTCAGATTATGAGATGCCAATCCTAAATGCAACCTCGCCACTTTGGTTTTTATGTTGATTTTGCATGTTTTGCTCATCTTCCATTTACTTGTATTTATTAATTTCATTCCTGTATATTGCAGTTCAGAGGATGCTTCAGGCTTCTTTGTTTCATTGCTTTTTGGTCTTGGGCCATTGCTTGGTGGCTTCATTCTTGTTGTATTTGCTCTTGCATTCCATCTTCAGCATGCCCTTCTCATGGGTGCAGCATCTGGCATTGCCTTTATCCTTGCCGCCTGGCGACCTCTCCAGCTACTCGTGTCTTCAAAGATGGGGTTCTTCTCCCTCATATTTTTGCTTGCCCTGGGAGCAGCATTTGTCCATGTTTCAAGCTGTAGCATTTTGAAACTTGCAGGTCGCAAAAAGGCATCGGTGAATAATTTACCTACAGCAAATGGCTTTTCGGTGAGTGTTCACACCCTCCAGTCATTCTTGTCATGTGGAGCAGTTGCCTTTCATGCATTGGCAGAGGGGCTGGCTTTAGGAGTGGCTGCACCAAAAGCTTATGGACTTGGTCGGCACATGGTCCTTCCTGTATCTCTACATGGACTCCCTCGGGGTGCAGCTGTTGCTAGTTGCATCTTTGGGGCTACTGATAGCTGGCATAGTGCCCTAGCAGCAGCAACTTTAATTGGATTTGTGGGTCCAATATCTGCTATAGGAGCGATACTTGCAGGAATTGACTACAGTGGTCTGGATCATGTAATGGTCTTTGCATGTGGTGGATTGCTCCCTAGCTTTGGAAACATAATTAGAAGAGGAGTAAGGTTGGATGCTCGGAAGGGGGGTTTTGGGCTAGCAATTGGGGTGGGGTTTGCTAGTCTCTGTTTGATGTGTACAAAGTTGGTTTGCTTGCACACACCTTACTGCAATTCTGCCCCAGAGGCTGTGAGATGAGATGAGATGATCTCCTGTGATAATCAGTTACAGAGGTGCAATGCATATGCTGCGATTAGCATGTCGGCGCCTATGATATACACAAGCATGCATAGATAACTTGTAGAGTAGAATATGCGGAAAAGAGGAGATACAGAGGAAACATCTGGTGGAGAATGTATTCTCCCTCGCATTGTACAATAATTTCTTTTTCATTTTTTTTCCTATTTGAATTATCCTCCGAGAGGAGATGAATGTTTGTGGAGTTTGCTGAGTACAGTAGTCTGAGTTTGAGAGACCATTTACTTGCTAAAAAGTTACTAGAAGAAAGCTTCTATGGGTAGACGCGTGCAAGTGTGAGGGAGGGACGAGCACTCTAGTCTAAATCTTCCCTTCGCTATTATCAACAATCAAGGGACATTATCCTAAACATTCTTATCAAAACTTGTTGGCATGATTGAGATTATATTTTAATATTTTTTTTTGGTGTTTTTAGATTAAAATTTAAAAATATTTTTTAAAAAAAGTATTATTTTAATATATTTTTAAACAAAAATATTTTAAAAAATAATTATTAATTTTTCAAACACCCCTGTACCAACATGATCAGACGCATAAACCAGTCTGAAAATGGTTTCGAGAGTGCTGTGAGCTAGCGTCTGCCGTCTTGCTAGGCGATCCTTCGTTCTTAATTCCCAATTTATGGTTTGACAGCTGCAAAGTTCTGAGGTGTCCCATCCCACGCACCAAATAGGGAATCAAAACTTGATGAAACTTGACTAGGGTTGATTAGAGAAACTTGACTAGTGTTTTTGTTTGAGGGCGTGTGCTGTAATTCTGTCGGCAGATAGGCATATTCATAACTTATGAAGTTTTACTTTTAATCTAGAATATGAATACTGTAAATTAGTCGCCCTGAGAAATATCTACATCCTTGTGTTTGCCAAAATTTCCCAATTTCACCGATGTTTATTTTGTCAATCAAAACCATCCAATACGATGGGTTAGGCCTAACTTTTTATGTAACAAAGAGAGAGAGAGAGAAGCAGATTGAAAAGTAGTGTTGTGAAAAAACAATAGAAAAAGAAAAAAGGACTTTCCATTATGAACGCACAAAAGGAATTTTATTTCCCTCTCTCACCAACAACACCATTAAAGGTCCAGAACTTCTTGCCCCACTAACCCACCAACTTAGCTATCGCTAAAACTAAAAAAATCTCTTATGGTAACGCGTAATGCTTAGGAGAGATTATTAGCCAAGAACGAATACCATCCACGTTAGTTCCCCTCTCCATCAAATATGTTCTCCTTACTTCGTTATAGGCTTGAAGCATTCCTTTGCCCGATGGTGAAACACACACAAATATGAAGATGAATCAGCAAAACAAAAAACGAAATAAAAAATCGATATATATGATTCAATCACTCTCAACCTCTATAACTGAAGTGATACTTTGATATTTAAGCTGAAAAATCCTGAAGAACGAAATTTTAAAGGGGAATACAAGCAACAGCTTGTTCACATTGAGTTTGGCCAGCATCATTAAATAAAATCCCCCAAATCATTTAACATCCAAGATTTCCATTAACACTAGACAGACTCCATTGCAAACTTTATTGATATAAACAATATGGATTGAGGATACCAAGAGTAAACCTTCCCAAAGCACAACCAACCATGAAAGTTGAAAAAGTTTTATCACTTGAAAGTCGACTGATTGCTCTGCAAAAAAAGTTTATCACTTGAAAGTCGCCTGATTGCTCTGCAATTCGTCTCCTCCATCAAGCAGTTTCTCCTTCTCTGGAGCAGCCAGCCCGACATCAACATCAACCAGTTTTGGTTCTTCAACGCTCTGAGAACCCGTCATCCTCGCCAATATCACAAACGACATCCCACCAAGAACATTATTCAAGCACCTAAGAACCACGACCGATGTCTTAAACGCCAAGGGAGAAAGTCCTTTCTCCAACAAAAACTCAGCCCCATTCAGCGTCTGGTACCTCAAATTACTACTAAACCCCATATGAATTGCCCAGGTCAATGCATTCAAAACAGTGGGAGGTGCCTTATTCGGCGTCTCAAAAGTGGGATCCATCTTCTTCCTCATCTTAATCAACCCATTTGAAAGCGCAGTCCCTACCAAACCCGCGGCAAAACCAACAGCAGCAAAAATAGTTCCTTTATAAACAAAAGTACCAAGCCTGTTCATCAAACCATATGCACCCGGTTCAAACATATGACTTGTCGGACAATTGGCGAAAATTGCAGGCAATGTCTGACTAGTAGCAGCCGCAGTAGGCGCAAGCAAATACATCAAGGTAAAATTCAGTATACAACCAACAACCAGGGTCGAAAAAACAAAATCCAACTCGTCAAGACCAAAATTCGGCCGCGATGCCATATCACCAAGAACACAAGCAGACACACCAACTACTTCCTCCATCAATACCTTAAAAGGGAACTGCGGATCCGCCGCGACCCGCGATCTCCACCCATTTAGAAAAAGACCCAGAACCCCAAACCCCGCCGCGGACGATGATGAATTGTCAGAACTCGAATCACCAGCTCCGCCGCCGCCGCCACTCCAGTTTCCACCATCTCCGCCACTGCCACCGAAGCCTCCACCGGCATTGGAAAGGTGGGGTGGTTTGGAATGGAGGAGGCGGAGGGAGGGATTAAGAGGGGTGGAGAAAGGGAAAGAGAGAGAAGGAGAATTGGGATTTGGGAATCTAGGGTTGTTTTGTTTGGTGAAATTAGCAGCGTATTGCCTTGCAAATGTCGAGAATCGGAGCTGGGCTGCTGCCGTTGCCATTTTTTAACTGAATAAAAAAAAAGATGGATTAACAGAGGATGAAAACAATGATTTTACAGATCTAAGAGTGCTGATTAAAGATTTTAAGAAAATGTACCTGGGACTCGAAGACGACGATCGAATCAGAAGGGGCTCGATTTATTTATACTGATAGTAAAGTGATAGATGGAGTGGAAGGGAAAACAAAAACAAAAACCAAAAAAGAGAGAGGAGGAGAACGCTGCAGTCGGAGAGGGAACGTTGTTGTTGTCGCCGCTGCCTGTTGGAGTAGAGAGACTGAGAGAGAAATATATATGTATATGTATATGTATAGAGAGAGAGAGAGAGAGGGAGAGAGAGGGAGGTACGGATTTTACATATTTATTTATGTCGTCTATGATGATGATGCGAAGGCTAAAACCCTAGTAGGACTTGGCGCTGTGAGGAGATGCTTGTTATTGTACGGGAATTTCATGTTTATTATTTTTTAAAGTAATTTTGATTTAAAAGTATATTAAAATAATATATTTTAAAATTTATTTTTAACAGAAAATATCAAAATAATTTAAAAAAATAAATTTAAAACAATTTAAAAATACCTTTCAACCATACCCTCAAACACATTTTTACTTTTGTACTTTAAATTGGGGGATTTTGTTTTGTTTGGCATGATGATAAATTAAGTAATATCAACTTTTTCTATTTTACAATTAGATATCTCAACTTTAATCTTTATCAATTGATTTGTTAATCAACTAATAAGATATTTATGGTGATTATATATTATTACATGGATATAAAAATTAATACTAATTTCATTTTAAATTCGAGTAGAGGCTAGTTAAGCAAAGCAAAGAAACAAAAATGTATTATACGCCAAATTTCATCGTGATTAAAATACATTTAACATGCATGATCAATTATAATTTCTTTTAGAGGTTTTTTTTGTTCATGTCTAGTTTTTAATAAATATTCATTTAATAGGGGGTGGTTGGGGATCGTGACTGCCGGCCGCCCCCCAGCCACAGCCAATCACAATATTCTCCTCCCCTTTTATCACGGGTGCCAGAATCTGGGATGCCACGTGTATTTGTCTCTTCTGTACATGCTCTGCTTGTCATTTATAATTAATTTCGTTATATTGAATCAAGCAACAAGCATCCGACCTTAGCTCAGTTGGTAGAGCGGAGGACTGTAGTTGTTGCTGTAATCCTTAGGTCGCTGGTTCGAATCCGGCAGGTCGGAATTTATTTTTATTTTATAATTTTAGACTCTTTTTTCAAAATATTTTTTATTTAAAAATATATTAAGATATTTTATTTTTAAAAGTTTGTTTTTTACATTTGCATATCAAACACAATCTAAAATTATTAAAATATATATTTTTAAAGATATTTTTTGAACGCAAAAACAAATATATTTCATAGGCTTCTTAGATAGTATTTGATATTGTAGTAGCGGTTGCTTTTCAAAGTACTTTTATCTTGGAAATGTATCAAAATAATATTTTTGTTTTTTAAAATTTATATTTTATACCAGCATATTAAAACGATTTAAAAATATAAAAAAAAATTATTTTTAAATCGTTTTAATATGCTAGTATAAAATATAAAAAATTATTTTAAATAAAAAAAATATTTTTTATGAAATACAGTTTGTACTATATTCTCAACGGCATCTTAATTACTTCTGAGAACATTCCTAATAATAATAAAAATAAAAACTAAACTAGAGTGCTGGAGTAGGAAGCCACGACCAAACGAGCTCAAAAACATATTGCACTAATTTTATTTATCATTCATTATAAAAAATAAAAATAAAAACACTGATCATAGTAGTTTACCTCTGTTCATCATCTACACCAGACGTTCTTCCTTAAAATTTGTTTTGAACAGATTCTTACTGAAAATGCTTTTAAGAATATTTGAAAATGTAGTAATAGATATTTTTAAAAGTATTTTTTATTTGAAAATATATTAAAATAATATTTTTTTATTTTAAAAAAATTATTTCTAACATCAACCTATTTAAAAACTTTAAAATTTTAATTTGAATGAAAAAATTTAAATTTTTTAAAAATATATTTTTAAAATATAAAAAAAAATAGTAACGAAAACCTGCGGTGTAGTATTGGGAATCAGGTATGTCCTTACGTCACAAAAATTGCACGTTATGTAACGACTTTTGGAAACTTCTTGCTGTGATGGTTGTTACGGCCGTTACATATTTATAGCCTGAGATTTGACTGATTTGTTGTTTTCTCCTTAAATTCTGGCAAGGATTGCATGCTTTTTATATATTTTAATTCTTAATTTTTAAGCTTATGACAAAATAATTATATATATATATATATATATATGCTATCATTTTATTTGGTGTTAAACATGAAATAGTATTCGGATAATAAATATTGATGAATATTGACATGCAATTTCTTACAGGATACTCGATTCCATCCCTAAATCGACAGACAGCTAAAACCTGTGGGTCTAAAGCATCCCGAGCTCTCCACTCACCCCATCTAATGCAATGCAACGTGTATTGAAATGAATCTCAGAGGTGACTACAGCATCGTGCCCATGTCGTAGAAACAACAGGAGCTTGGATGGTTGCATCAAAACAAAAACAAGAAGAAAATGTAAGAATCTGCTTAGAATAGTCCAACACATGTTACAGACAGAAGAATCACCTCTCATCCCAAGTATTACAAGACAAAAATCCTACATTTTACACAACACAGAGTTATAGTATGACCGGCAAACAAGGAGGATCTACCCTGGATGTGATGCAAAACATCTATTTAACTACAGGCGAGCTGGCACACGGGAACAAAACGAAAGACAAGTTTCAAGCCTGTCATCATCAACCATAAGTATAATAAAAAGGCCTAAAGTTCATGCTTTTTTCTCGTGTTACAAACAAAATATGAAAATATAAAGACTCATTATTGAGGTTTTCAAACCAAAAGGATTGACTGATTATCATTTTATAAAGAGAATGCCCCAGCTGGGAATCCCATGCCAATGAAAGTAACATAAACCAACCAGCAAATTCATGGATTTATCTTAAGATGGAACAAGACATTCCACATTTGTACGTAATTGTGGCGTAGCCAACCTGTTTCCTTTCCTTTTATTTTCCAGTCATTGCATCTCAATTCACCATGAATTAACAATGTCCACACAAAAAAAACAAAAGAATCGGTCAATCTCATCATCCCTTTCTGCGATGATATCATACACATCTACCTTGAGTTATTATTTAGAGATACTACCAAATGGTTTGCTAATTTTGTTCTGCATCATTCCAAATATAAAGTCCATTAATAAAAAATTGACACCTACAAAACTCAGATCCAATGTCTTTGAAGACCTAACACTTACACCATTCATGTATATATATATATTTCACATTCCTCCAGCTTACTAGCACAAGAATAAATGCAATGAATATATTAAGTTTTACACAAAAAACTGACCTTCACAAACCTAACTCAAGAACCAACTATGTAATTCTTCTTCCTTCTCTTTTCTTTTTCTTTTCCCTTTTTTTTTCATTTAATGTTATCATTTTTTGTCTTGGGAGAAAGAAGAAACAAAATGTAAAAGAAACCACCACCAGAACGCTCACCAGCAAGACCGTTAGCCTAATATCTGAATTGAGAAGTGTTGGATGGCATACTCTGGGCATGAGTTTCTGATATAAACCAATTCAGACAGGAGTACACATGAGATCTCATCAACGCCCTGTTTTCGCACGCTTCATTCCACTTGTATTGAAAGGAGAGACACTGCCACTTGGTCCTGGACTCTCTTCTCTGAAATTTGAATTTAGCATTGCTAGCTCACGTAGCTGCTGCCTCTTAATAAAATCTTGTGACTCATCCTGCACGGAAAAAGGAATATTTTACAGAAGTAAGGGAAAGGAAATGCTTTTCAAATTTTAATCAACTAATGGAGCAGGGAGAATGAAATGCATGAGCAGAACATAAAGACTGGGTAGAGCCTATCACTACTACTTGGGTGTCAGAGGAACTAAACAGAGATCATAAGCCAGAATGCCATTGGTGGATGCTCATTTTTCACTTATTTCCATCCTAATATCTTGGAAGGCATGAAGGGAAACAAATTCTAGAAACGATAGATTCTACTGGTTATTGAAAAAAAAAATTGCAATACAATGACGGCTTGTTTCCTGTTTCAAGAAAGGCATACGGTTTCAAAAACAGAATAGGGCTCCAACTAAAAGCTTTGTGTTTCAACCTTCAAGAAAGCTCCTCTTCACTTTTTTAACATCAAATGCTAGCACCTGGTTCCTTCAGATACAAGAGTAGTAATATCAATTCATTTTACAAATCTCAAATATGAACTGAAAACCTATATTATCATTAAACACACAACTCCCAAGTTATTTGCCTTCAAAGTTGTTCCCAGGCAGACTGACACCTTGGGCAGGCTCCCATTCTTAGATTTACAGTGAAAAACTATATCGCATCACAAAGCATACAAAAAGATCGCCAGCTTCAAAAAATTTAGAATTTCATAAAACTTATAAACAGAAGATTCAATAATGGAAACGGATACCACAGGTTTGAGCAGTTCTTCTATGATTTCTTGTGCCTGCCTGAGTCTTATGTCAACGATGTTGGCAGGTAAGTCAGCCTCAATTAAGATGTGAAGTGGATCGTTCAGGTGCTCATAGCCCGGTCTTCCCCTTAGCTTCTCTTCCTTTCAGATGGAATAAGATAAAAATGATTAGGAAAATACTTAAAATGGCATAAAAAAAGACAAGATTCTACTCATAAGTTTGCTTTGTCGTATCAATCAGTTTTGGCTGTACCGTCATTAAAAAAAGCAGGTTTCAATAGCACTACAGTGAGGCGTGTGTATACTACCTTGTCTGGATCCTTAATTGATCCTTTCCCTCTAATGTACACCCGGCAACCTGTGGTAGCTTCCACCCGTTTCAGCGAATTGCCTCTGGGTCCCAGAAGTCGCCCAACAAAATTGAACTAACAATAAAGAAGCAGCCATCAAATATAAACACTTCAGCAATTCTATTTCATTAAAGGGAATTGTGAAGATATGCTCAACCAATTATATTTAACAGGATAACACCGGAAAGTGGTATGACTTACAGTACATACATTTGGATAGGTATCTACTGGAATTTCCAAACGCAAAATTCTCTTCACAGTGTATGAACTAGGGCTTGCAGGTGCACCTTGCCAGTCCATAGTCATTCCAGGAGGTCCACTTAATCTCTGCATGAATGATTTAGCTATATTAGTGTACCATAGCAGTGGAAGCACAAAGGATTGACATCCAAAATATTTTAACAAATAAATATAAATAGAACTAGACAATACTATAACCTCTTCAATCTGAAGCTTCTCATTTTACCAAGTCATCATATCAGTAGTAAACCCATAACACTAGTTATCATACTGCCAATTATAATAGAGAAATATGGGAAAGAAAAGGCAGCAGCTCAGTTATTAACACAACATTTTAAAGTAATGACACTTGTTGTCAACCTGTTACAGTCCCCGAGGTTATATAATCAAATAGTCAGGAAACCTCTTACCAAAATTATGCTAAGACCTATTGGCTATCCTCACTTTTTTTAATTATACTACAAACCAAGGAAAGTTGGGATTTAGAGAAGGAATCATCGTTCAGATCAAGAATATCGAGATAAAAGCTACTTTGTGAAAACAGATGTACAAAAGAGAAGAGTGTTGACACATAAGCGATCACAATATAACCAATTATTTAACAGAACATTTGACATTTTAAGCATGCTGGATTTTCCTTTCTCAAATAACCACACTTTGCATAGGCAGCATGATCTTGTGATTACAATAGTATAACAGCTGGGAGCGTGTCTTAATTTGAAATGTATTTTCAGGTAACCGGTTTCACAATGGAATTGACTTTAATAGCATGACAGCTAGAAATCAGTTGTCATTTATCTAGAATTTAGCTGTATTCTCAATGAACTGCTTTCACAATGGAATCCATCATCTTATACATTTCTACCATCATTAAAAAGGAAAAAGTTGGGACCCACAAGTGTTGTCATTTGGATCATCAACCAATTGAGGAAAAATTTTGAGACGGATTTTGCAAGTGCTAGTAAAGTTGGAGCAACATGTAAATGTATTGACCCGAGTCTTTACATTAAGAAGTAACATCCCAACCATGGTGTCTCTAAGCATTTTAACTATACATATACCCAGAATATATGATGTCAAAGTCTATGTAAGATGAGCTCGGGGCTTTTAGGCATGACATGGTACAGACTATGAGCTGGGTCCCTTTTCTTATGTGAAAAGCTTGAATCTAATTCCAACCTCACACTGTAGAAGTAAATGTTTCGCAAGATGATTTTGAATGCATGGCCAAATACTCAGAATGTATTTGGCATAGCACCTGGTGAAATTGTTCAGATTACGGAACTTAAAACTAGCAAGGATTTAAAATTGTCTAGCATAAAGTAAAAAACAAGTATTTAAAGTTCTCCAGGTAAAGATTATTGAACTAGGAGCTTCGCTAAAGGTGAAGGAGGAACATCTGTGCTGTACAGTTTAAGAAGAAGTTTCTTTAGCTTATGGGTAAGAACATACTAACAAAGAAACTACTAATAATAAAGTACTACATTGAAACAGCCAGCAAGTGCATGTCTCTATTTTTTATTTCTCAAGAAAAAGCAGTTATCAAACTAGTCACTAATGCACTTGGATAACCTCTTCTTGGTAGCATTTAAAATGCTCAAAACAATACAAACAAAAAGCTATAGTTAAATATGCATGGAAAAAGGAATACTCAAACGCCAGTAAGAATGCCTCTTTATATTCTTCAACAATCCTTCAGGAAAAGCTACTGATTGGTGGCATTTAAGCATCTTGCAATGCTATTAAAATGTAGAGATTGTTTCTCACAAAAAGTTGTAGTAAAAAATCAGTTAGAAAATGAAAATCCAAACCTCATCTACCCAAAATTTCAAACTACAGGCAGGCCCAGGTTAACAAGTGGAATGCAAATAGAGAACTGCAAGCAGGAAGGACCGTAGGGGAAAAAATGGAATACAAATTAAAATCAAAAGAAGCAATTACCTCCTGAGGAATGCCATTCCAGCCACTTAAACCTGTCCCACCAACATTAGACAAGAGGTTTGAAGAAGCCATGGGGCTGGGACTTCTATGCCGTAGTCTGTCGAAGTCTCCAAAGCCTTGGTTGGACATCATTCCTGATACCCGGAAAATTTCTACACATAAAAGAGCATTTACTTGAAAGGCAGACCCAGAGCAATCTTAAACAAAACAACACTAAATGAAGAATTGAAGTCCCGAGAAAAAAATAAAGAAGGGTAACAGAGCAAAAATGGCTGGAACAAGAAGCAAAAGTGAGAAAAAGAAGGGCAAAATATACCAAACCAAACACAAGCAAAATATTCTACAAGGTCATTTAGGTCCAGAACCATGAGCAAATTAAACCTAGGCCACATTTGCGCAGAGTCCTACAAGCACCTCTCTTCAAGGCTGCAACACTTAAGTTGTATCTCAGACCCAAATACAAGGTTAATAACAGAAAAAAAAAAATTGGTGGAAAAGTTACAAAAATTTATACTTCAAATCAGTGAGGGTGCCGATAGAAAACATCTATTCACGTGTTTCATGAGCCATTCACAATTTCCTCTGCCGACTCACTGCAAACCAGTTAAAAACTTTTTGCATGTGGAACTTAAAAGCACTCGAATTTGCCAAACCCAGATAGCGCACATAATTTAATCTCTAATACAAGCTACTATAAAACTTTTGTGCCATCAAAGCTATATCCCAAAATGCCGTAAACTGCTGGCATAAAAAAATTGTATGACACTGGTTTTCATTAACTTTTTTTCTCTCATGATCACATAGAATCAGTGATTCAATGAAAAACGCCTATAATTAGTTCAAGCTAACCCTTTTATACAGTAATTATTTCCCTATTTTCATGCACTCTGGACAAATCCACCCACCTGGCTAGTTACAAGGCCTTTCAAATGGTGTACAAGTTCACGCCACAATGCTGCCTGAACCCAACTAAAGATGTTAAATTGTTGAATACCAAATGACTACTCCCCACAATCAGAAATGGAACAATAAAAAACAAAGTACACATTCGATACAAATCGAAGAAAACAACACTGAAAATCACTTGGTAAGAACAATCAAACACATCTAAACGCCCAGAGAAGCACATTGAAAAACCACAGTGCTGAAATTAAGAACATGGTAGTTTAAAAGGAGAAAATAAACCCAAGAAAATCTAGAAAAACCTAGATCCAAAAATGAAAGACTAAGAAGTAAACCTTGATTTAACAGCCGGCTACATGTTGGAAGAACTTGCATGAAAGGTCCAAGCTTTTGATGTTCTGCTAATAACTCTGATAAGTACTGGCTGCAAAGGGTAAGTAACAATTAAAACAGATAAAAGAAAATAGAAGTCTCTACACAAAGATTGATAAACAACAAAAACTTGAACAAAATCAGTAAAAAAGACCAAGTCTTTTGTAAAAAAAGAAATGATGTGGTTTACAGAAAGAAATCACTAAGCTTGCATACCTGTCAACATCTGGGGTGCTTCTAATCTGAGGAGAAGCAGCTCTTGCAGGTGAAAAGTTGGGATTATACAAACCTGACATGGGGTTTTTGGTTTGCTTTTGTGGAGAATTTTTTTTTTTTCTTCTGAACAAACAAAAGAATATTAAGACTGGAAAATAGAAAAGGCAACGAAAGGCAGGGGGGTTTTAGTTTTAGCTGTGGTTGTTGCAGAAGAAAAGGGAGAAACACAACACCATCAATAAAGGAGTGAGTTTTGTAATAATCTCCCCCAACAAAAACAAAATAATTAATGCTATAAAAAACAAAAACAAAAACAAAAACAAAAACAAAAGGGTTAGGCAACAAAACTATCTAGTGAAATTTTGCAGAACGTAAAGACAAAATGTTTTTATTTACCATATCACATATATTTTTCTCTTTATTAACGCCTTCCTTTGTAGTAATAATTGAGAAACTGGCTCATGGTCAAAGCTACTAACTCCCTCTTGAATCATTTTTAGCCGTACAAACTCAGACCTTAAATTAAACTAATAAAACCAAGGATTTTATGAGTCATCGTCCAATTCGGACATAAAATAAACAGTTTTAATACGTAAGAATCATCACATGGTTGTAAGAAAATCGATGTAAATAAATAAAGAAAGAAAAATATCCCGTGCCCCTTAAACAAAGTCAGGCAAATAAGTGAAATCTTTATAGCTGTATAAGGTAAGTGGTGTACACTCGAAGATGGCAGGAATTTTGGCGGTGGACAAGAAAAGCAAAAACCGAATGGGGAGAGATTTTACTGTTAATGAAAGTGGGAAATTTTCTTAGGTTTTTGGAGGCACCGTCAACTGTGTAAGGTTTTCCTGCGGTTGTGACCGACACGTGTTAGCCATGCAAAGAACCCATTGATATCTATAAAAAGGTTCCCTCACCGAGTAGAAAATCCATTAATATCTACAAGAAGGTCCCACACCAAGTAGAGAAGCCAGTGCCATTTTGATCATGATGTCGCCAACCCTGTCCTGAGCAGGTGGAGTGTGAGAAATAAGATTGCGCTCCTCCACTTTATGCAAACTACGTCGTTTACATCGACCCCGTTAGAGGATATTTTCATAGCAAGTAAACAAATTATTAGTCTTCTTTTGTTATCGTGGTTCAAACTGTGTTATATTCCAATCATAATTTATAACTGTTTGGTAAATATTTGAATGCAGATTTTAGAGATAGGTCCCATTATAAGTTGAGTTCTTACCGCCAATTTTGGTGATGCAAAAAATTACTGCTTTTCATTTTTCATTGCCGGCCTGTTGCCATATGTGCAGAGTGAATTAATTCATTGAGCACAGTGCTCACTTCAAGAAGTAAACACTGCCAAGTGAATTAATTCACTTACTAGTGTTTATTGGACCACGTCTAACCCAAAAAAAAATTAATTTTTTTAATTATGTTTTACTCAAAAACTAGTATAACACTACATAAATTGGAAGGAGATTGCATGATGACGTAACATTTACAGAATTTGATCTCAATTTTAATTTTGTTTCTGATGATATTTTACCTGATTTTGTTACACGCTCAAAAAACCATGGAAATTGTAGTCCTTATCAGATGAATTTCATACGTGATGAAATTGTAGATAAGTTAATGGAACAATAAAAAATATTTGATATAAAATATTATTTATTTAATGATATAATAGTGGTAGTTAAATCTATAATATTTAAATTAAAAACATCAATATTAATATATATCTTTTTTAGTTATTTTATAACCTCAATTTGAAAAGCATGTTTAACCAAACACATTAAACTACTTTTTATTCAACCTCAATTTCAACCACAGTTTTAACCAAACATATATAAATATCAAACCAACCTCAACCAAAAATATTTTTTATAAAAACAACTTTTTTTCAAATCACAACCACAAAAGCTACCACAATACCAAACACACTCGCGGAAGGTTGTGCTTCAACAGTGAAAATACTATTCACACACTCACAATACAATGTGCACTAGAGTAGTGTTTTTTTTCATTTTGATCCCTGACTTTTTTTTTATTATGTCCTTTAATTACAAGATTAACGCCCAATTACTTCAAATTTATCGGCTAGGGAAAAAATTAAAAGACTGGGGACCAAATTAGGGAAGGTGTCGAAAATGGATGTTGTGTTTAAAGTTGGAGTAGACTATACACTTTAACCCCTGATTTATTAAATTACACATATTCAGACCCTTATGTTTTTTTAATTCAATTTTGGTACATACTTTTATTTTTATTATTTTTCATTCATTGATTTTGTAAGGAGAGAGAAGTTTTTGTCAAATTATGGCATAGAGAAAGAAAGTTGTTGTTTTCACATATTTCAACCGCCAAATTGGTTGATATTGGTATTCACGAGTTTCATTTTATAAAAAAAGTTGAATGGTAGTTGTTTCAAACCTCAACATTACCTCAAAAGTATATCAAAGTTGAGGAAAAAAAATCTAACCCAGTTTGATTTCATGTGTTTGGGGCTATTTTTTGAGTTTTTTAGATTGATAAGTTGGTTTCTAGGTGTTGTGAGAGTATTTATGAGGTGTTTTTTTAATGGATTAAAAATTGGATTTTTAGACAAAAATACATTTGCCTTAATTTTCCAGCCATCACCGTGGTGGCCAGATTATGGGCAGATATGTGACACGTCGTTTGCTTCAGCAAGTGACATGTCACCTAATTTATTTTTGTCCGACCCCTAAAAATATTTTTTTAAAAAAAGCCTGGGTGTGTTGGCCTGAGCTCTTTTTTAACACACCCAATTAAATCCTTAGTGCAGATCATTGATTCGACGGGTTATGACACAACATCTAGGGCATTTTTCATGCATTTTCCCCATGATTTTTTAAGTCCTTTAAAAAGGAAGACATGTCAATTTAGTCATGTGCAAAATCTTTACAGTCCTTTAAAGAAGGAGACTAGTCGTTTGGACTGTTCGCAAACTAATTTTGCCATCAATCCCTTGAGAAAAAGACTTATCACTTAGGCCATTCATGAATTTTTTGTCTTGTCGACTCTTAATGTCTTTTTTGAAAATCTTTTACATCGACCCCTTTTATAAAAGAGACTCGTCAATTTGATCATTTTTAAAATGAGCATTGAACCTATAAAGATGATAAAAATTAAATTGGGCTTTGGCCCATTTACTTTAATTAATTTTTCAAAAATAGACAAAAAAGCTATTGCTCTTATTGAATGGATCTTGATTGGATCGTGTTGACTCAATCTAAATTATTATAACTAATTCTCAAAATATTACAAAAATAATAAAGCAATTTTTTTTTGTTTTTTTTGTCCTTTTTTAGTTATTAATTTTTTTATGAGAATGTTATTACCAAAAAAATAATTTGTGACTTATACAAAATATAAATCAAGTGCATAAATATTGATAATATTGATATGCACAAAATTAAATACACAAATATCAAGAATCATTCTTCAGGGTGATGTTGTTAAAATCATGAACTGACTTGTAAAATCATAAAATTTTATGAGTCAACATATACTTTTGTATGCAAAATCACTTTAAAAACTCGAAAATTGATAAATTCAAATTGAAATCGTTTAAACTTTGTAAAATCAGGTAAAGATCAAAATTATAAAATAGAATTTTAAGTTATATTACAAAATAAAGACTAAAAGAAATAGGACTAAATTTAACACAAAAAGAGAGGTCTTTCCATTTTCATTTTTCAAAATGCACAAAAAACTCTCGTTTCATACATGAAAGTTTTAATTTTTTCATTATTTGGTCCTTGTTATTTTAGGATTTTACATTATGATCATAAACTTTACTCTTTTTATATTTCAATCATTGGATATTGAAAGAGGAAAGAGAAAGTCACCCAAAAAAGAGAGGAGAGAAGAGTTTGGTAAATCACATTTCGATAATAAAAAAACTGATTTTGGTGCTAGTGTGTTCATTTTAAAAAGAGGAGTTCAATGAAAGTAGTTTTTCTCTTTAAACATGTTAAAGAAAAAACAGACCAAAGCTCGTAAAATTACTTTAGATTTGATTTAATTATTTATTTTTAAAGTGATTAGATGGTGTTTGATGATTAAAAACAGGTTTATCAAGGTTTTTAAGGTGTTCTTGAGATAATTTTAGGTGAAAATAAATTAAAAATTGAATTTTTAAGGTTTAAAAACTCGAACATGATGGTGATTAGAAAACAAACCAATGAATGGCACATTGTTTGTCCATGCAGATAATGGTGTATTGCGTAATTGTTTTTTTAGGAACAATGTGTCATATGACCATTTTTTTTATAAAAAAAACGATAACCAGGTTCTAAACTCAATATTGTCTTACCTATTTTTAAAGGGAATCTTGTCCCATCCACTTCTATTTTCTTCTTTTAATTTTTATAAATAAAATTATTAAGATAATATTTACAAAATTGTTCAGTTATGCAATAACTTTTGAATAAGAATGTAGTTTTTTTTATGGTTATATCATCTTTTTTTATGAATACTAATTATACACGAATGTAATATGCAATTGATTTTTTTTAAATATGGTTAGGAATATTCAAATATAATAAAATATTTATTTTATTATTTTTATTGTAAGTTTTTCATACAATTTTATAAAATTAATCATTTTCTTTTATTCTTTATATTGTAGTGTGCAAAATATCAATAAATGATTTTTTTGTTTTTTTATTGAAACCATGATAAATTTTTATTTTAAAAACTTTGCTTTTAATTAAAAAGGCATGTTTGTGTAAAAGTAAAAAATAAAAAATACATGAATAACAAAATTTTATTCAATAATATAAATACGATTGTATATATTTATTTTATTTACAATAAAACTATATTTTAATAATGATTTTATATAACGCACTTAAAAACCATAACAAGTCTTCAAGATAAATAAAAAATATATATAAAAAGAAATGGATAACAGAGAATATATTTATATTTATCTTTTATTTGTCACTAGAAAAATTAACTTCCCACTCTCATCTTTAATTAACAATTAACGTTTACAAATTTGTTTTCAATATATTAGTTAATACATATTTGGAGTCATTATTGAATATAAACATCATCTTTCCATTATTATGATAACATGATATCAAAAAATGCTATCATCTTTGCTTGAAATTAACTTAGAATCTTTAATTACTTGTAGGGTAGCATATATATACCTTGGCTCGTATTTTACTAAACAAGGACGATGCCGTCTGTTGATTCTTAATTGTCCTCGACTTTAATAATTTGATGCTCCACTTAAAATATTTGACCTGGAATTCCTATGAAAACTTCTCAACTCCAGGGATGCATCTCACAGACACAAGCCATTCATGAGCGGTGAATATTGAGTTGATCCTCCATGATTGCAGTCGAGAAGCAAACACAAGCAAAAAGATAAAAAGTGAAATGGATATTAATACCAAGGAAGATGCAAAAAGCCAACAAGAGTTAAGAACACAGGATAAGGAGTCTGCAATCTGTCTTATGAGCTCGCTTGGTCGACGGAAATTCACATACAAATCAAAACAAAAGGAAGATCAAACTGATACTGCCCGTAGGACTTCTGGGATGTCGAATGTGCACTTTATTTCTTCTTCAGGAGTCCATAGGAAAGGCTTCCTGCATTGGATATCATGATATCATAAAAAGTTGATGATCGAAGAGTTTTCGTGAATGGCCACAAGAGAGCATAGGTAAATGGAGGGTCATATAAGAGCTTGTCGTGATCACATCACCCTCCTTAAGCAGTATGATAAAAGCTTCACGATATGGTAGCCCACCCATGAAGTCGTCAGCAGCACACCATTTGATATCTCAACAACAGAAGCAGAAGCATGAAATCAACAAATAAGATTCTCCAATTTTTGGCCAGTGAAAGCAATGGAAACCTATGAAAATTGACAGTGTCAAAATGGAAAAAAGAAAAAGCTCAGGTTCACCAAACAGAATTTAAAGACAATGTCATTAATAATGCTCAGCAGCAGCCAAAGTTCATTGTTAACACCCAAAATCACCCTTCTAAAACCAGGAGTTATCCAACCTTTACAGAAATGGCAGAATGCCCAAGCAAAGGCCTGTCTAGAGTAGGAAAAACCACCCATCTAAGATGAGACACATCTACATTACTTCCCCCCAAAATCTACCCCATACGCTCTCCGAATTGTCCAAAAAGAGTAGCAAGAGGGATTCAAATAAGAAATTCTTCCTATATGCACTCCAAGCCATTGTTGCATCCTCCACCGGAACAAGAGACAAGCTTTATCAGCATTTGAAACTTTACAGACAAGCTCTCGAATTCTCCCAGTCCAATCTCGATAGGAAGGAAAATGCTAATGCTAATTCTGCTGCTCTTTCAGGACAACTATTTGACATGTATCTTCCCCTTACTTTTGAGATTTATCAAAATCTAAGAACTAAGAAAAGCTTTGAAAGAAAATAACAGAACGCCTGCACCTTGCATTAATGTCATTAATGAACTAGCTAACAGACCGCAGAGCAGAGAAGCTCATGATTACGAATTGACTGCGCAATTATACTTGTAAATAAAGAAGAAGAAAGGGAAACAGAACCAATACTTGTGTCCCTCATCTGGATCTCCTTTATGCACAAACAATTACCATAATCTTTCTACTAGCAAGAAACACTCATCAACATTGCCAAAATATAACACTTATTGATCTTGAAATCATCAACAGTATGAAACAAGCAAATAAACAAACTATTATTACCCCTTCCTGTTAGCAAGCAAGAGCATAAGCACTCTCAGTTGGCCTTCTTGTCCATGTTTCTGATAAGCTGCTTCATTTGAAACCTCCAAATAAAAAAAATTGCCAAGCCTAATCCTATCAACACATACACCCAAATTTTCTCATCTTCACTCTCCTTCTCCGACCTCACCTCCTCTATATCAAACAACTCCCTCCCTCCCTTCCCACTTAGACCCTCCACCACACACCCATATAACACATACGCCCTATCCTCTCTCCCCACCACAACCGAGGTAGGAAACCTCTCCCCATCAAGGTCAATTTTGTCATAAACCACTCCCTCTCCCCAACTATCATCACTCTTCAAGAACCACAGCTTCTTATTCGACACAACCAAAACGACACCGTCTCCCCTTATCGCAATCCCATCGCCCTCCGGCAAATCCTCGCTCAACAAAACATTCCTTGCCGTGCCGTCATCGGCATCAACCTTGAACAACTTGCCCGTATTGGTCTGCACCACCAGCAAATACCCCTTGCTGACGTAAGCAATCCCGTTCAACCCGAAGGAACTCAACGGTGAGTCGCGGTCCACGGGAAACTGCGTAAATACCGGAGATGTTGAGAAAATCGAGGCCTCTCCTTCCGGGCTGACCTTCCAAATAAAGTTCCCCTCGGAGTTTGTGACGTAAGCGTTGCCCTTGAAATCGAAAGCGACAGCGTTGGCCATGGGGCTGCGGCCGTCTTCGTCGGAGGGGGTAGAAGGAAGGAGGGAGAGGAAGAGGCGCTGGCGGGAACGGAGATCGTAAGCGGCGAGGCCGTTGAAGGGATGGAGAGAGTCGAAGGAGTGGATGACAGCGAGGAGGCGGTTGTTGAGTTTATCCACCGCGAGACCGAGGATGCTGGTGCTGGGAGGGAGGGAGGGGTCGGAGATGATGGTTTCGGTGACGCCGGCGTCGGAGACAGAGTTGATAGTGCGGTGGTGGAGGGAGCCGACGATGAAGTGCTGTGCCGAGGGATCGTAGGTAAGGCTTTCGGGGTAGAGGTTGGGAGATCGGAAATGGATGACGTGTGGGGTTTTGGCTGATGATAGGATGGGACCCACAATAAAAAAGAGTAAGAGAATTTTGGTAGACGACGACATCAGTGAGATTGCAAAGGATTTCGTGAGTTGTGCAGAGAGAGGATGATGATTTGGCTTTCCTTTTATGAGAATAGGAGTGGCCTCCGGCTGCGACACCTGGTCCTCTCTCCACAGTTCCTTCTGCTGACTGCTTTCATGTAACTAGTTTGATTATTTTTTGCGGTTGAAATGGTTTTTAAATTGTTTTTATTTAAAAAAATATATATTAAATTGATTGTTTTTAAAGTTTATTTATCATTGATATAGTTTTTGTGATGTAAAAAAAAAAAATTTAAAAAGTATTTTTAGTTATAATTTTTAAAAAGTATGTAAATCAATTCATATTCTGAAAATTATATATTTAAGAGATTATAATATTTTATTAATGAAGTGTTGATCTAGTAATTAAGACACTGTTATATCTTTATAAGAATAAAAATACAAGTTTAATTTTTAAGAAGCGTATTTATTAGAAGGGGCAGCCACGAACCTCGAACGAGACAAGTTTTGCCTTTTAAAAAAATGATGTGAGGATACCAAAAAAAAAAAATCAAATTCATATTCTGTAAATCATATATTTAAGAGATTGTAATCTGAAGCATAAAAAACATCAGAAGCCCTATTTAGAATTTCTAATTCTTCAATTCATGAACAGATGAGTTTTGGAAGAACAACACCACAGTAGATACATGGTCATTTTGGAATAAATCTCTTGAAAAACTAGTGATGAAATTGATAAAACTTGCTTTTGGAAACAGAAGACACGGCGAATAATTCTTTGATATCATCTGGTAGGCATTGGAGTAAAGACAAGCACAGTGCTTCCACTATAAAAGCAAAGATAACATAAATTTGGACGGCCCGTGGCTAAACAGCTGCTGATCATAGGAAGAAAGGATTCCTTTGCCATCTGCTGTCTGGAAGAAGATTGCTTAATTTAATTATAATCTGAAAAACTCCAAGGTCATTAACAGTGTAGACAGACGAGGACAGACTGTAAATCTGAAAATGCATTGGTTTTGAGTTGACTGAGGGTCATGTGAAGGTAATGCAGAGCTCAAATTTTAATGGTATAAATGCAAGAGAGTTACAGTCTCTCATCTGTCTCTTTCATGGGTAGAAACCTCCACCAGAAGCAGTAAGTGTAGGGCTTCAAGCCTCCAACTACAATTTCTCTGATTCCCGGTAATATAAAAATATGACAACTTGCCCTATCTTTTCTTGTTTGCATACAATTCAAGCTGTAATGACATGTAACTTGGTGATGATTTCAAGTGATGAATAAGACTGCCTTTTTCATTCTATATTTTCCTTCACTTGGTTGGCTGAACTCACAACTTGGAGAAATCTGTTCTTGGTAAAGCAAACGCTAAGCGTTTAAAATTATCAAGGGAACATTTTTCAACATATCAAATGAGCCAAACCCAATTTCATGATGATGATGGGAGAAAATTATCTTTCACTACTCTCATAAGAACACACAAATGCAATCAGTGTAAGGTAAGTTTTCTTGATCTGCTGTGAGGTTAGAAATTAAGAGTTGAAAATGAAGTTCACCGACAGACTCAAACCTCTGATATTGGCTAAAAAAGTAAGGGACTCAATTGGGATGACTGAAGCCGTTGCTTGTTAAAACCAAGCTTCACCTCAGGTCACTGGTAAGTGGTAATCCATGTGCTGCATTATCAGAGGAACACACAGAAAACAATCTATCTATAAAGAAAGGCACCACAAAAAGTTTTATTCCTTGTCAATGAGAAAACTAAATTCATCAAATAATAAAATTACTTTTGGCTATAATGCACACCACAATGAATCATAAAACTATGGAGGGTTTGTGGGTGATAACAGATTTACACAAAAATCCTATACTACCCACACTACAATGAAAAGCCTACCAGAACCAAACAAGGCGATGAAGAAGAGACCACCAAAAAAAGGTGTGAACGGAAGAATTTCTGAATACAGGAATGAAGCTTGAATAAGAATGTGTGTGGAAAGGTGGGACGACTTGTACAAGCGGGAGGAGTTATGGCACATATTCATTCTCAAGGGTCGGTTGTGTTCGAGTCACCATTGCTGCTGGTGCTTTCGTTTCCCCGACCATTGTCATCTGCAGGGATTCCCCCACCTCTGCAGCCCTCTCCATCTGTTGCACTTTCTTCCTCTGCTTCAATTTCTGTGCCCACAATATGAGGAATGACAAAAGCACTAACAGCAATAATCCACCTAGAACAGACCCGATAATTGGCCACACTTTTTTAGAGTTCTTCTTCTTTCCCCCTCCACTTGGCCCAGGACCCACGTTTGGAGGAGATGGAGTTGGAGACACTGGTGCTGGAGAAGGGGCAAGAGACTCAACAACTATTGAAAAATGCCCTTGCTGGATTGTCGAACATACATTTCCAGACGTCACATTGCTCAAACTCGGAAAGCCATGTAAATCAAACCACACGCACTTTGCAATAGACCCATCTGGAGCTGAACGAACATTCAGGAATGAGATATTTAGGGGGTTACCAGATGCCATGATGTCCAATTCAGGCAAATTCGTAGCAGATAAATTTGAAGCATCGTAAGCAAGAAGGCCCAACACTGGAGCAATGTAAGTATAACCAGGCAGCGGATAATATCTCCGAGACCAATTGCCCAAATTTTGGTAGACTAAAACAACCCTCTCCACATATGGCTGCACCACTACTCCTTCTGGAATCCCAAACTCTTTGTACATCCGAACACCTCTACTTTTCAAGCTACCACTCCTGAGCCTCATGGCAGCAATCTTAATCCCAGTCAAATTCGAAGGAACAATCCCATCATACGGAATGCCAGTCCTAGGTAGAACAAATGCCCTATAAGCATAATCTTGGAGGAGAGCATCAAGGGCACGTGCACTGTTTGTTGATTGAGCATTAAACCTCGGCAACCAGAGGATCAATGTAAGAAGAGAAAGCATCGCGCGACTTCGAAGAAGCCCCATCGATGCTTTGAGATGTTAGAATTCAGCAGAATAACACTCAAAAAACGTTGCAAAACCCAAAAGTAAAACCAACCACGAAGCCAGCCCTCACAATCTTCTCCTTAACAATACCCCAAATCCAAACCAGAAACTAAAAACTCTAACTTGAAGAGATATTGCAGCTAGGTTCTTCCAAAGAAAATTCAACGACTACAAAGCCTCAAACTTGCAACTCCATAGTTGGTGGGTGACACGTCTATCTATATATATATCTCTCCTTTTCTATATCTATAAAAATAAAAAATGGAAACAACGGATACTGTATAAAAGAACCCCAGATTCGCCAAGTAGAGAGTATAAAGCAGTTCTGAAAGGTTAACGGTAGAAAACCCTTTATATTTTAATTTTTTCTCTCTTTTGGAATTGCTTGTACAAGACGCTCTCTTATAGGCCCAAATTAAACACAGAACTTTGCGAATCTTCGCAGCATTTTCTCAATAAGAGTCGAAATTAAAGAGCCAATCTTCACAATTACAGCAACTAATTAAAAGTCTTAGAATTAATCAAATCATGTGGGCTAATAAAATGACTGCCAAATAATACACATTCCAAAGAAAAACCGAAAGCAACGATAGAGACTTTTTAGTACCTGGATTCAGAATTCCAAATGGGTTTTTCACTTGACAAAAATTAGAGGTTTTTCTTCTCCAAAACCAAGCTGCTGAAGATTCACATTAGCCAAGCAAGAATCTTGAGATAATAAATCATGATTAACTCTAGGCAAGAAGATTTAAAAGGAGGGACCTTTTTAACCAAAACCCATCTGCATTATGGTTGAATCAAGAGAGTAACACAACAAAATAATTTATTTTGCTTTTGGAACTGACCCCTACACTGCCCTCTCTCTCCTTTTACTCTTACATGTATATATATATGGAGAAAAGAGTAGAGCGGGTGAAAAAAGAGAGAGTAGAGATTATAAGAGGAAAAGACAGGAAGGAAAGAAGCTCTGTAGATGATGATGGAGATGAACCAGTGTGGGCTGGAGAGAGAATTTAAGGATAGAAATTTTCTACTATTTTTTCTACCAGTACACCTAGTGCTGCCACCATAAAACTTAAAAACTAAAAGAACGAACGCAATGGCTGATAAACACTAGAAATAGTAAAATACCAGCAGATAATAGGGGAAAAGAAACATTTAGCAGCGATAATAATAATGATAATCTTAATTATTTTGATTTACAGGTGTGTAAAACATTTGCTAAACCCCTCACATGATTGTTCTTTGTGTTGTTACTATTATGCCCATGGGATTGTTGCGGCTACCACCCACAAACAAAGCCCTCTGTGTCTTCAACTTGAAGGTCAGATTGAAAGGGCAAACAAGAAAGTAAGAAATGTGAATTGAATAAACAAACCGGAGGTTAATTCAATGAGACAAAATTAAATTAAATTAAATAAAGGTATTTTCTTAAATCAATTTCCGAATAGAAAGGTAGTCTAGACTCTCAAGAAAGTCACCTATCTTGAAATATATTTTTCATTATTATTAACATAAATATGGGTGTCAGTTTGCGCGTATTTCGACTAAACTTACAGACCCTAAAATTAACGACCATATAAGTCTCTAGTGACCATTATATTAGCAACCACAAGATTCAAACTTGAAAGTATAAAAAATTAAATCTCTTAATTCCAAACTTTTATCACTAGAATAGATTATTTATATCTTGAAATATTTACAGATACACGTGTGTGTGTTTTACTGCTGCTAATTGGTCATATAAAAATCTATCGCTGAATTTGAAAGGATGATTATCTTTCATTTTCAAGCAAATCTTGTAGGTAAAGCAGCATAAACCGGCGTGAAAAGTTGATCTTGAAAGGTTGAAGATGGCACAAATGGAGTGGACTACTTGCTCATTGCAATCATGATTTAGTTACGTGGGGGTATTAGAAAGCTCGGTATGAATTGTTTTTTAAAATATTTTTTTATTTAAAAATATATTAAAATTATTTTTTTATAATTAATAAATCAGAATGATTTAAAAAATAAAAATATTATTTCTTAAAAAAATCACAATAACATAAATAGATTGGTATAAATGACAAAGGAAAAGGTTGAATGGCATCGTTCATCTTTCTCAACAACTTAATTAAAAATCCAAACCAATCCTAGCTCTTAACTCCTTAATATCAGGAACATAAAACAAATTTTTGAAGTTCTGGAACTTAATTGATTAAATTAAATATTGTCATTCCAGCTCATTGGATCCTGCAAACCATACTCTCCATATTGGACCACGCATGCTAAAGCACGCCTTTGAAGCACATGGATGTGCAAAATCTGTCATCTGTGCACAAAATACCAGGGGCTGCCTCACGGGCTATTTTTGGTAACTTGTACCCTTCGAGGACTCTTGTGAGACAACAAGTTGATTTTTTTTTAAAAAAATAACATTGTTTAGAAATAAAAATTTAGTAAAATAACATAATTTTTTTAAAAAAATTGTGAAATATCATAGCTTAGTACGCATCACGATTAAGAAACACTACTTTTTAAAGTTATCACACGGAGATACGAGGTATGAGAGGGAAAAGAAAAAAAAACTTTGATTATAACATCATCAGGACACATCCAATAACATCAAGGAATGTCACCAACAATGACTTGACTAGGTCACACTCAACAAGTAGAACACTCTTCATCCAAAGACAAGTGATCTACTCACTGCAAATGACTCACTCCGGTCATTATTGGTGACCTTCCTTAGTGTTATTGGATTCATCTCTTTAAAATCATTTTTATGATACCAGTGATGTCATAATCGAATATTCTATGTATCTTCATGGTCTTTTATTTTATTATTTCCTTATTTCTTTCTTTTCTCTCTCTCATATCTCCTTATTGTAATTGCTCACTTGCCTTTGGATGAATAGTATGCCACATTCCAGTCGTCGTTGGTGACCTTGTTAGTGTCGTTGGATTTATCTCGTCAAGATCTTTTTTATAGTATTAGAGGTGTCGTAATTGAAGCTTTGATGTGCTTTTGGGATATCTTTCTTTTTTCTTTTTCTCCTCTCTCCTTATTGTAATTTATGTCCGCTCATTTAATAATTTTTTTGAAATACTGCATTTCTAACTAGCTACAACTTTAAATGTTGTGTTCTCAGTCATAACATATAATAAACCGTGATATTTTGCTAATTTTTTTCTACTTATGTTATTTGACTATTATTTTTTTAAAATGATATTAATAAGTAAAAATACCCCAACAAGCAATCCAAACAAAACAAGTCTTTAATCAATCACAATCAAAAGTTTTGCAATGCAACTTGCATTCGTAATTTTACCCTCCCTAGTTATCCATTAATAATGGAGTATTAGTTATTTATTAGATAGGGGCTTGCACTATGCTTTAGTCCATGCTAAATTTCTCATAAAATATTTAGGCGTTACAAGTGCATTTTAATGAAAGAACAAAAATCTAATAACTCGAGTTATAGTTCTAAACAACCAATTAGCCCTAGGAAAACCTAGTAAAGACCCATTGACCTTTTTCTTTTTAAAAAAAAAAACACAATGTCATTTTTACATATTTATAAAATAAAAAAATAGGTTAATCAAGGTAATGAGATTGAAATAACCTGACATATCGCTTATTTAAAAACCTAACCTGACTCAACAATTTGACTAGTGAACCGAGTGATCTGGGGCCTAGGCCGAGTTAGGTTTCAATAGAAATAGGAAGAGGATTGACCCGATACGATCCTGTAGAAAAAAAGGTTGATCCACAACCCAATTAGCCTTTGGGAAACTCATCCAAAACCTTTTAACTTCTGTTTTTTTCTTTTGAAAGTGATGTTATTTTTTTATGTTTATATAAAAAAAAGGTTGATTTGGGTCAACCCACTTGACCCCTGACTTAAAATTTACCTCGAGTCGACCTTCAGATCGTGTTTGAAAGCTATGTTATTATGTGCTATTATTTTAGAATTGAAATTTGCTATTGGAATAGTGGCAAAATGGTGTCTAATGACAACTATTATGGTGAAATTTTTTTAAAATAATTTAGCACATAGATGAGATAGGAGTTTTAGTTAAATATGTATTTTTTTATCCTTATTTTAGATTGTCATAATTTTTTTTTATGTATTTTAAGTACTTTTAGTTTTTACTAGATCACTGATGCAACATTGCGGGTCAAATCAATGTTTTTTCCATGTAAACCAATGTCTACGTGTTGGTAATATTTTTTCTAATATAAAAAAATTTAACCGTGTTGGGTTGACTTAACTTTAATGGTCCAAAGATAACCCGGATGATTGTTAAAAACATAGTTTGACTAAAAACAAATCAAGACTATTTTTTAAAAAAATATTGAGATAAAAAACATATTGAATCAACCTCGGTTAACTTGGGTTAACTTGCCAAATTTGCGACAAGTATCATGAGACTAGGATAACCCTATAAAAAGCAAATTGAGATAAATTATGAAACTCAATTATCTGTCAACCCAATATTAAAGGATGAGATTAAAAAAAAAACAAAAAACAAACAACTCGAGTCAACTTAGGTTACACTGTCAAAGATGTAACCCATGTCATGTGATTGGGATATTCCCGTGGAAAGCAATTCGAAACAAATTATGAGGATCAATTCCCAATTAACCTAATGTTGAAGGATAAAATTTTAAAGAATAATTTTTAAAAATACAAAATAAATGACATGAGTCAACCCGAGTTACCCCACCAAACTCATAACCCAGATAATGAGACCGAGATAATCTCATAGAAAATAAATAAAAAAATATAAAGCCTAATTCCAAATCAATGAAATGTTGAAAAATGAAATTGGAAAGAAAATTCAACTAAAAAGATGAAAAAACCTGAGTTAATCCGCCAAATCCACGACTCGAGTCTTGAGACCGGGATAAGCAAGCTCAATGTTGAAGGATAAAATTAAAAATGATAAGAAAAATAACCTAAGTCAACTTAGGTTAACTTCTAAACCCGTGATCTAAGTAATGAGACCATGATAATTTTATAGAAAGTAAACTGAAAAAAATTATGAAGCCCAATTTCAAATCAATCAAATATTGGAGGATGAAATTGAGGAAAAAAAACAACTAAAAAAAGACATAAAAAACCCTAGTTAAATTTTCTGACCCATAACCAAGTTATGCAACTAGAATAAATAAATTTAATATCAAAAAATAAAATCTTAAAAAAATCTTAAAGAAAAGCACGGTTAAAATGAACAATATTTTGTCAGGAGGGGATGAATGAATTCCCCTCTTAAATTAGTTTATGTTAATCAAATAAAAGATATATAAATAATCTTTAGATTTTCTTTTTAAATTAAAGATATTAATAAGAAAAGGAATGTTTTTACGAGAGAATTAGTGTTTTCAAAGAGATTAAAATTATTAATTTTTATATAATAAATATTAGTGCCATATAATTAAGTTAAAAATATCCAAGATTTTTCTAGAACACATTTATCAAATTCTTTAGCTGTGTGTATTTCTTAACTTTAGGGATTAAAATATATTAGCAACGTTTAAATGTTTTTATTGAAAATAAACATGTTCTGACTCGTGACTATCTGCCAAGGAAATATATCGCGAAGCAGACACCTTATTACGAGCTCGTTTGGCTCAGCGTTTGCGGCAACATTTTTATTTAACAGTTGCAACATATCGTTTGGTTACAAAACGAGTTGCAATTTTCATGCACGGGCCCCACCATTATTTGTGTTCAAAACTCAGTTTTGTTGAAGCAGAAACTACATGCTTTTCACAATGCTACGTTTCCTGTTTATTGCAACTGTGTTTATAAACACAGTATTTTATAGAGGCGCCAAAGAAGAAGAAGAAGGCGGCGGCTGGAACATAAACAGAGCACAATGGAGAGCAGCTCCCTCAGCTCATCGCCAGCCTCTGCTCTTCCTTTTCCCCTTCTCCTTCTCCTTCTCCTTTCCTTTTGTTTTCTTCTTCGTCTTCTGTATTCTCTACTGTTCACGTGAACAGTGGAGAGCAGCTCACCACCAGCCTCCGCCTTTTCCATTGCCAGTCACTGCTCTTCCTCTTCCCCTTCTCATTCTCCTTCGTATTCTGCATTCACCACTGTCCGAAGAAGAAGACCAGAAACAGAGCACAATGGACAGTAACTCCCTCAACTCACCACCGACCTTCGCCGTTTCCACCGCCAGCCACTCCTCTTTCCCTTCCCATTCCCCTTCTCCTTCACCTTCGTCTTCTACATGCTCTACTGTTCACGTGACCAATGAAGAGCTTCTCCACTGTTCATGGCCGAGCCGGGTCCGGCCCAAACCTAATTGCCAGGTGTCTGGGTCCGACCCAGTAAAAAAAATCCAAAAATATTTCTCAGATATTGTGTTTTATTTGAGAAATTAGTGTTTACCATTATTCAATGACACTACATAATTATATTAGAAGGTGATCGCATGATGACGTAACATTTACAGAATTTGATCGCAATCCCAATTTTGTTTCTGATGATACTTTACCTGATGTTGTTGCACGCTCAGGAAGCCATGAAAACTGTAGTTCTTGTTGGATGAATTTCATACGTGATAGAATTACAAATAGTTTAATGGAACAATAAAAAATACTTTATATAAAGTATTGTTTATTTCATGATATAATAGTAGTAGTTAAATATATAATTTTTCAATAAAAAACTATCAATATTAATATATATTTTTTTCAATTATTTTGTAATTTTAATTTAAAAATATTTCTTAATCGAAACATTAAACTACTTTGTCGAATAGAAAATGAAAGAAAAGACCAACCCTACTCATCCCTTCGCTATCAGCAACAATTCCTTTGTCGTATTTGCCCTTCTCCATTTTCTCTCTCCCTCTCCCTCTCCCTCTCCCTCACTCCTCTCTGTGTATGCATCACCATCAACATAGAGAGAGAAACAAGAGAAGGGAGGAAGAGGGAAAATAAATAAATTAAAAACCTACTTTCTTTTTGTTTATTCAATTTTGTTCCAGATAAAGAAGAAGAAGAAAAATCCGATTGATTGTTTGATCGATTCTCCCTTTAATGGCGATACAATAGTCAAGTTACGACGCTTTCTTTGTCGTTGACCTTTTCCTTTTCTCTTCGTTCATTGACCTCCCTTCAACCCCCCATATTTATTAGGGTTAGGGTTTCTCGAATGCCACCTCGAATCTCATATCCTCCTTATTTCTAACCCCCTTTTCTCTTCCTCGACGGAGTTTCGCTTTCGTAGGTAGTGTTATTCCCTTGTCCTCTTCTCTACAATTTCGATCAATTTTTGTTTTTAATTTCTTAACTTGACAGGGTGATAATAATATAAAATATATGTGATGGTTAGGGCTAGGGCATCATCTACTGCTGATACGATAATGGAAGGGTCAGGGAATATTTCTGATCCGTACAGAGGCAGAGGCGGAGGAAATAGTAATAGCAGTAACAATTCTTCACCTTCTTCGTCGAGGAGATATGGAATGTTATCAGCTTCTAGTATTCTTCAAGCGCCTATTTCTCTTTTATTAGAGTATTCTGGTCTGTTAAGAACTACTCGTTCATCTCACCAAGAAACAGAGTCTTTGATTCCTGGTGGAGGAGGACTTGGTTCTACTAGACTTGATGGTTCGTCGGCTGCGGTGGTCTCTAATAATGGGGAGGTTGCGATTAGGATAATTGGGTCGGGGGAACATGAACATGACAGGGATAGTTCTGGTGGATTGGTTGCGGGGCAAGTTGGTGGAGGGCAGAATGAGGTGTTGGGACAGCAGCAAACGATGGGTGCAGATGTTCTTCAGGGTGATTTGAGAAGTGATCATGAAGGAGGAGGGGGAGATGCCACTGGTGGTGCCGGTAGTCATCAGAGTTCGAGTGTGGGTGGGGATGGGGAAGCTGCTGATGGGGCTGGGGGTAATGGGAGGGATTCAACATACCAGAGATATGATATCCAGCAAGCTGCCAGGTGGATTGAGCAAGTGCTTCCTTTTTCTTTGCTTCTATTGGTTGTCTTCATTCGCCAGCATTTGCAAGGTATTTTTTGTATATTGCTTTATTAACTTAAAATCAGTGGTTTGGCCTTTTATTATTATTATTTTTTAAAATTTCTAGAGTGGAATTCAATAATGTAAAAAAAACTGGACGCTTGAAGCATGTGGAGGAACCATATTTTGGATAAGCAATTCCTACCATATTCTTGGCAAAAACTGTTAGTTAATAGATATATTGTTTATGTACTGGAAGACTTCCACTAAGATGGGATGGATATTAGTCTATGGTTATTTTGGAGGGATGAGTAGCTTGCAAATGGTTTCCTGGTCAATCAGCATGTGTTTGAGCGAGTTTTTATGAAGCAAATAAAAAAACAGCACCGGTGGTTTTCTGGAGGTTATTTATTTTGTTTTGCTTGCCATTACTGCCTGGGTGTTGCTAACTACTCTTTTTGTTTCTGATTATGACTCAACTCTTTTCCACTGAATTCCTCCTAGTTACATTCTCATGTAATTTATGATGAATCTTTTAACTAGAGAAGAACATTTCTATTGCACTGACCTGTCAGTATCTTGCTCTTCAGAGTGATCCATTATCCATGTACAAAATAACCTCGTTTTTCATCCTTGTCATCACTGCTCTTCACAAAACAGTTTCACACACTCTCACCAGATGTTGAAATCTAAATTTGCATATTTGTGAATCTTGCTGTAAGGTCAAATAGATTCATTTGGCTTACCAAATTTTGTATGTTCTTTTCTTTCATCTCAAATTTCTTTCTCCAATTGGCCCTTGTCCTTTGTATGCAATTGGCTTTTTGCTGTTTTGAGGTGATGATTGGATTAGGTAGTTGATCCAATCCATTACCTAGTGTTAACCAAATGAAGAATTATAGGAAGTCATTGTGAGAGGAGAGGATGGGAGAAGGGAAGAAAAACTTAAGTACAGGGACTAGGAGGGGGAGGAAGAAAGTCAAATATTAAAATATGGTTGGAAGAGAGAGATCTTAAAGAATTGACCTTCTTAATTGGAGCTGTAGATTTATCATTCCATGGAGCTGGATTGGATTACATTTCTATGATATTGGGTGGATTCTTCTTGGGTTGATATTGTGGTGTTTTCATCATGAACAGCTTTGGATTCCCTAAAATCTCGTACAAATTACGGTTACTGAACACGTGAAGCATGCAGGGGAACCATATTTTGTTTTAGTGATTCGAATTGGGAGCATGGTATGTTTTTTTCTACAGCTGTCAGTGAATAGATAATTTGTTTAGGCTGCATACTTTCATCAGAGATGGAATGTAAATTAATCAGGGATTTTTTGTTGGAATGGTCAGCTTTACCAATTGCCTGGGTATTTAGTTTTTAATTAACGTTATTTTTAGAAAGTTCTTTAAAGCAAAGAACAAAAGGACAGGGATGGTCTCTAGGAAGCAAAAAGCTGCATCAATGTTGCAAACCTCACTTTTTGTTTCAATCTAATTACATCCCAGTTGAATAAATCTCAATCCTCTTCAACTGAACTCTTTACTGTCTCGTGTTTCATACTTCTCAGGCATTAAGACTGAAGATTTTAACTAGAGAAGAAATGTCTATGGTGCTAACTTGCTAGTTTGTTATGCTTTAGAGTAATTCATTGTTGATTTATAGAATGACCACCATTTCAATTCTTGTCACCCTTGATATTCTAACAACAGCCTCACCTTCATTCTGTGTGTAAATGCATGTGAATATTGGTCTTTTTTTTCTTTAACTATATTCTATTCCTTTCGTCTTGAATGTCACTGTCCATTTTTCTCCAACTGTTCCTTGTACTTGTAGGGCGGATTGGTGCTTATTTGTTTTAAGATCCTCTAGATTAGGCAGATGATCTGACTCCAGAACTTTTGTTAACCAAACAAAGAATTATAGAAAGTAAGAACAAGAGGAGGGGGATTGAAAATTAAGAGGACACAACACAAAATCCAGGGATTTAAAATAAGAGGAAGATAATCCAACACTTAAAACCATGGTTGAATTTGGAGTGCTCTTGAGAAATGAACGTTCTTGAAGTAAGCTTTTCCACCACAAAACAAAAATCTGTCTATTACCTGTTCATTGCCCAATTCAATAATAAGTTTAAACTGGCATATTTTTTCATGATTTCTTATGGTAGGAAAAAGGAAAATAAAATTTTCATTCACAAAAGACCAAAACCAAAGAATATGGATTGCTGCTCGCTAATCACATCCCTAGTTGTTTGTCTCTTGACTTTTTTTAGAGGAAAAAATTCTTATAGAATTTTGAGCATGTTGAATTCTAGTCTTTTTCCTTAAGTTTTTACTTCTTACTTTTAATTTTAAAATTTTTGTGACATTGCTCTATATACAAGGACTTGCAGGTTTCTTTGTTACAATTTGGATTGCTGTTGTCATGTTCAAGTCTAATGATATTCTACGAAAACAAACAGCTCTGAAGGTATTTAATTCTTACTGAACATTTTCTGAGCTTTTCTATAGGGACTTGTGCTTAGTGAGAATTCGAGCATCTCTTAGTTGGATTAGATTATGATTATTGAGCTTAGCAACTGTTGGCCTATGCAGGGTGAGAGGAAAGTCTCTATGCTTGTTGGCATCTCTCTTGCATTCGCGATTCATGTGGTCGGTGTTTACTGGTGGTATCAAAATGATGATCTTCTGTACCCATTAATTATGCTTCCCCCCAAATCTATACCTCCTTTCTGGCATGCTATTTTCATCATCATGGTGAATGGTAAGTTACTGTTTGCAAGTTATTGACATATTTCTCTACTTCTGATTGACTAAAGATGCACTTTATGCTGTAATGTTGTAAAAAATAAAGCCGAAAAATGTAGTGATGGCACTTTATCTCATACCTCATGCATTTGTTAATTTTTGCATGGAATATGTAGAAAAACACCTACACGCAGAGGACCTCTCTCAGCCCTTAGGAATATCAATTATTTCTCATGACTTCCTCAAAAGTTTTTCACCTTAATTAAGTGCAGTTTCCTATTATGTTCTCATATGTGGATGGAATGTTTTGAACCCCTTTAATTAGTGTGCAATTATTTTCTTCTTTTTATTGTTTTTCTTTTCCAGATACTTTGGTCCGGCAGGCAGCAATGGTATTCAAATGTATTCTGTTAATTTCTTACAAGAACAGTAGAGGCCGAAATTATCGTAAACAGGTGAGATATCATATAGAATGTATGTTCGGTTTGGGTTTTTGACGCAGCGTTTAACATTGATAGAAGCTAGGGTTCTCAAGCCCTAAGGTTACAGACTTAAGTTGTAGAGAAATTTAGAAAAAACTCACTGATATTTTATTAAAATCTGAATAATAGTTTTCTTCTCAAAATAAACTAGACACTCCTATTTATATTATTCCCAAAATCTTTTATGGGAAATGATTCCTAATTAAAACTAAAACTTGTTATGGGAAATGATTCCTAATTAAAACTAAAATCTTTTATAGGTAAGATTACTAATTAAAACTTATGAATCCATCTAGCATTAGGATTTTTAAATATTAAAGTGCTAGTTAAATTAAAAGTCTCGATCTAAATAGGACAAAGAATCCAAATACTACAAGGTAAATAGAGACAATCCCGCACGGTAACTTCCGAGCCTTATTTGAAGCCCTTCTCGATCTCCAATCATCATGAAATATTAACCTCGCAAGAAACAGGGCCTTCAAAAGCTTTTGTTAAAATTTCAGTTTGATAACAGTTGGATTAAAAGTTATGTTTGATTTATCAAACTGCATTTTAGACTCATTAAACTCTTCGAAATCTAAAAATCTTAACCATTAATAAAATAATGCAACAAACATTATTATGCCAAGAATATGGAAGAAATTTCTCCATGTCAGTTTTGATTTCTTTTAAAAAGACTGAATATTGAAGCTGGTTGGGGTTTGGCATGTCTACTAATCGGACAGAGGTCTCAATCAACTTTCTTTCTGTCATTCTCTTCAAGAAGTTTTTGGCATATACCTGAGCATTTATTAATTTACCTTATTTTCTGACCATGGTAATTTTTTCTAGGGTCAAATGCTTACTTTGGTTGAGTACCTGATGCTGCTGTACCGTGCCTTATTGCCTACACCAGTCTGGTATCGTTTCTTTTTGAACAAAGAATATGGCAGCCTCTTTTCGTCACTCATGACTGGGTTGTATCTAACTTTCAAGCTCACATCTGTTGTTGAGAAGGTACAAGTTTCGTGATTTTATTGTTTTTGTTTCCTGCATCTGTTGCCTCCTTTTGCCTACATTTGGTTAGGAAAATATTGAGCAAGCTGAATGGCCTGTCCCTTCTTAGCCTGTGTTATCATTTCTCCAATCACTCTCATTTTGGTTGGTAAATTGCAGGTACAATCTTTCTGTGCTGCTTTGAAGGCATTATCACGTAAAGAGGTGCACTATGGGGCATATGCAACATCAGAGCAGGTACTGTTGATTTCTCTTTTCTCTTAGATCAGGGCCCCTCTTGGAACATTTGCACATATCTAGGTGTAAATCTGCAGTTATTTGGTTTCCTTCTTTTGGGGTTTTTCATAGGACCCAAAGATATAGTAAACAGTCCACACTCATTTATGCTTTGATGAAATAAAGAACCCATGTTTATACTATGGCAAAATGAAAAGCAAAAAAAAAATAAAAATAGCAGAGAGAGCCATCAATAGAAAGTGCATCGATGGATCAGCCTAAGACGGGTAATTAACTAAGACCCTAAAAAGTCTTGCAATTTCAATATTTCCATTAATAAAATGCCACATCACCAATACACCACCCTTCTTCATTTTAATGATACCCACTCTCCCCCTACTCCCTTTTCCTTGATCTCTTATAAGTTATATTGTACACTTTTTGTGCATAGTTGAGTCCCATTTACTAATTGTTTAATTAAAGCCAAGAACATGAAATATATAATTATTCTCTTTCACCCAAAACCTAAGATAGTTCAATTTTATGTCCTACATGTTATTTTTTTATGCTTTTTTCATAAAATTGTTTAGGGATTTACAGGTTTTCCTTTTATGCACATAATTATAATTCTATTTTTACAAGCCTGGTAGACGTCTCTTTTCTTTTCTCTTTTCTTTTAATTTATTTTCCCTCCCATAGAAAAACTCTTAGCTCTGCCACTGCATGTCGGGGAGGAATAAGCTGAAAACAGGAGCTTTCTCACTTTTCCTAGCTGTTTGATTGCAAATAGTTGGCGCCTTTTTATACAATAGCAAACCTGCTTTATGATCCAATGATAGCTTGAGATGAATAATTCTATATCTTGTGTTTCATCATTTCCTCAGATTAATACAATGGATTTGTGATTATTTTGTGGCATTAACAAAATAATTGCTCTTTAACTTACTGTGTACACATTTTTTTAATCTTTCATGATCCTTCTTTTCTCGTACGTGCAATGAGATGTCACATAGAAAATTGTTCAACGATTGGTCTCTGACTCATTGTGTGCAGAAACTTCGACATGTTCAGCTCTCACTCTCTCTAGATTTCATTAGTGGTTCTTGACAAGTACATGGGATAGTTTTCCATGCATTCTAAGTCATCAATGCTGTAATGCAGGTCAATGCAGCAGGAGATCTGTGTGCCATATGCCAGGAAAAGATGCACGCACCTATACTACTTCGATGTAAACACATATTTTGCGAGGATTGTGTATCAGAATGGTCAGTTTATATGACCTAATACAACCAGCATTTCATTTTCTGTTTGTTATTTGAACATAATTTGCTCTTGCTGAAATCAGTTAGCCAGCAGTAGTTAATTCATTTGTGTTTTATCTGAACTGAGAGTCGGTTTACAGGTTTGAGAGGGAAGGGACGTGCCCCTTGTGCAGGGCTTTGGTCAAACCTGCAGATCTCAGATCGTTCAGTGATGGCTCAACTAGTTTATTATTCCAGATATTCTAGAGGTGTCTACTGTAGAGACCAGCGAGTTTTTCTGCTTGGGAGCTCCAAACACATACCGAAAACTGCCTTTTCCTGATCATCATCTCATCCATACACGTATATGTGACTGTATTTGGCCCTGGCTTGTTCAGTGGTTACTTACCCAAGAAAATCAAACCAAAGATTAGTGGAACTTGAATTGGCTGCCCGTTCTTTTGTTGTATCGGGGAAGGATGAATGTATCTAATGGCTTTTGAAGACACAGTTCCTCAAATGATTAACAATATATATATATATATATATATATATATACATATCATTTTCATTTGCTGTCAATGAAAGTTTTCCTTGTTATTTTCTGAAAATTGTATATACTCTTAATTCTCAAGGAATGGATGGATGCGTTTACTATTTGGAGCGCTTGGGCTTATTTCTAAACATAGGAACCTGGTTGGTGTCTAGTTTGGAGTGTTTAGCTTCCTGCTTCGTGTTGGTGGCTTACGTTGGCCTTGCACCATCTCTATCTCGTGTCCTGCCAGTCATCAGCCGCGACTGTGCAAGAAGTGAAAGCAATATCTCGATATTTTTTTTTTCTTAATGCTTAATCTATGGTATTCTTTCATGTCTGTAAAAGCTGCCTTGCAGTTCTGGCAAAAATTGAATCCCTGCGTAACTGGTGCATGCTGCCATGCCCCTTTGGAGGATGAAATGAGTCTCTGAGTCGGTCTAGACTTGTTGGAGGTGGTTGCCACAAACATTACTTCATGAACTAGTATTAGAAGGCAAGTTCTGGTTAGTGCAAAATGCAATCAGAAATTCTGGGATAATAAGAAAGCAAGGGTATGTCGATGATTGCAAGGAAACTTCAATGGTTGGTTCTACGCAAGGCAATCTGTGAAGTTGTTCCAACACTCTCAAAACTAACTCCATTTTTTTTTAAGGTAAAGCGTGTAAAAGAGTGTTTTTTTTCTTTTCGAGGTGATCGCAAAAGAAAAAAGCGTGTAAGTGTTTTAAAAATTGAAGAAAAAGTGGAGGCTAGGTTTTTAGACCGATTGAATTAAATAAGTTGATTTTATTTTAATTAAAAAAAATAAAAATAAAAAATGACATTAGATGGATAAAATTTTAAAAAGAAAATTGATTAGGATAACCTAAGGAAAGTTTTTTTTTTCAAAAAAAAAAAAAAAGATGCAACTCAATTTATAGCCCATTAAATACAGAAGAATAAAACGGGATAAAAAAGGGACATAAGAAAACTAGGGCTGAGCATTTTCGGTTCGGTCCGGTTTTGGACCAAAATAAACAACCAAACCGATTTTTTTTTTTTTAGTTTTGGAACCGAACCGAACCGAAAACCGGTTCAAACCGAAATTACTCCGGTTGAGTTTTTTCTGGGCTTTTTATCGACAACATTTTTCAACACTTCTGTTTTGTACTTGCTTCCATTTTCCAGAAAATCAACTTCAATTTTTGTTTTGATAGATCCTTGCCCAGAAGTTAAACCCAGCAAAAAAATACACAAAACAAAACAAAAAA
>Ga0307513_10000858_pt1 | contig 44276 bp, 39 predicted proteins | sample 15_EM_MG_FD_202174 | JGI IMG/M metagenome (GOLD analysis project Ga0307513, IMG submission 202174) | Populus trichocarpa ectomycorrhiza microbial communities from riparian zone in the Pacific Northwest, United States - 15_EM | ecosystem: Host-associated > Plants > Roots > Unclassified | place...
TGATTTGAGAACATTTAATGAGGTTTATTAAAGAATCTGGATGAGAGAATCAGGACTCGGCTATGCGGGAGAATCATACATGATCTTGATACTGTATATAGAAGATATAGAAGCGACTTTAAACCCATATCATGAGTTCGCCAGACCAGTGAGGCGTGATACGTGATACGATGTGAGATGTGAAAAAAAAAGTCCTGCTGCCCCAGACGCCAGCAGACCGACGTCTAAGGAAGCAGCGAATTAATTCAGGTTGAGAGTACTCGAGCGGGGATGAGGGGCGGGATACGTCAGGACGCAGAGAAGAAGCGAAGCAGAGCGAGCACGATCAGGAGGAAGAGGCGACGATAGCGAGAATCTGGGGTAGTCTGGATGTCGGGAGAACGCGACGTTGCGTCAGGACGTAAGAAACGTTGCGACGTTGCGTCTGGACGTAAGGAACGTTGCGACGCAAGTCAGGACGCACAGGACGCTCGGGACGCAGAATATCCGGCGCTTGCGTCAGGACGCAACGCCGGCGGATCAGACGCAAGATCCGTTTTTGCTGATGATAGCGGTGTTTGGGTAATACCCTACATCACAGTATGACACCTATCATAGCTGATACTATCCGTAAATTCCAGCTTTAGGTGCTAACACTGGGAAAAATAATCTCATACTATAAAACCGAATACCTGGTGATAGTGTCCTTTACTATAGGAGTTCATGCTTTCCAATGGCTCAGGACTTCGTTGGGTTAGCCTGGGCCGTTCACTGGGCTGGGCCGGGCTCTCTTTCGAGCTCTATTGGGCTGGGTTGGATTGATAACTGTGAAGCCTGGGTTGCCGGCGAACCCAACTGATATTTTTACTATGCTTTTGGGATTTTGATATTAATTTTAAGGGCTCGTTTACCTACCCGTTTGTTTGTGAAATTTGGAAGATAAAACCATAGTAGACAGTGGCGTGTCAACCGGCAGCATTATTAGATTTATACGGTGCAGAAGTCTTTGTCTAATTCCCTTTTTCACTTGGCTGTCAAAATGCGACGTTGCTTCAGAGGTGTGTTTAGAAAAACCGCCCGACACTAGATGGTACTGTTACGGATGAAACTTGGCTTTCCTCGCTTGCTGTTTTTTTAGCTTATCTACGAAAAAACTTGACAGAATAGATAGCTGATCTTTGCTTGGGGAGGAGTTACGTTTTCTGCAGGGGTGACTGTTGCCTAGATTGGCAGACGGGGAAGGGTTCTATGTAAGTTACGATCGTTCACTTCTCTCGCACTCTCTCCCCACCACAGCGATCACGGGAACACAACACAACGGAGGAACCTCTGGACTGTGGATTGAAGAAGGAAATTCGTGACAGCGGTTGGATTTTTTCTCTTCTTTGTGGTTCTGTGTGTTGGCTCTAGATAAGAGGTTTGTCTAGCTTAGCGGATTTGAATTGATCGTGACTTATGTGGTTTTCCTTTCTAGTTGAGATTTCTTGATTGTGACAGTTGTCCGCCCGTGCCTCTTTCGTTCCGGTAGATACTGTGGGGTTGAAACAGGGCCTGCTTATTATTACTAAATTGTTTCCTGTATTTTATGTTTATAGTGGGCAGTTTACGTAGTTAGCTAGTTGGATAGATAGGTTGATATGGCGTTGGAGTAGGGCAGTGATTAGTAAGGTGAGGCAGGGATCGTGGGTTTAAGATGAAGGAGAGGAGACAATGGAGACAAAAAAACTCTAAGGACAACCGGGACAACAACATGTTCATAGACAACTCGGATCTTGTGTTTGATCGATAAGTTTTCTTTACGCTTCTTTTATCATCGTCATCGATTTCTTTAAATTTACCCATTGTGCGAGCGGCAATTGCCCACAGCGGTACTGTTTCGTTTCCTGATCGTGATATCATTTCCCCGTTTCCTTCCCTTTCGTTCTTTTCTTTGCTTTGCGGTTAGTATCTCTCACCGGGGAATACTATCTGCCCGGACCAAAGTCATCGTTTCAATACGCTTGCCCGAGTTATTTCATTTTCAGTACGATACGCTGCGGTAGGTAAATGCTCTCTACTTGCCTGCACGCCTCCAGCCGTCTAAATCTCCTTAACGGTCGGCATCATCTTGAAGTTCCACACGGCACCATTCTCACTACCGGTATAGGTAAAGGGGCCCTCTGTCGCCATTACTATGGCACTATGCTCTGAGCACACGGAATTCTGGAACAATATTTACTGTTAGTAGAATGGTGAAAACGGAAGTGTGTTCAGATTGAGATGGTGTGACGAAAAGCTAAGCTCAAGCGGGATTAGTGGTCATGGATTATCACTCGTTCCGCAGGTTTAAAAAGTGAGAAATAAGTTAACTTCTGCTTAGGCGCATTTTAAATCGCAACAACGGAACTGCGATAGCAAAACTAAATACAAAGAGGTAAAGCAACACTGATGACCCTAATCGTCAGTCAACGCACAACTTAGGAAAGTTCACCCCTTCACATTCACGTCCCCTTGCCCCGCTAACTAACTAATGCTAAAGACAGGAGCGTATATAACCAAAACGAGGTCATCCTATCCTTCCATCGATCGCGAAAAAACTTGTTCTCGTCTTCGGTATGGACACCTCCGGAAGTGTGGACTGGCCCAACGGGTTCGTTGGGTAAGCCAGGGCTAAGGCTCGTTGGGCGGGATCGGGTCGGGCTCAATATTCGTGGGGCTTGGGCTCGGTCGGGTCGGCCCATTTTCGACCAGGGCTTGCCCATTGGAAGGCTTGCTTATTATTTGGCTTGTTGGGGTTGACGCCGTCCCGTCCGAGTAGTATTTTCACCACTCCCGCATTCCCATTTTTAGTGGCGCGGCTGAGTGGCGTTTGGCCCCTATGGTCTGGGGTGTTGGGGTTGACATCGTCCCGTCCGAGTAGTATTTTCACAACTCCCTCGTGGCCATGGCAAGCAGCCCTCCAGAGGGGTGATTTGTCGTCCTCATTAAGTTTGTTGGGATTGACACCGCCCCTCTGAGCAGTATTTCCACGACTCCGGCATTCCCTTCTTTGGTAGCACAACTGAGCGGCGTTTGATGCGTATTATCTGGCTTGTCTGGGTCGACGTCGCCCCGTCCGAGCAGTAGTTTCACAATTCGCTCATATCCATGGAAAGCAGCCCACCAGAGAGGTGATCTGCCTCTCTTGTCAAGTTTGTTGGGGTTGACATCGTCTCATCTGAGTAGTATTTCCACCACTCCCTCATCCCTATTGTCAATAGCCAGCAAGAGAGGGGTTTCGCCATCCTCATCTGACTTGTTGGGATTGACATCTTCTCGTCCAAGAAGCATTTCCACCACTTCCTCATCCATATTCTCAATAGCTAGCAGGAGAGGGGTTCGGCCATCGTCATTTGACTTGTTGGGATCGAGATCTTCTAGTCCGAGAAGCGGTTTGACAACCCCTTCGTGCCTATTGCAAATTGCCAGTATCAGTGGTGTTTGGTCATCATCACCTTCCTTGTCGGGGTCAATGTCTTTCCCGCCCAGCAGTGCTTCCGCCACTCCCTTGTGCCCGTTCTTTGCAGCCCATCCAAGAAGTGTATTACCCATGTGGTCCTTTTAGTTGAGATCCCAACCTTCCACCTGAGCCAAACACTCTGCAATCTGATCAATCCCAGAGGTGGATGCACGGTTTAAATTATCAGACAGTGTAAGCTGAGGGAAGTAAATAAGGAAAATGCTGGGTTTCCGTGCTTTCAAGACGATTTTAGTGAGTATGGGTTATTCCAGTGGTCATAGAACTTCGATGCAAGAAATTTCACGGAATTTGAACTATTCCTTCGTGGGTGATTCCGTAATATAGAGAAGAAAATTCGAGAAAGGGCGTCTACCTACCTAATTTCGAGAGGGAGGGCGGGTTGAAGAAAGAGAAACGGTGTGGGTTGGAGATCGGGAGAGGGTTGATTGCAAGATCGTTTGATGGCGAATCGAAAACGCACAAGACGGAAGCCACGCTGTGAGGGAAGCCGCGATATAAGAAGGAGGAGATAGGAAAAGCGAGAGTGTGCTCGTTGTTTGATGTAAGTCTAGCGAAAGGAAACTGAACAAGGGCACGTGTGGCTTGTGGTGGTTAACTTATTATCGTTGGCCGATCGCCACATATATCTGGAAGTCAGGCACCAAACCTATCCACCGTCCCATCAGAATACCCTAACTTGGCAGCACACGATAGGATTCCTCAATCACCGTTGGCCTACTGCGAATTCAGATAATTTCAGCAGGTTTTTACAATTGTCGAACGAACTGTACCGAAAGGCTCTGGATGAGCTCGGAGGCGGTAGTGAACGGATAGAGTTGATTAGCTACTCGCGGCGAGAATAAATCCTGAGACGGCTGGCGCAACCACAATATCTCACAAGATTCTACCAAACCTATCATGATAATCACAATAATTCGGACAATCGGAACCATAACTACAATAACGATTAATACTAAGGCCTGTATCCTTGTGATCCTCCTTCTCTCTAGGGGCATGAGACCTGGCAATAGGACCTTTGATTTTAACTGTCGTTAGCGCAAGTTGTTGTATTGGAGTGCTGGGGTGTTGGGGGAATTGTGGTTGCGCCCGTTGTCTCTGGGCCTATTCTCGCCGCCCGTAGTACGGTACCGGTAGTAGCCACATGTGTGATGTTGGTTCACGGCTGCTCGTGATTGAATTGAAATGTTCTTGGGGCCTAGAGTAGTTAGACTTGCGAGATTGCTTTAACAGACTCCCGTTTTTCTTTCACTAAACTAGACCTAACTTTTCTTTCGCTCCCAGGAATATCATCAACTGATCATACTAAAAAACTCTTCTGCTTTTATAGAGGGAGCGAGGGTTGAAAATGTCTCGGAATACTTTTAATAACAGCACCAACTGCCAAAATACTAAGAACTCTTGTAATACTACTTCGAATATGTCGAAGCTATCCTGTTACTGATGATCGGTCTCATTTTCTCGCCTGGATATCGCCTTTTGATCCTGGCTAACGGCATTGCGATATTCGAGAACGTCGTGTCAACGATGTTGGGGAATGGCTTATGGGAACTAGGAAATCGAGAAGATACTGCGGATTCGGTGGGGAAGTTGAAATGATAAGGCAGTTTTGTCTTGTTATGAAAAGCCGGGGGTCGGAAAGACGATTATTCGGTAAGAAGAACTACTCTTTGGAGAGAAAAGTGAGCTGGTGCTGATAAACTGTGGTAACAGCTCGCTAGTAGTGGATAGACAGGATAGTCCTTGCGATCAGACAAGAGAGCAATACATAGCTGTTACGTAATTTTCCTTTGGCTTTGCGGCACGAAGGGGGCTGACCACCACCAGTATGCTGGGTTCCATACTGAAGGAGTGGTAAGTGGCACAAAGAGGGTTCCGGGGATATATGGCGGGCCTTGCAAGAGCAGAAAAAAGCCGTTAGTGGACGCAAACCGCAACTCACCGATATTGTGGAAATTCTGCAACCCATCACGTCCTCACAGCATACATTCATGGTCATTGATGCACTCGACAAATGTACGGCCGTGCAGCGATTTCGGCTTGTGACCCGACAAAGGAAATCCTCCAGAAGTGCCCGGCTGCTTGCATATTCGTGGCTGGAAGCCCCATATTTGTGTTGTGATTAAAACACCCCTCCTCGGATGTGTCACAAGTATATCTTTAGGTCGTGCTAGGGACGATATTTTCGGATTTCTTCGTGTGAGATTGAGTGAGAACGAAACAATTGATGGTATGAATGAGAGTCTAGTGACAGAAATTCTAGAGAAGATTCGGGGGAGTATATAGAAAGTGCGGGTACCCAACATGGTGCTGAGAATTCAATATCGTATTATGGGCTATTGTATATAATTAGGTTTCTACTAGTTTCCTAAAATATCGAAGCAATCTCGCAAGAATCGACAATCCATCAGAGACAAGAAAGACTCCGCATTATAAAAGGATTGAGGTTGCAAAGTGTCTACGGTCCGAAAATCGAACGGATAAAGGAGCGGGGTGCGGATAAACCAAGACCCGGAATGGGGGTTTTGATGTAGATTACGGTAGTTGTGCAGAACAGGCGTTGGAGGTAGTTGAGCTCTGCTACACGCTAGCAATCGAGTTAGGCTCTACGAATTTCAATGCTAGCAACATCCCATTGATTTCAACATTAGTAGTGAGCCGTCAAGGGCTTATTAGATTTCTCTAGACTAGGGGGCCCATGCGAAAACGGAACTCTCAGACTGTTCTAGGTCATTTGCCCTGCAGCTGTTTAGGGCATATGATGGCCACATGTCGAGGAAGTTTCTTATAGAGGATGCTTTGTACTTGGGCCTTGAGGGTTTTAGTACTAGTTCTCCGATCAGTGGACTACACGACGCATCGTACTTCGGGACTGCTGGGTTTGTTTTTTGCTTTGATGGTGATGAGATGTTATGATCTTAACGCAGGAGGTTATTGGGGCTTACTCCACTGTCATGTGCCGCTGTTAGGGGACATGAGAAGGTAGTGAAAATACTACTTGGGTGGGAAGAGGTTAATTTTGACAAACCCGATAATGACGGCTAAACACCGATCTCGTGAGCCGCTTGTTGCGGTGGGCGTGAGGGAGTTGTTAAAATACTACTTGAGCGAGGAGGGGTCAACCGCGACAAGCCAGATAATGAGGGCCGAGCGCCGCTCTCTCATGCCGCAGCGAAAAAGGACATAAGGGAGTGGTGAAAAAAAAACCTACTTGGGCGGCAAGAGGTCAACCTCGACAAACCATAAATATAGCCCGATGCCTCTCTCCTATGCCGCCAAGAAACGGCATGAGGGAGTGGTGAGGATATTCAGTGATCCCAAGCTGTCAGCCCGTCGGGCTTTTGGTATCGCCGGACTGACTCGGGATTTTTCGACGATGGCCTAGTAGGACTGTAGGAAAGCGCCTTTCTCAAACCAAAGCCGGGCCCGGACTGGGTCACCTGCGCGCTTCAGGGATTTCAACCCCGACCCTAATACCCAAATGGCATCCCCCCGTTATTAGGGTTAGGGTTGAAACAAGTTATCACTCATAGCAGTTGGTTGACCTTACTCGTATATACTAAAAACTGTTATGTAGGAAGAGGAAAATTGATCTTAATTCTTCTGTGTTACTCTCTGGATCCTGGATAATATTATCAATAACATCGTAGTGGGAGAAATGACACAAATTTGGTGAAGATGAGGCTGGACAAAATCCCGGCCAAGATTAATCGACTAGAAGTGGTGGAAAAGTCGTTGAAATAATAATAGCAATGTGAGCTCCTTATTTTGTTCTCATGCCGGTACCATACTTGTATTTTTTCGCCAACAACCAACGGGGCCGGGCTTGGCATGTATGAGAACTATGAGATTTGAGTGGTAGAGTAGAGAGAGGAATTCAGCCCTGAGGTTGAAAAAAGGTTAGGCAGGCTTTTCGGGTCGAAAAACTTTGGTGTGTATCATACCCAAGTGCAACGGCCTTTTGTATAGTGCTGGAAAACTAAAAATTGCCCTAGCCCCTGTGCCAGGATGCCACCGACCAATCAGCCAGAACAATGAGTGACTGTTTATGACTGCAAGAGAAGCGTGTGTGCAACCAAGGTTTTCACTCATGAGTAGCACTGAGAGATCTTTTGCCCAATCATTACCACCTTGTTGTATAGTTTAATGTCTACAAGCGAAAAACACCATTTTTAACTGTCAAAGTCGTCTTTATTTAGTGACTAAATGATATTTAACGACCACTACACTATTACTACCAGATTTCTACGTCCTGTAGTGGCTTTTTGTCTTTTTCTAGAATGCAATACGGCTGATTGTGAAGAACGAAGAGTATACACATTCCGGGGGCAAGTTTGGTTTTTCCGGCACTATACATAACTAGCCGATCTACTGGAAACATGGCACTCGAAAAACACTTTTTCAGCTCTGGGGCTGAATATCTCTATTTCAACGACTTGGCGCAACCATGCTACGCTAACATAGACAGATGGGTTCTCGGAGGTCCAAGCACTACTCATATCTCATAGTTCTTCTGCAGACCGAGCCCGGCGCCGTTCGTTATTTGCGAAAAGAATACGGTATTCTGAGTGACTAGCGGTAAAAAGCGTGCGGCCGTTCACTGACACTTGGAGGCCATCTGGGCACCTGAAGGTCATGCAGTCCAAATTGAAATTTTGAATAACCTGGCGGCTTTGCCTGGGTATTTGTGAGCTTTACCTGGGCTCTTGGCGGCAATGGCGCACAACTTTAGAGTTCGGCCTGGCCGTTGACGGGGGCGCCTACAGGCTTTTGCTGCGGCCGGTTTTTTTGGCCGGGCTGACCCAGGCATTGTGAGGCCATGGTGGGGCTGGCCGGACTCCCGACCTATAGTATAATTCAGACCATAGTCCAGACTGGCCGCTTGGGATTAGTAACTAAATGTTTTACCATCTTTTGGGCCATTTTCCTGGGGAGAGGCATCTGAGTTGCTAGTGCTGCGGGATTAACAGATTAACGATACCCACAAGAAATCACTTTTTTGCTCATGTAGGAACTGATCCAGGCCCTATAACGACATTTTTTTGGTCGGGGGGAGGGCTTTCATGGCACCAATGTTCATTAAAATTTTATCTTACTCCTAATTTTCTGATGTTTGTAAAAACGACCGGGTCCACATGCCCCTACATTTAGTAGATAGGCAAAGAGCATCAGGAGTAGCAAGCCATCAGAGAGAAAAATCTGACTGAAATATCCATCACTAACAAGTTCCCCTACTAAAGTGCTGGATGAATTCTTTCCCTGCGACGGGTGGGGGTGTACTCATAAAATTCGCAAAGAAACAGGGGGCCAGCCAGGAATTCAGAGGGAATATATTCTAGCGCTTTTGGGGCCAAATCCGACCACCCCGCTCGGTCAGAGTTCCCCTCTCTTTCACTCAAGCTACTGCACATCCTAGGCATACGAACCCGAACATTTAAGTCCAAATTTAGTACAGGGCGACAGATGTGCATGTGCACAGACAATCCGCACATACAAACTTTTACCCTTGTGTCCGGGTCCAATATGCTTGGGACGTGAAGTATTTCATGTTTGCCTAAGTCCGGGGAGAGTCGGCTTGTAGCATGTGGGGACCTAGTCGTTTTTACAAGGGTCAGGAAATTGCAAATAGAGTTAGGTTTTGTGGGAAATACGACTATGTAAGTTATGGTCGATATGCCGATTATCGTGGGAGGTGAGATGGACTCCCGTTAGGCTAGTTCCTTATACACCATTTCACAGGGTTGTATGGAAAGAGGTCGCAATTGCGCATGCTCGCGCGCATGGCCTTGCAGTGCCACTGGTCGAGTAAATCAACGAAATTATGGGGTTATTGCTCCACCAAGCCGTGATCAAGGAAGTGTCCAGTTGAGGTGATCAGCCATGATCTAGTAGGGCATAACTTGAGTATAATCTGATTATATTCAGCACTAGAGTCTCGCCTGACCATAATGCCAAGTAACAACTGTCTTGCATGACCGAGTTCAGCCCCGGGGTGTTGTTTGTGTTGGCATTTCTTAAATTTAATGTCGTTACCTCCTGATTTTTAATTTTGTTCACTTTTATTTATATGTCTCCAAGCTTCCTATTCGACGGAGTCATTTTCCTCTACCCTTCGGAAGAGATCTTCGTTCTGCACATCTTGGGCTCTTCAGCTGCTATATTGTAACTTAGTACTCAGTGTAGGGATAAAATTTGTGAACACTGGGGTAGTGATTGGCAAGAAGCTCTATAGCCAAATATTCGAGCTTAGCCGATTAGCACCTTGAAAGATTACCACCCACCAATTATTGTCTTCAAAGCGCCTGCGGAATTTCTTCTCTTTTAACATATATATCACTGCATGTTTATATGGCCTATAGACGTCAAATCACCGCAGAATCCGGTTCATGGACCAACCCTGGTATCCGAGTACTTCGTTTTCTAACCTTACTCGCCTCCCGAGATTTCAAAGCTATAGTCTGCACCACTTTGTATCTGTTAATAATTGAGTTATTTTTCGTTTTTATCTTAGGTATTTTTCCCTGTGTTAGCCTGTGTCCTGAGTACTGGTTTCTTTCGGTTCTTTTTTTTTATACTGCTGATTCCAGAAGCATACACCATTATAATAGTATACAGGGCTCGCAGGTCCGAATTAGGCTACTTGATAGAGTGTCAGTAAGGATAGGGTAGCAGGAACCAACCTCACCCTCCGGTGAGTCAGCGTTTTTTCATTTAGGTTAATTTGAGTACCGTCTCAGGAGGAGATGGTGGTTCTAGCCACCCTACCATTCTCCAGACCGTATTGGAAAGTCTACCGGTATCAGCACTTGCTACCAGATTAGAAGGGGATTGTCAACAACTTCGCCTTCGGCAATGGCTGATCGGGATTTTATCTTGTGATGTACTCGGGTAGTCTATGTTTGCTTTTTGTATTAGCATATGTGGCATCTTCCTTGGCTGGTGCCCTGCCCAGTAGGGCTTGAACTACTGTAGCAATGTGAGCTTCTCCGAGTTGTGAGCCAAATGATTGGAGTGTGTCTGGAGTGGGGGTGGTCGGAGGCCCGGGGGACTGGGGGCTGCGGCTGCTAGGGAATAGTGTATATCCGCACCATCCTTGGAATAGGCTACCGCAAACCCGAAATAATTAAGAATTAAACTCGTTGTGGGGCAATGTCGGTTCTGGGGTGATGTCGGGAAGGCAGATACACTGGGGGGTACCGTAAAAACTCGAATAGAAGAAAAATGTGCTAGGACGTTGGAGCTGCCTCTCCTAGTAAGGCGCCTCGTATATTCCTTTTCCTTTATCTCAACTGGGGGCTGAGTTTGCGGTGCTTCCCCCTCGCGTAGCTCAGAAGGGAAACTCCAACGTCCTAGCACATTTTTCTTCTATTAGAGTTTTTACGGTATGCTTCAGTACAGACCCTACATTCACTGTGTTGACCTCTTCCCGACATCACTCCGGAACCGACATGCCCCCGCCATGAGTTTACTCCGGGACGTCCAGAATTTCCCGTTTTGTATTAGTGGGAGAAAACATGATGGGAAGACTCTCCTTCGGCATTCACTTGAGACAGACCTTACTAGGAGAGGGAACTCCAACGCCCTAGCAAGATTCTCAATTGTTTCCGGTTTTAAAGTATGCAATATGGGATTGTTAGGTTTGGGCTTGGAAGAAGTGTACAGGTATCGTACTGTACCGGCACTGCATAGGTGCCGGCTTAGCTTCTTATCCGAAGGCCACCTCATGACTTCATTCCTGAGAACCTTTATGATATTTTATAAGCAGCAGACCTCATAGAAAAACTCCACTTCTCTTCTAGTAGGCATTTCTAGGAGCAGTTTCTTCTAACTTCAGCACCCCAGTGCTGTGTTTTCTCTATTGGAGTGTTTTATAAAGTGCTGACATTATGCCCGTAATAGCTAATTAGAGGGAGCATTGGGCTTTGTCTTACCTTAGAGCTTGGGCTGGTGGAGGCGGTTGTATAATAACTATTGGACGAGGACCCCACTTCCAAGCAATTGCTGTTCCGAAGGTGCTGTTGAGGGAATACCGTAAAACCTAAAATCATTGAGCAAAGTGCTATGCCACTCAGAATCTCCTACTTTGAAAAAGGGCGAAATGTACTGAACAAAAAGAGCTGCTCAGCCGCTCTGAAAAAAATACAAAAGCAAAAAAAACACGAAGCCTTACCGGTAGACGCATGTCGAACGATATAGCATATTCTTTGATTATGACAGTTTTACGATACTATAGTGAACATACACAGACGATATTAATTGTAGGGCGTAATAAGGGGCTAATAACGTGGGGTTGTCGTAAAATGGTTGTTTACGATCTCTCCCTCTGTCGTGTTTTAGTTCTAGGACTGGGCTAATTCTTAGAGCTTAAGTGGCCAAGGGTTCAACTTAGACAGATGAAAAAAAAAAGATTTACTGTATTTAGAGAACTATAGTTTCCTGTAGGAATAGCTATACTAAATGTCCTTGCTGATAGAGGTCTGCTCATGAGCAAGGATAGCTGCCGCCATACAGGCACAGCTAGGAGACTGCCTTGTGACTTCGGGAGAAGAGACCCCTGAATGAACGTGGTAGAAAAACTGAAGTGTGTTCGCTATTCGATGTGCAGGGTGATCGTGATCGTCATACAGAGAGAAGAGAACTCAGGTGAGACTAAATATAGTTTGTGGTACTCTCACAGTGTGTCTCCATCGCCTAAACACCAGAAACACCAGTCACCCTCGACATGGTGACAGTCCCCCTTACCTGCTAATTAGCGATCCCACGATGTGGTTATTCTATCACTTGCAGAGCCAGTAGGACCTGCTGTGTCCTTGCAGGCTCCGGCCGGACCCGGAAATGAGATGTAGGAAATCAGCGGTGTGGTTAAGAATGAGGAGTTCGGATTCCTTGGGGGGCTGCAAGGATGGCACTAGCTCCCTGAGCTGTAGGGGCGACTGGACCTGTGCGAGCACGACCCTATCCTCCTATGGGGATTGATTCACCCAATTTCTCTTCCTTTTTCTGATAGGAAAGTCAGCCCTTCAGCAATTGTCAGACAATTATACACGTTATCTTCGTGGCCACTCTAAAATTCTAATTTAAGAGACGACAAAAGTTCATTATGCACAAAAGTAGCAATAGCCAGTTGGGGAGGTAGGCTATCTGTCTCACTTCGGGCTTCAATCGGTATTCGTATGCATACAGACTAATTGAGGTTGCTTGTTTGACTGAGACTTCCTTATATGCCGTGAGTTCATTTAGCCCATAGCGCAGAGCGGTGCTAATGGTGCTAATATCACTGAGGGACTTCACAATATCGAAGTTTCCCTCAAAGAAGGGAGGTTATAGTTGCAGTAGCAATTCCAAATTCTATCTGCTCGTAGCTCAAATTTCAAGTATAAAACAACCCCCTCCCTCCTCTGTCCTACTTCACTACCACCACTAGCTTCTCTGACTATCTATTAACTACTTTAATATCCACTACCAAGACCTATTTCGATCTTCAATTTTCCTTTTATTCAAAATGCAGATTAAGATCTTCCTCGCATCCTTTTTGGCCACTATTCTCGCTATCGGTGTTATTGCTGCTCCTCAGGAGCTCGATGTTGATGAAGCCCCCCCGTCTGATGTTAACACTGACACTGTGTTCGAAAATGTGGCCTCCTTTGCCACTTCCACTGCGGCTGCGGGCCCCCGCCCCACTGAGCCTACTATCACTCCTAAAGAAGACGATGTTCTCGCTCCTGACACCGGTGTGGTACCTAGAGACCTCGTAAGTAGCAAACCATGTTCAATCAATTGGGCCGAGCGGACAGGAACTAACTTCCACAATAGGAGAGCCTGGAGAAGAGAACTCGTGGGTGCATTAGGGTGACTACTAGATCGTAAGTAATGCCTTACTCTGTGTACTCCTTTCCCCTTAAATCTAATCAAGCTACTCTAGTCGCTTCCGCGGTATACATGCAAGAACCTGCAGTATCCCTAATGGCTACTGTGTCAACTTGGTCACTTGGTGGAGATATCGCATTAGCTCTATGCGCCCGGACCCATGTATTATCACCCTATCCCAGAATTCCTCTGATGAACCCCACTGATATCCTCTCTCACAAGTTACCTGGTGCCGTGTTTACACTAGACCGAACTGCTCAGGCACTAGGTCTATTAGTTTTGGTTACCCTGGGTATGGGCGGCTCGGAATATTTAATGACAACATCGCATCATTGGAGTGCTGGTGGTAGTGGGCAGATGCAAGTTTTCATGACTGACTGAGAAGGCATATGCCGGCATTTGTGCACATGTTGGTAGTATACCTTTCATGTTTGTGTTAGAATGGACCATTCTTGGCTCGTCTGGTTTGAGGCAAGGGGTTGCTATTTCTTAAGTATGATAGTTGATTTACATTGTTCCTAAAATTGATATTGTTTGGCCACCAGTATTAAATTATCTAGTTGTGGTGTTGGATGCATGTGATAAGCTTCGCTGATGTAACGAGTTGCTTTGCAATCTTTTGCTCCATTTTCCTAGGGAGAGGTGCAGAGTCGCTCATTCCAATGGATTAACATATTAAGGAGAAATATGGAAAATGACCTTTTGCTTCTGTAAGAACTGGTGTCTCGTATAACAGCTTTTGTCTTTTTTTTCTGGGCTCCTTCACCAATACTTATTCCAGTTTACAGAGTTAGGCTTTGTAGGGAGCATGGGCAAGGGTACGTGGCCCACGAGGAAGAGTCCACCGAAAATTGACTGGTTATATTCCACGAGTGATTCTATAGTATTTTGACAAAGTTAGCGGCATTCAGCCCTGAAGTTGGAAAACTTTGGTGTGTGTAATGCCTTTTTGCATGCAAAACTTGCAGATCGACTAGAAACTGGGCACTCGGAAAACACTTTTTCAACCCCCGGGCTGAATGCTTCTGTTAACCGCCGACCAATCATTGACGGCAAGGGAACCCTCCTTGATACCCCACCTTTTTAACATTACATAGCGGAGATTCTCAAGATCGGGTATTAGTTTCAACTATATATTCTACTATGTATTAATATTCTTGATTTATATTTAGTTTTCGTGCTAGTAGGGCTGGTAGGGGAGCGCTGTTATGGCCGAAGTTTTCTTCTGTTCGTTGATGCTCGGTTAATTTTGTCAACGAACTATAGGTGATGTGTGTTGTTACTCAATCAAGGCTGAGGAAGTGTGATTCCATTACTAGGCTTGCTATCGCGAGACTTGGGGTGACGATAGACATCTCTGTGACTAAACAAAGGCTGTGCAAAATCCTGTATGGGTTTCAATTGCTCCCTCTCCAAAAGGTTTCAGTTCTTGTATGCGCTCCAGAGTATTCTTATGCCATGTTAGTGAAACGGTAGTAGAGGATAGTAACTCGGGAAAGGCCACGTTTCGAACAAGGCCTACTTGTCGTCTGGTGCGGTATTAGCGATCGTACTCTCGAATGACGAGTGCCCAGCATATTTGAAATTGCCCTGGTATTCGGCTCAAACAACAAAGAGGTCAGAGCAAGCAAAATATTGGCAGGGTTAATGGGTTATAGTAAAGGGTCTCTACCCCGGTGGGATAGCGGGTCCAGTGGCTGTCATCAATCAACCATACTTAACAATTCTTCTGCCTCAACAGAGCAAGCAATCGAGAGTGAAGATGTCTCAAAAGATCTTCAATCATAGCATAGACTGCCAAAATACCACAAACCCCTATAATACTACCAGTACTACTACAAATAAGGTGTGGAGCAACTGTACGATTGCCCATAAACTGTCTCCAATTTAGAAGATTGCGTGGCTAGAGTACGGAAGGAAAGGGGTGGGGCAGTTCTTTTTTGTTATGGAGATCCGGGGATCGGAAAAATGTTTATTAGGTAGTACGGATAATTCTCCGGAGAGAGAAATGAACTCGTGCCAACAAACCGCGATGACAGCTTGCTGGTAGTGCGATCAGGCTAGAGGACAGCACAGGGCCGTACGTGTTTTTGCTTCGAATTTTCGGCGCGAAAGGATTTATCTGATACCAGTATGCTGGGTTAGATACCAAAGCAGGTGATCAGGGGAATGGAAGGGGTTCCGGAGGGTATATGGCGAGAATTGTAGTAGTAGAAGAAACTGTTAGTGGAAACAAACCTCAACTCGGCGATATCATGAAAATCCAGCAACTCATCACACCCTCACAGCCCACATTCATGGTGGTTGACGCACTGGACGAATGTACAGCTGTGTAGGGATTTCGGCTTTCTAATTTGTTGAAAGAGATCTTTGAGAGGTCCCCGGGGGCTCGAACGTTCATGACAGGGAGGCTCCATATCTGCCCCGAGATTGAAACAAGCCTCGCTGGACGAGCCACAAGTATATCTTTAGGTTCCACCGGGGGCGATATCATCGGGTTCCTTGGTGTCAGACTAAGCGAGGACGAAACTCCTGATGGCATCGGTTCAAATCCAGAGGGGGGAATTCTGGAGAAGATTTCCGGAGTATAGAGGAAGTGTGGGTTAGAGTAATGATACTAGGAATCCAGTCCTGCATTACAGGCGGGGGGTAATATATATATTTAGGTTTCTGCTCGCCTCCTTAAATATCGAAGCAATCTGGCAAGAATCGACGATGTATCGGAGACTAGGAAGGCTTAGCAAAATGATAGATGTATTGCGGTTGGAGGAGTGACAATAGAATGGATGGACACGTGGGATGGGGATAAATCGAGACTAGGAATAGGAGCCTGTTTGGCAACAGCAGTTCCGTTGAGCGACAGTTCCTGCTGTGAAAATGACCTTCTCTCGGCTTTGAAACGGAAGGAAAGGTGCCATTTGTATGATGTGGGGGGGCGGAACGGAGCCACTGTAGCCAAACAGGCACCAGGCGTTGAGCGTAGACGCACCCTGCCATGCCCTAGCAATCGAGTTAGACTCCACAGATCCCAACGCTGGGAACATCCCTTCAATAACTCCACTAGTGAACTGCTGTCAAGGGCCTAGTGTGGATAAGGATATATTCAGACCAAGAGTGCGACCAATCCATTTTTCAAAGAATATCATTCTGCCCACCTCCATACTTTCAGTTGGCCGTATTCGGCAATGGCAGATATATGCTTGGCATATCTGAACTTCCAACAGGCCAATGCCCTTTCACCCGATTCCTTTGTCGATTCCCTTGCCAATTCTTCTTCAGGTTGCTCTGCATATTTATTTATCCTTTCCCGTCTCCGTGTCGATTGCAATGCCCTTCTATAATGTTGCTCTTTACACTGGAGGACCCATGCAAAAAGGGAACTCTCGGAACACTGAAGGTCACTCGCCATGGAGCTACTTCAGGAATACGATGGCCAGATAACTGCCTAACTTCCTTTAAGTGGGGAAGTGCCTGTGCGAGTTGAGCAGGCTGACAACTTGTCGCCGCTTAATGCACTGTGCTGCACAACGTTTCTTGGGGCCGTCAAGGTGGTGGTCGCCTTGATCGGCATGGGATGTTGCGATCCGACCAGAGAGGATTTTGGGGGTGCACTTCGCTTGCATGGGATGCCTGGGGGGGACATGAGAAGACGGCGAAAGTACTACTCGCGCTGGAAGAGGCCAGCGCCCATAAGCCAAATATTGGGGGCAGGACGCCGCTCTCGTATGCGGCCGAGAGGGAGCGTGTTAGAGCGGCAGGGCACGACTTAATAACGACATTTTTTTGGTCGGGAGGAGGGCTTTCCTGTCACTAACGTTGATTTTATTTTACTCGTAATTTTCTGATGTTTGTAGAAACGGCCGGGTCAGCATGCGCCTACACCTAGCAGATAGGCAAATAGCATCAGGAGTAGCAGGCCATGGGAGAGAAAAATGTGACGAAATATCCATCGCTAACAAGTTCCCCTACCAAAGTGCTCGATGAATTTCTTACCTGCGACAGGTGGAAATATAGTCGTAAATTTTGCAAAGAAACTGGGGGCCAACCAGGAATTTAGAGGGAATATATTCTAGAGCTTTTGGGGCCAAATCCGACCAACCGGCTCGGTCAGAGTCCCCCTCTCTTTCACTCAAGCTACTACATGTCCCAGGCATATGAACCTGAACATTTAAGTCCAAATTTAGCACAGGGTAACAGATGTGCATAGGTGGTCCGCCGTACAAATATTCCCCCCTGTGTTCGGGTTCAATATGCTTGGGAAGTGTAGTATTTCATGTTTTCCTAGGTTCCCGGAGGGTTAGCTTGGCAGCATATGGGGACCTAGTGGTTTGTTACAAGGGTCAGAAAATTGCAAATAGAGTTAGGCTTTGTGGGGAAATACGACTATGTAAGTTATGCTTGATATACCGATTATCTTGTGAGGTGAGATGGACTCCCGTTAGGCCAGTTCCTTATACACCATTTCACAGGGTTGTATGGAAAGAGGTCGCAATTGCGCATGCTCGCGCGCATGGCCTTGCAGTGCCACTGGTCGAGTAAATCAACGAAATTATGAGGCTATTGCTCCATCATGTCGTGATCAAGGAAGTGTCCGGTTGAGGTGATCAGCCATGATCTAGTAGGGCATAACTTGAGTATAATCTGATTATGTTCAGCACTAGAGTCTCGCCTGACCATCGTGCCAAGTGACAACTGTCCTGCATGACTGAGTTCAGCCCTAGGATATGGTTTGTGTTGGCATTTCTTTAGTTTAATGTCGTTACCTCCTGGTTTTTATTTTTGTTCACTTTTATTTATATGTCTCCAAGCTTCCTATTCGACGTATTCCTTTTCCTCTACCCTTCGGAAGAGATCTTCGTTCTCCACATCTTGGGCTCTTTAGCTGCTATATTGTAGTACTCAGCGTAGGGATAAAATTTGTGAAAGCGTAGTGATTGGTAACAAGCTCGATAGCCAGATATTTGAGCTTAGCTAATTACCACTTTGGAAGACCAAAGTTCACCAATTATTGTCTTTAAAGCGTTCGCGGGGTTTCCTCTCTTTTAACATATATATCACTACATATACATATAGCCTATAAACCTCAAACCCACCGGCCCAAAATCCTGTTCACGGACCAACCCTGGTATCCCCTTTACGTAGCAATAAGAGAGGATTGAAACCCTGGTATCCAAGTATTTTGTTTTTTAACCTTACTCACCTCCCGGAATTTCAAACCTATAGTCTTCACCGCTTTGTATCTGTTAATATTTGAGCTGTTTTTAGTTTTTATCTTAGGTATTTGTCCCTGTGTTAGCCTGTGTCCTGAGTACTAGTTTCTTTCGGTTCTTTTTTGTTTACAGTTGATTCCAGAAGCATCCACCATTATATTAGTATACAGGGCATGCAGGTTCGAATCAGGCTATGATACTTGATAGAGTGCTGGTAATAATAGGGTAGCAGGAACCAACCTCTCCCTCCTGTGAGTCAGCATTTTTTCATTTAAGTTAATTTGGGTATTGTCTCCGGGGGAGATGGTGGTTCTAGCAACCCTACCGTTCTCCGGACCGTATCGGAAATATTAGCACTTGCGACCAGATTAGAAGGGGATTGTCAACAACTTCGCCTTCGGCAATGGCTGGTCAGGATTTTATCTTGTGATGCACTCGGGTAGTCTATGTTTGCCTTTTCTATCAGCATGCGTGGCATCTTCCTTGGCTGGTGCCCTGCCCAATAGGGCTTGAATTACTGTGACAATGGGAGCTTCACGGGGTTGTGGGCCAAATGATTGGAGTCTGGGTTTGGAGTGGGGGGGGGGGGGGGTCGGAGGGGCGCGGGACTGGGGTTGCAGCTGGTAGGGAATAGTGTATCATACATCCGAACCATCCTTGGAATAGGCTACCGCAAAACCCGAAATAATTGAGAATCATTCCGAGACATCTAGAATTTCCCGTTTTCGATTAGTGAGAGAAAACATGGGGGGAAGACTCCCCCCCAGCACTCACTTGAGACAGACCCTACTAGGAGATGCAACCCCAACGTCCTAGCACGATTCTCAATTGTTTCGGGTTTACGGTATGCAATATGGGATTGTTAGGTTTAGGCTTGGAAGCAAGCCTCGCGATTAGGCTTCTGGTTTTTGGGTCGACCCCGGGTTTAGATCGGATCGGGTCTGGTGGCTAGGAGTTTGGGTTGGGGGTCGCTAGGTGGCAAACCCGGGTCACCCAAACAAGCCCGAACAAAAGCCCGAACTAAGTTTCACTTTTTTTTCCTACCAAGTCACACGATATCACTCATATCTTCTAGGGTAAACTTGTTGGAGCGTCCTTCCATATCTGGTATGGTTGCCCGTGGGGCAGTAGCAGGTCAGCTGATGATACGGCGGCGATGTGGCGGGGATGCGGCGGCGAGTGAGGCTGTGTGAACCGGGGAACTTGTGACTGCGTCTTTTCTTGTTATATAGCCGGGGTCACCCCCCCACCTTTCTCTCTCTCAACCAATAAAACAACAGTCGTTTCAACAAAACTAAAGTTTGGTGAACCCAGGGCTTGCGTCATCCCCAAGGTAGTCTCACATTGAGAGATTTTCAGCCTCTGCTTTTTAACTACCTCTTTTCCTTGTGTAGCCGGACACTAATTCTTTGAAAGCCATCACACTCTGGTGATATTTTTCTCTCCCCCAAGATAGGCAGTGTCTCCTTTATTATAAGAATAGAAATATTGAACCCCGAGATCCCAAATATTACAAGCAACAACTCTTTACAATCAATACCTCCTCAATTATGGATGACCTTGAAGACGATATCAGTGAACTCTCATCTATTTCTTCCTATCCCAGCTCCCCAGGAAGCATCTCTCAAAATCTACTTGGTGACACAAGCGACATTTCTTATATCGGCCAAGAAGATGAGAGCCAAATTTTATCATCATGGAGTGCTTCTTTTGTTCCTACTCCGACCCCTCAGCCGAAGCGAAAACTGACTTTCTTGAATATTTTGGACTGTTCGGGTGACCCGGGTTTTGCTTGGGTTGGGTCAGGTTGGGTCTGCCATCCTTTGGGTGGGGTTTGGGTCAGGTTTCTGATTTTACGACCCGGTTCGACCCATTGCGAGGCTTGCTTGGAAGAAGTGTACAGGAATCGTACTGTACCGGCACTGCACGGGTGCCGGCCTAGCCTCTTATCAGAAGGCAACCTCATAACTTCATTCCTGAGAACCTTTGACATTTTGTACGCAGCAAGCCTCGTAGCAAAGCTCCCCTTCTCTTCTAGTAAGGATTTCCAGCAGCAGCAGCACCCCAGTGCTGTGTTTTCTCTATGGGTGTGTTTTATAAAGTGTTGACATTGTGCCCGTAATAGCTAATTAGAGGAGCATTGGGTTTTGTCTTACTCTTACCTTAGAGCACGGAATGGTGGAGGCGGTTGTATAATAACTATTGGTCAGGGACCTCACGTCTAAGCAATTGCCGTTCCGAAGGTGCTGTTTAGAGCATACCGTGGAGACTAAAATAATCGAGCAATGTGCTATACAGCTCAGAATTCCCTACTTGGAAAAAAGGGTGAAATGTACAGAGGAAAAAAGAGCTGCTCAGCTGCTCAGAAAAACATAGAAAGGCAAAAAAAACACGAAGCTTTACCAGTAGACGCATGTCGAACGACATAGCATATTCTTTGATTATGACAGTTTTACAATACTATAGTGAACACACACAGACGATATAAATTGTAGGGCGTAACAACGGGCTAAGCGGGGCTGTCGTAAAATGGTTGTTTACGATCTCTCCCTCTTCGTGTTTCAGTTCTAGGACTGGGCTAATTCTTAGATAAATTACTAAGGGCTCAGCCCAGGCAGATGAAAAAAAAAGATTTACTGTATTTAGAGAACTATAGTTTCCTGTAGGAATAGCTATACTAAATATCCTTGCTGATAGAGGTCTGCTCATGCGCATAACTGCCGCTGTACACAATGTTCTCAAAGGGGCGGCATTGTGTCGTCCCGTCCACTCATTTTCTGAACTTTCTCGACAAGCAAGAGCCAATGACCAGGACCGACGACATTGTGTCGTCCCCCACCCTCACCCACCCTGCCCTATCATCACCCACCGTCACCCACCGTCCCCCGCCGTCCCTCACCACCCCCGGCCGTCCTCTACCTGAAATTTTCTCACCTAGTGGGGCCCGTCGTCCCTCATAATGACGGCCGTTCTGCGAGTTCACGGACGAGGACGGACTACCTTGTGCCGTCCCGTCTCGTCCGGGGCGGCTAGCTGTAGTCCGTCCGGGGCGCTTTAAGGGCAGGACCGCCGTCTTTAGGCAGGACGGCGGGCCCTACAGGGTGAGACATGTTAGTGCAGGGCAGGGGGATAGACGGCAAGGGACGGCCGGGGACAGGTGGGGACGGCCGGGGACAGGTGAGGATGGTCGGGGATGGGTGAGGACGGCCGGGGACGGTTGAGAACAGCGGGGGACGGCGCGGGACGGCACGAATGGTGTCTCATGATGCTATATGATTGGTTCGGAGGTGCATTATTTCAACTTCGGCTAGTACCGGAGGTCCAAGTGCTGGACTACAGTCCCCTATAGTCTGTTCGGTCCTAACCTTCCCAGGCGTAGTCCGTCCTAGCACCCCAAAAAAGGCGGACTATGAGCCGTAGTCCGTCCCGCCCTACTCCGAAGACGGACGGACTGGACGACTGAGAACACTGGCCTTGGGGCGAGCGTGAGAAGAGACGCCTGAACGAAGGTGGTAGGAAAACTGAAGTGTGTTCGCTATTCGATGTGTAGAGTTATCACCGTCATACAGAGAGAAGAGAACGCAGTTGAGACTATATATAGGTTGTAGTAGCCACTCGCACAGTGGGCTTTCCATCGCCCAAACACCGACAATACCAGTCACCCTCGACATGGTGACAGTCCCATTCGCCTGCTAACAATCCATCCGACGATGTGGTCATTTCATACTTGCAGAGCCAGTAAGACCTGCTGTTCCCTTGCAGGCTCCGGCCGGACCCGGAAATGAGATGTAGGAAATCAGCGGTATGGTTAAGAATGAGGAGTTCGGATTCCTTCGGGGAAAGGGCTGCAAGGATGGCTCTAGTTTCCTCAGCTGGAGAGACGACTGCACTTGTGTGAGCACCACCCTATCCTCCTATGGGGATCGATTCACCCAATTTCTCTTCCCTCATCTGATAGGAAAGTCAGCCCTTCAGCAAATGTCAGACTATTATACTCCCTACCTTCGTGGCCACTCTAAAATTCTAATTTAAGAGACGACAAAGTTCATTATACACAAAAGTAGCAATACCCAGTTGGGGAGGTTGGCTATCTGTCTCACTTCGGGCTTCAATCGGTATTTGTATGCATACAGACTAATTGAGGCTGCTTGTTTGACTGAGGCTTCCTTACATGCTGTGGGTTCATTTAGCCCATAGCGTGGAGCGGTGCTAATGGTGCTAATATTACTGAGGGACTTCACAATATCGAAGTTTCCCTCAAATGAAGGGAGGTTATAGTTGCAGTACCAATATCCAATTCTATCTGCTCGTAGCCCAAATTTCAGGTATAAAACGACCCCTTCCCTCCTCCGTCCCACTTCATCACCATCACTAGCTTCTCTGACTATCTATCAACTGCTTTAACATCCACTCCCTAGACATATTTCAATCTTCAATCCTTTTACTCAAAATGCAGGCTAAGATTTTCCTCGCATCCTTTTTGGCCACTATTCTCGCTGTCTGTGTTATTGCTGCTCCTCAGGCTGAGGCCCCCCCGGGTGATGTTAACATTGTGGTCGAAAATGGGGCCTCCTTTGTAGGAGCTCCGGCGCCCCGCCCCAGTGGGCCTGTTATCCCTCCTAAAGAAGGCGATGTTCTTACTTCTTCGGGGTCTCCTTCCGGTGTGGACCCTAGAGACCTGGTAAGTAGAAAACCATATTCAATCAATTGGGCCCGGCAGACAGTGACTAACTTCCACAATAGGAGAGCCGGGACAAGAAAGCTCAATGTTGTATTACAGCGACTACTAAGCCGTAAGCAATGCATTGCTCTGTGTACTCCTTTCCCCTTAATCTAATAGGGCTACTCTAGTCATTTTGGGGGTTTTTCTGCAACGCAATGCAATATCCCTACAGGCCTGTGTCTCCCCTTGACCCCTTTCTGGCATTTTAACATTGCCTCTTTCAGCCCAAGCCAATGTATTATCACCCTATCCAAGAATTCCTCTGATGAACCGTACTAATATCCTTTCTCACAAGCTCTCATCTGCATACTTTTCACTGGGGTGGGCTGCTCAGGTACTGCGTCTGGTATTATAGTTTCGCCCGGGTTCGGACTCCTCGGAATATTTACTGGCAACACGGCATCATTGATTTGCTGGAAGTTGTAGTGGACGGATGCAAATTTCATGGCTGACTGAGAAGGGATATGCTGATATTTGCGCACATGTTGGTAGTATACCTTTGATGTTAGTGTTGGAATGGACCATTCTTGGTTCACCTGGTTTGAGGCAAGGGTTGCTATTTCTTAAGTAGTTGTTTTACATTGTTCCTAAAATCGATATGGTTTGGCCACCAGTATTAAATTATCCAGTTGTGGTACAGAATACACGTGATAAGCTTCGCTAATGTACCGGGTACTTTGCAATCTTTTGCTCCATTTTCCCGGGGATGATGGAGGTCTGGTTTATGCGCAGGGAAATATGCCGTCGTACAAGCACCACATGGACACAGCTATGAGCCGAACTGTCGTTACGAGAAAGACCCGGGTCAGTCTCTGATAGGAAAACTGAGATGTGTTCGATACTCGATGTATATGACAAGTGTGTTCGCAAAGGGGTGTAAGGTGATGCTAAGAAGTGATCATACAGAGAAAAGAACGCAGCTCAGACTAGATGCAGTTTGTGGTGGCCCGCACGGTGGGCTCCTACCACACAACACCAGTCACCGCCGCGCGGCCTGGTCAATAGCCCTGCTCACGCCTACAAGTGTGCCCTAACCTAACATACCACGATGGGGTTACTCCATCAGGGGAGAGGTGCATGAGTCGCTCATTCCAATGGATTAACATATTAAGGAGAAATATGGAAAATGCCCAGGAGGAGGAGGAGTCCGCCGAAAATTGAGTGGTTATATTCGACGAGTGATTCTATAGTATTTTGACAATGTTAGCGGCATTCAGCCATGGGGTTGGAAAACTTTGGTGTGTGTAATGCCTTTTTTGCAAAACTTGTAGGTCGACTACAAACTGGGCACTCGAAAAACACTTTTCAACCCTAGGGCTTAATGCTTCTGTTAACCGCCGACCAATCATTGACGGCAAGGGAACCCTCTTTGATACCCCACCTTTTTAACACCATATAGCGGAGATTCTCAAGATCTGATATTAGTTTCAACTATATATTCTACTATGTATTAATATTCTTGATTTATATTTTAGTTTTCATGATAGTATAGCTGGTAGGGGAGCTCTGTTGTCATGGTCGAAGTTTTTTTCCTGTGCGTTGATGCTCGGTTAATTTTGTCAATGAACTATATGTGATGTGTGCTGTTACTCAATCAAGGCTGAGGAAGTGTGATTTCATTACTAGGCTCGCTATCGCGACACTTGGGGTGACGATAGACATCTCAGTGGCCAAACAAAGGTTGTGTAAAATCCTGTGTGGATTTCAATTGCTCCCTCTACAAAGGTTTCAGTTCTTGTATGCGCTCCAAAGTATTCTTATGCCATGTTGGTGAAACGGTAACAGAGGATAGTAACTCGGGAAAGGCCCCGTTTCGAACAAGGGCTATTTGTCGTCTTGTGCGGTATTAGCCACCGTTGAGAAATAGTCCTCTGAGTGGAGGTGGTAGAAATGATCCGTGGTCGGCCGAGCAGTTTAGGCGGCGGGCAGAATAAAGTGTTTGCAGACTGCTTGATGTGTAGAGATAGTGCGGGCAGAAATTTACCGAGGGTGAAAACAAGAGAGGGATTCAAGGTCAAGATGAGAGTCGCGTTAAGAGCAGTTTCGTTGGTTTGTTTACTGTGAAGAACTTGTTGAGTGGAGTAGAGAGAAGAGAAGCGAAACGAAACAGAGCGCAAAGAAGACAAGTGGGCCTCATAGCCGATGGCAACCCAGCTAAACTTATGACTAAGCTTCGGCGAACAACCCAAGATATCCAACAGGAGGTACTGTGGGGTGAAAAGCGATCCTATGGAATTTTCGATACCATTTCTGTATTTTATGTTTATAGCTGGCTCTATATAGCTAGATAGTTCAATGTGGCGAGACAGAGGCGGGGGAGTGATTGGTAAGAAGTGGCTTGGATCGTGGGTTGAAGAGGCGGCGGAGGAGGCAACAGAAACCAAGAAGGGGGGGGCACAACAACGAACAAGAAAACAACGGAAGGTTCATGGACAACGCGGAACTTGGGCTTGATCGATAGTTTTTTTCTTCACAGTTTCTTTTATCATGGTCATAGATTTCTTTAACTCTACCGGTTGTGCAAGCGGCGATTGCCCAAATTGGTTCAGTTTGTTTCCTGATCGTGATATCATTTCCGTCAGTCCGTTGGTTCTTTCCGTGGTTTGGGGTTAGTATTGCTTCCGGGTGAATACTATCTGTCCAGACCGAAATCATCGTCTCAGTACGAGATATTTGCTTGAGGATTCCTACCCGCTATTGCGTATCAGGAGTGTGCGCATGAGTGAGTATTCCACATCATGGGGTTGCGTCATCACGATAGGGTATACTTATACCGTTCATGTTCCGCTTAGCTCCCTAAGTAACTTAATCAACAATGTTCTGCAGCAGCAGCAACATAAGGTTCGATTCGTAACACGATCATACCCTCAAATGATGAGTGTCCAGCATAGTTAAAATTACCCTGGGAGTCAGTTCAAACAACCAAGAGGTCAGAGCAAATAAAATATTGGCAGGGTTGATGGTGTTGGAATTTTGCTGCTCACCACATTCAGATTCATTGACAGGAGGTTTCTACTACGAGGACAACCCCTTATTGAAAGGCTACTAGGGCGAGCTAGTTCCAAGACAACCATTGTTTGATAAATACATGTGAGCGTTCCCCGTGCCTCCGCTATCTCCGCTATCTCTGCTCTCAGGCAGTGCTTCACTACTAAGATTATTATGCCATCACTAGGCAGGACTCCAAAGTTGCCTAGCCATAGCTGCCAGGGGCCCGGGCAAAGCCCGCAGATGCCCACTGAAACAACGGTTTCTGATCACCGAAAAAAAATCCCACGATCTTCGCACCTTGTTTGAGGAGTTTCTACCTCGCTTAATTAATAGAAATACTACCTAAGTCGCAAACTTCACTGAACAAGAGTATACGGAATGCTTGAAGAAAAATACCAAAAATTTCTAAAAGCAATCCACGTGTTCGACTGCATGCAAGTGTCAATGTAAATAAAAAAGGCAAAAAGGGGTTCCTTTTTATATACTGCTTAGGGGCATAGCTCTTCAAGCACTTGGAGTGATTCTTAGCTAGGCTAGTTCTTGAATTAGACAGATGGGATGAAAAAAATAAACATCGAGTTCGACTGCTTAAGTAAGCTCCGTAGCTAGGGGTGGGTCAAACATTCGGTTCTTTCACAGTCCACACTTGAAGTCTGGCACAGTAGTAACGTTGTGGACCTGCCTTCGGCTGGTTGAAAAAAGCAAGTGCGGGGTTACACTCTGCCCCTCTAAGCACGCTTTCACAACAGGGTACATGCATTGTGAGCAGAGCCGCACTCAATGTTGGCGACACTCTAATGGCAGCTCGCTCACCACCCAATGATGACTGGGGTAGCGTAGGTAACGGCGCGAAGTCCAGGAGAAAAGCACGTAAGTGTTGGTTGTGGTATGTGTGATGTTCGATGTACGATACAGGAAGCTCTCTACTGGTAGCTCAGACTTAAATACAGAAGAGAGCGCACAAACGCACTAAACAGGAAAAACCCACACGATGGGAAAAACCCCACAAGTGGCAGTCACGACCCTAAACCAGTCGTACCCCAAACTAACTATCATACCCCAATGACTATGGGATTCTAGCTATCACTCAATAGTGCTATGATAGGGATATGTACGATGCAGGTAATGGAATTTTTCACTCAAAGGATTGATACTAGATAGCCTATTTTGCGCTCTAATATCCAAAGGTGATCTTGATTCAGAATCCCTTTGCAAACAGGCATTGAGAGAGCACTTAGCAAGTATCTTACTGCCGCTGATTGGGCTGGGGCAGGATTGTGTAACGCTAGAGCCTCACGAGTTTGCACCCCTCTTTCTTCGGCTACGACAAATTCATTGGGCTCCGGTAGATCATCACCACCCACAATCCCTTTCTATCATAAAAAAGAATATTCTATCGTTAATGTTGCTCCAAGCACCACAGATGACTGGTAGTTTCAACTCGTTCAAAATATCGGTCTCTTCTGTGCACCTCCAAGTTTCTCGGAGAATCACTGCATATAAACCGGAAAATATCTGATCAAAACATCGCTCTAAATCTATTACATTCAGCACCATTAGAATAAGTAAAAAGAAGAAAAAAGAGTTATCCCAACTCTACGGGACCGAGACACCCGCCACCCAAAAATAAATATCAAAATATATGCACTAACTAAACCTAAATCTATTCTATTATTGAACCAAGAGAGAAATGCCAGTATGTGAGAGAGAGGTTAACTTATCCACAAAAAAACTTCTGAGTTAGTCCATGAAACGCCCGAAGAAAAACCGAAAACAAAAAACCGAATCAACAAATCAGACCACCTTGTACAAAGCTCATATTCACATGACACCACTAGACCAACAGGTGAGGTTTCAATAAGAGGAGATGATAGATTAGAGAAAAACGCGGGGACCCAATTCCCGGATAGGTCGAGAACATCGCGCCTGTAGCAGCTGTACCACTCTATGGTGCCCGTTTTTGGCGGCTAGTGTGGCTGGTGTTTGACGAAATTTACTGGAGCTATTGGGGTTGACAAACGGCCGCTCCAACAACAGCTTCAGTATTCCCTCATGGCCATTCTCGGCGGCCCACGAGAGCGGTGTTCGGTAATGTTTATCAGAACTATCGGGGTTGACCTTTTGCCGCCTCAACAGCAGCTTCACCACTCCCTCACAGCCATTTTCGGCAGCCCACGAGAGCGGCGTTCGGCAATATTTATCAGAACTATCGGGGTTGACCCTTCTCCGCAACAGTAGGCTCACTATTCCCTCATGGCCATGCCGGGCAGCCCACGAGAGCGGCGTTCGGCCGGATATATTTGAACTGTCTGGGTTAACATCCTTCCGACCGAGCAGTAGCTTCACTATTCCTTTATGGCCATTCCGGGCAGCCCACGAGAGCGGTGTTCGGCAATACTTCGTATCTGGAATGTCAGGGCTGACATCTTTCCGCCCCAACAGCAGCTTCACTATTCCCTCATGACCATTCTTAGCAGCCCATAAGAGCGGTACTCTCCCATACACCGTGTCTACTGTATCAGGGTTGATATCTTTCCGCCTTAACAGTAGCTCGACTGTTCCCTCATGGCCATTCTCAGCCGCCCACGAGAGCGGTGTCCGGCCGGATTTACTTGAACTATCGGGGTTGACGTATCTCCTGCCAAACAGGAGAGCTGCTACTCGCGGCGCCTTCCTCCACCAACGACCTATGCTCCCAAGATTAACAAATCGCCGTCCAAGAAATAACCTAACTACTCCTTCATGTCCATTTCCGGCGGCCCAAGAGAGCGCTGTTCTGCCGTAATTTGTATCTTGCCGATCAGGCCGAATATGTGTCTCCCGCAGGAGCAACTCCACTACCTCTGCATGTCCACACCTCGCAGCCCATATAAGTGGTGTCATACCCGCACGATCTCTTTGGTTCACATCCCACCTCTTCGTCTTTATCAAGGGTTTTGCAACATCAGCGATGCCGAAATAAGAGATACAGTGCAGCGCAGAAAACCACTGGTGGCTAGGAGTGTCTTCCATGACAAGCCCCCTGCTAATCGACCGCCAAAGGGATTTAGCGGATATGTGACTGTCGAATTGGTAAAGGAACTCGAGCGCAAGCCTTTTTGTGAGATCTGAGGGTTCCATTCGCATGTGGGTTCCCCAATATAAAGAAGAATATTCGAGGAAAGGTATGCTTCGCGGGTCAGGGGACGTGCCAGTTGAAAGATTCCTTACGTGCTGGAAGTTGAGATACGTCAAGCAGGTTTCCGCCATCGCCGAATGAGTTCTGCCAAAAATGTCGGGGTGCGTGCAAAGATACTCTTGTAGAGTAAAATGGATCAGCCTAATTGTCGAGGTACCCTTATCCACCATAACAAGTCCTTGACAACACTCGAGCAAAGTCGATATTGCCGGAATGTCATCGCTACTGAGATCGTTTGACTCTATCCGGATTGCTATGGCGTGACATGTTTCATCCACCTGCAAAGGCCGCCTCGAATGGGTGGTCCACATCAGAACGGCCATCCCTAGTCTTGCTTTTTCCTCATCCTGAGCCCTTATCCTTCCCAATGTTGCTTTGTACGCGTCTCCCAAATCTCGGCCATTGTTCATCGCGCTAAGCTTCTGTCTCCTTCGATGTATGGTCGGTTCTCGTAGGATAGTCTTGATGCTCAAGAACACAAGAAGGAATCTAGATGCAATATGTTTTAGTATCCATGTTTAGGTATTCTCTGTAGCCCCGCTTCCTACTTACATTTCAGAAACTGTTTCGGGAATATTCTTTATAATTTCCTCCTTTAAACTCTCATCCATCGCCTCCGGCATCGTGTCCTCTTTTAGCTTCGCTTGGAGGAATATGACAATATCATCCTTGGTTGGTGAGATGGATCTCATCGCTACCCTTCCCGCAAGATGCCTGTCAACCTCACGCCGGATATGCGCCCTCCCTGTCAAAAATATCCGAGTGTCTGGGGACCTCTGGAGAATCTGGTTGAGTGAACCAAGAAGCTTCACCCGATCTGCTGGTGGACACTCATCCAGGGCATCAATGCATATAAACGTAGGTTGTGAAGATGAGATATCCTGCAAGAACTCCACAATTTCCGTGAGTTCTAGCCTGTGGCCACCAATGGCCTTCTTTCGGTCTCGAAATGCTTTGGCTATTCTTTCTGGAACCTCGTTCAGTCCGCCAACAATCTGTTTCAGCACCGAGCCCAGAATAGCCGCTGGGGATTGCTCCTGAGCAAAGTCGATGTAGAAGCATGCGACGGTTGCGTTTCCCCCTACCGCTTGCTCGCGTAACGTATCTATCACCAGCGAGCTGGCACCACACTATCAGTCACACTATTCTTTCCTCTACTATCTTCTCTCTTACCTAATGTGGGTCTTGCCAACCCCTGGACCACCGTAGCAAAACAAGGCCGAACCATTAGATTTACCCCCTCGAATACCGCCAAACCAATTCTGATATTTCCTGGTCTGCAAGAGCCAGTCTCCCACCCCATGAACCCTACTGCTTCGAATGTCATGGTGCCGTCTCCGGGGTTCGAGTGGAGATAGCCAGGCTAAAATTTTGGACTTCTCCTTGGCCGCCGCATATTTATCCGGCACTGAGATAATAATATTGTTTGTATTAAAAGAGTTGATATTGTCCTTGATGATATTGTCCTTAATCTGTCGAGACATTTTGCATTTTTGGCTGTTTGGAAGGTTGTAGAGGATGAGTTTGTGAATAGCTGTGTCCAGCAGAGTGGGCCGATGCAATTCCTGGGGTGCGAAGAAGAGCGGGGGCGGTCGCCATGATGAGGCTTTGTGGGAGAAAGCCTTGCCCAATAAATCCACCCAATAATAGCCCACGATCTGTGAAATCAACATGATTGTGGGCTGCTGTATGCGCGACCCTCAAGCAGCTGATGGGGGAGTGGGGCTGCGATGAAAGTATGGCTATTAATATTTTCTGCTGCGTCGACGCCGATCAACTCCCCTGCCACCGCCTCAAGAATTGGAGACACATCGTCACTACAAATTCTACAATTCAAAAATACGAGATACGAAGTCGCTCTAGAAAGAAGTCAGTCCTTCATTCCAATTGGGCAGTTCCGTTTCGAAAACCTTCGTGATCTCGCACCGCCCCCATCACCATCTAAGACTTTGCGTTACAAAATATCAATCTCTTCCATGCACCCCTCTTATGTCGACACTCAGAGTATCAAAACAAATCTCTAATGAATCATTATATTCCGCCCCGTTCGCAGAGGGAAAGAAAACTAGAGCTACTGTACTGTACAAAACTAAGCGACTCTCTTCCTAAATGTGGGTCTCAAGTTGTGCCCTCCACTCGAGTGCCTAAACTTAAACCTTCTCTACTATAGGCATTGCATAAAAGGATGAGATTCTCTAAGAGAGTAAGAGCGGGGTTAAATTGTCTGAAAGGCTTTTAACTTAACCCCCAACCCGCCTGAAGAAAAACTGAAAGGTAAAAAAAATATTTAAACACACACATAGCCCCGAAAAAACTCATTCTCTGGCGCTTCCTGTACCAAAAAAATCATGATTTCCCCTGAGACAAGGTGGGAGGCTCCAGGAAGTCGAGGTGGGGGGCTCAATAACTCTATCATGCCCATTCTCGGCTGCCTACGGGGAGAGCGTTTGGCCCAATTTAGTGCATGAATTATTGGCAATTTGGCATTGACATCTTCCACCGCAACACTGGCCCAGTTAGTATTGTGAATCACCGGCGCTTTGATTGATAGCAAAATCTGGACATCTCAAGAACACCGACTACGTCTCTGGAATTCATCGCTTCTCGCATAAAGGACAAGCACGAATAACCTGGAAACTGGAGAACGAAGTAGGAGCTGGGCGCCCATTGAAGAAGTGAGCAAGAAGGGAAGAGAAGGGAAGAGGAAGCGTTAGGAATGGAAAAGAGGTGAAGTGCAGGAAATGGAAAGAATGGACGTGAAGAGATCAGGGGAGGTTGGACAGCGAGAGAAGAGATGCAGCGAATGTTATCGTGGGGAAAGAAGGTCTAGGAAAGGAAGAAGTTAGAATGTGAAGGTTTTCTGAGTTATGTATTTAGGACGTTAGTTTTCCTCTTGAGTGCGACGATAGAATCAAGATAAAGGACTTTCTCCTCTGTTACCTATCTCCCTTCCATGCAGATAATCTTTAGTTTTACTTTAGTTAGCCCTTCACGTCCATTCTCGGCACCCCGTGAGAGTGGTGCTTGGCCGCATCCCGAATCCGCGGTGTCTGGGTTGGTGTCTCCCCACCCCAACAGTAGCCTACTGTTGCCCAGTGGCAACTCCCGGAGGCCTACAAAAGCAGTATTATACCTGAGGGTCAAACGCTCACCATTAGCTTGTAAGCTGGGATCTCGTAGTCCTACGTATATTTTAGTCCCTCTCTATTTGTAATAATGACTATTGGCGAAACGGCCAAGCGGCCGAACGGCGGTGGCTATGAAACGAAATGTCGGGATCAAAGCAATACTTAAAGAGTTCTATCGCCAGCACAACTTAGAGAGGGGAAAAATTACTCTTGTGTTCTAACTGCTCTCGCGCTCATGGCTCCACGATGCTTACTTCTCTACTATCTAATCTAACGGTAAAGGCAGAAGTATATATAAAACAACAACGAAAGCTTCCACGCCCTTACTCCCATCCTTCCAATGATCGCGACATATCTCTATTTGGTTCCACACAGGCCCCTTTTCTCTTCCGTAAAGAACTATCATGCTAACAAAGGACAGGACAAATCTCATAAAGAAAAATCCTTCACACTCCATAGCCTCCGCGCAGCCGACTCTCTCCCGTATCCGACTTTCCTATATTCTTCCGGCGCTGCACCGATCCTAGGCCCATACCCGAAGGTTTGTCTGAACGATATCGGGGTAGGCTGCGCCTATGCTAAGCACGCCCAGCAGCATCAAAAAAACTTGCTCCCGGGGGGGACGTATCAACCCAGAGCTCATGTGAGAACCTCTTTGGCTCTACTTTGATCATATTACACCTGGATCTACGAAAACCTCCACAACGACTCATGAATGTTGGAATTCCGCGATGCTGCGCGGCATACTCCGCCTATCGGGCGGGCACACAGCCTATCCCGCTATCTATCAGACACTCGGGAAAAGCCCCGATGAAGAGGGATTTCTCTTTGCTGGCGAAACGCCCCCCGACCCCAAAGTGGCCCAATACCCCACTCCTCGAGAATACTTGCCCCTTAGGCTACCATAATCCCTGTCAAATAGAATCTCTGTTTCACAAAGATTCTCGCTTACTAACTTTACATCCCTGTCAAGATCAAATGTGTTTTTTGTTCTTTTTGCCAGGCCAATGGTGCCCAGTGAGCGAACGCAGTGCACCGCACTGTATCGTACTCGAGTACTCGAGTATTGCGTCGGTCCCTATCTGACCTAAATTTACCGTTTGAACCGAATTGGCAGGCAAGCGATGTGCTGTAATGTGTCTCGGACATCAATTCATCAAGGCGACATGAGGAATTTTGGTCTGTTAGCTGAGCATGCTTGAGTATAGCGGGGTTTTGGAAGAAATTCCTTATAGCGAGGTCTATTTGTATGGGAGCAGGGTTGCAAAATCCCAGAGGATTCATTCCTAATAGCGAGCTTCCCGTATAAAGAATTTCGTTACAACGAGGTGCGACTGTAGTTTCTCTCTTGTACGACTAGTCTATAACGAACATCTCACCTCACACAACGTACCTCATACACAGCCCAACAGGGACAAGGATGACCTCCACTCCTGCCCCGTAGGTCGCCCTCCACGACAAGAAAAGTTCACCTCAGTGGCTTCATCCCCACACAAGTATTGGATTCCATGTGTCTTAGGAGTTTTTCTAATTTTGAGCGCACCCTCTCATCTTAGCCCTGGGTGACCCAAGCTGGGCAGAATTAAAATCTACCAACTGCCTTGCAGACGTGCGGTAGCAATGCTGTTTCTCTCATTGGCATTTTTCTTTTTCTTTTTAAGGTTGCGTTTGGAGAATACTTTGTTCAGTCAGCCTTACTGTAGTGTGGCTTTTCTGTCCACCCGTCTTCTACTGTCAAGGGAACTGGAACAAGAAAATCAAGCCAACATCAACTAAACCTTTACCAAGCTTGTTTAGCCCATCTCCCATTCTCGGAATTAGCCGAGGGTATGCTAGAGACTTCCAGTAAATCATAATGTAGTTAAAAAGATTTGGTAAAAGATGCGGTACAATAGAAGCTATCATTCTATAATCCATCATAGTAATTTTTGTTTGATATATAATAGAGATGGATGCAAGTGTAGGTGTAAACAAAAAAAGACACGAGGGGAATTTTTTCTTTGTTTCCCCGCAGACGCAGTAGATAGGTCTTGAAGCACATAGACCGAGAACATTGTCTGGATTCTTGGCTAGACTAGGGTTGATTTAGACCGATAGGGTGATAAAAAAAAGTAAGCTCTATTCGAGTACCGCAAAAACTCGAAAAAGTCGGTATGCAAGGCCAGGGGTTGTCGCACTCTTTACTGGCCAGCACAATGGACTTTGGCCACAAGTTTACCTTGCAATTGGCTGCATGATAGCTTTAGCTGCATACCGACCTTTTCGAGTTTCTGCGGTATGTTAGGCAAGGCGCCAGCAGAGATGTGAGAGCAATGTGTAAGTTAACCCCCACGGCTACAGAGTAACCTTTGTGCAAATATTTCAGCTTATGGGTCGAGGGCGCATACTATACAGTACTGCTGATTAAAAGATCGACGTGCGGGGCTGCACTGCCCCCCTATAACCTCTTTCGCAATACATGTATTGTGAATAGATGCTGCCCGCAGCAGCGCTGTATACCAGAATCGCCAGTGCCGGGCGCAATGCATGTAAAGGACATTTTTCACTCAAAGATTTCGTATCGTAGAGTACAGGTTGGATATTTTTCTCCAAGACCGAAACTAATCTAGAGGTAGAATCCATTTGCGAAGTCCGGCGAATACTTAGTCAGTATCACTGGTAATGATTGGGCAGGCTCAGGTTTGTGCAATACTAGAGCCGCATGAGTTAACCTTGCCAAGGTCCCTGTTCCGATTATGTAAACAGCTAGCGTTCACAAATCTCATAGCCCGCCAGCCGCCTACGGTGTGCCTCAACCGCGCTTGCAGCTCAACGTGCCATTGGCCTTGATGCAGAAAGAACGGAAACGGTAAAAGAGCGAGAAAAAAAGTGGGAGATTGTTTTTTAAAGCCTAAAACAATGTGTGGGGGAGCGGGAAGGATGTTTAAGGCATTAGAGGATGTTTAGTAGTCGTTCGTAATTCTTAAATTCACATACAAATTGAATGTGAGGTTGAGCTGCTAGGCGGCTGCGAGATTTAGAAACGCCTGCTGTTTACATAATCAGAACAGGAAGGACACCCCCCTTCGGATATCCTTGTGTTCCGGTAGATCCTCATTACCGACAATCCCTTTCTAGCTCCCATAAAAAACGGATTCTGATAAACAGCGAGCACTGATAGAGGTCCGGTCGCTACTAATCACCGGTAATTTCAACTAGTTCAAAATATCAGTCCTTTCTGTGCACCTCCGAGTTCGTCGAGAATCGGCGAATATGAACGACAAAATCTCTAATTCGCATTACCTCAAATTCATTACATCCCACACTGTGAGAATAAGAAGGCGAGAGCTATCACGCCCCCCAAAAAGAAACCTCAAGATATATATTCGACCAAAACCAAAAGTTATTCTATTATTGAACAAAGCGAGATATTGCCGATGAGTGAGACAGAAGCTAGCTTATCAATAAAAATAAAATAAAAAACTTCTAATACTTGTATAACTATGAAACGCTAGAAAAATATGAAAGTAAAAAACAAATAAAGATCTTATACCACTGCGCAGAAAACTCGGATACTGCCTAAGTTATCAACAAATGACGACTTCCATCAGAGAAAGATGAACCCTAGCAAAACAACCAAGGACCTAATTACCGGACGCTTGAGGGGAATGTTGGGCCCGGAGGAGTTCTACAACTCTACCGTGCCCGTTTTTGGTGGCCAGTGTTAGAGGTGTTTGACCGGATTTACTGGAGCTATTGAGGTTGACGTCCCCCCGCCCCAACAGTAGCTTCACTATCTCTTCATGGCCATTCTCGGCAGCTAACGAGAGCGGTGTTCGGCCGGATTTACTTGGGCTATCGGGGCTGATAGCTTCGCACCCTAGCAGTTGCTCCACTATTCCCCCATGGCCCATCTCGGCAGCCTACAAGAGCAGTGTTTGGCCATACATCTCGGGGGCGTCGGAGTTCACATTTTCCCACCCCAATAGTAGATTCACTATTCCCTCCTAGCCATTCCAGGAAGCCCACGAGAACGGCGTTCGGCCGGATTTACCTGTACTACCGGAGTTGGCATCACTCCACCCTAACAATAGCTTCTCTATTCCCTCATGGTCATTCTCAGCTACCCACCAGAGCAGCGTTCGACCATATTTCGTGCCTAGGATGTAGGGGTTGAGATCTTCCAGCTCTAGTAGCGGTTCCGCTATTTCCCTCGTTTCCATTCCTGGCGCGCACGGTGTTGGTGTTAGGCCGGGCTTACTTGATCTATTGGGGTGAGCATCTTCCCAGCCCGAAAATAGCTTCACTATTCCCTCATGGCCATTTCCGGCAGCCCATGAGAGCGGCGCTCGGCCGGATTTAGTTAAGCTGTCGGAGCTGACGTATTTCTGCCCTAACAGTAGCTTTCCCTGTGGTCCAGTCTGTCCATCTTGGGTGTAAGACGGGACTGACTACGGCTCACAGTCCTTCATATTGGGGGCGCTAGGACGGACTACGCCCGAGAAGGTTAGGACCGGACAGACTATACTAGAGTAGGGGGCCATAGTCCTAGCGTTTGGGCCTCCGGTATTAGCCGAAGTTGATATCATGCACCTCCGAACCACCTAATATAGCATCATGAGACATCATTCGGGCCATCCACTCCATCCACTCCATCCCCCGCCGTCCCCCACTATCCCCTGCCATCCTTAACAGTCCCCTGCCGCCTTCCATCATCTCCTGCTGTCCCCACACTACCCTAAAGGCACATATCTCACCTTGCAGGGCTCGCTGCCCTGCAATTTGACCGCCCTGGACGGTTGGGAACACTGCTCTCTAACTCTCACGAAAAAGGGATTCAGATGATAGATAATAGCGCTGATGTTGTCCCTGCAGCTTACTTGTACTTTCAACTCGTTCAACGAAGTAACTCCAGTGTTCCCAACCGTCCCGGACTGCAGGGCCCTGGCGTCCAATAGTCCCGTCCGTCCCGGGCGGGGTTGGTATGGACGGCCGGGTAAGGCGTCCATCCTCGATATTAACTGCAGGACTGTAGGTTGACGGCCGGGCCCTGCAGTCTTTCTGGAAATGTTAAGTTCCGGTAGGGCCTTGCCGTCTTTGGAATTGACGGGCGTCATCTGCAGGGCCCGGCGGTCCTGAGTCAGGACGGGCATCACCTGTAGGACCTACCGTCACCTGCCGTCCTAAGTAAGGACGGGCGTCACCTGTAGGTACCCGCTTCACCTGCCGTCCTGAGTGAGGACGGTCACCTACAGGTATTTCTTAAAAATACCTTAAAAATACTTTCGATTCGCTATCTCTTTCAGCTTATAATAGGTTTAGTTTGACAGGTTAATAGAATTGCGTGTGTCGGTTAATGAGATTTAATAACGTCCTGATGGCTGATATTATCCCGCATAGGAAAGCACTAACCCTTTTGAAGATTTCTAGGCAGTAGATTCAGAGATAGCAAACAACAGGGGTTCCTACGGTATTCATAATGTGTGATTGCTCTATCCGCTTAGCTGTTGCTTTATACATTTGATAAGAGAAGAAAATATGCTTGGGGAATTGGAGGACAGAGCGGTAATATTAGGCGGGGAACTAGGGCAGGTTCCGGGTGCCCAGAACTGGGATCGGATATGAGTGCACAGCCTGGTTGATTGATGACAAAATTTGATACCTGATACCTAAATACACTAATAGCGTTGTAATAAAGATGTTTCGTTTCTTCAAGTACAGACTCCTGGCTCGGAAATTTAAAAATAGCAGTTCAACTGAGACACCTGTAGGGCCCGGCCGTCAGTCCCGGGCATGGGTTAGGACGGACTACGATTTGGCGTCCGTCTCGTCCTAGGGCAGCAAATTTGGCGTCCGTCCCGTCCTAGGCAAAAGACGGACGGACTGGACGCTTGGGAACACTGAAGTCTGTAACTAAAATAATCACAAATATCATCAACTTCGCTTCATGAGTGCCCGAGCAGACACAGAGGAGTATTAAATTCTACCTTATTTATCGCCACTTGAAGGACGCGAACCGAATCGAGATGAGCGAGCCGACGACTCAATGGCGTGAAAACTGAGCACTAGAAACCGATAAGCTCAGAAAGTGGCAGGATGCGAAAGATGGATGGGTTCAGCTACTTGCTATATTAGGGGAAACAAGGGGGGGAGCTGTGTTAGGTAAAAAGTACTGCTTTGTGAAAGGAGGTACAGGTTTTTTTCACGATCAGCAAGCAACAGTTCTCTAGCTATGTTAGAAGTCTTTGGTGCTGCTCAGCATGCTCAGAAAATCGCCCTGTGACTAGCACATGGAGTTTGGATATGCCCTTGGGATTGGTATACAGTGTTCCTAAGCGTCTAGTCCGTCCGTCTTTTGCCTAGGACGGGACGGACGCCAAGTTTGAGACCTTCGGACGGGACGGACGCCCAGTTGCAGCCCGTCCTGACCTATGCCCGGGACGGACGGCCGGGCCCTATAGGTGTCTTAGTTTATGTTTCACCCCCGAATTTCATGAGCATTAGGTAAGTGTTATCAAGATGTGAAACATTTTTATTCTAATGAAGAGAAGCTTAACTTAGGCTCTACTATTATGTATCAAATTTCGCTATCAATCAACCAATGCTTCCAGTGATATCCGATCCTGGTTCTGAGCACCCTGACCCCATTACACTTCCTTGACCTACAAGGGACGCCCGTCCTTATGCAGGACGGTAGGTAACCTACAGGTGACGCCCATCATTATGCTGGACGGTACGTAACCTAGAGGCGACGCCCGTCCTCATGCTGGACGCCCGTCCTTACTCAGGACGGTAGGTAACCTACAGGTGACGCCCGTCCTTACTCAGGACGGTAGGTACCTACCGGAAGTTACCATTTCCAAAAAAGACTGCAGGGCCCGCCCGTCAACCTACCGTCCTGCGGTCTTTACAAAGGACGGACGCCGTGGACGGCCGTCCTTACCCACCCGGACGGGACGGACGGGACTATAGGACGCCAGGGCCCTGGCGTCCGGACGGGACGGTTGGGAACACTGTTGGTATAGCGCTGGAAGAAATACAACTATCAAAGAGCCAGATGCACGAAGGAATAGTTGCCCGAATGGAGGCTATGAGCCGTGGGAGTTCTTTATTCATGCGGGTGGTGAGTGCAGGCATATCCCATAGCAAGTGGGGCTATTTTCAACACGAACGAACCCAAGGCCGAGTGAGAATGTATGATGGGTGTTATTCATGAAGAAAAGTCCAAAACCAGAGGGGCCACGACGGTCGAGGGGAGTGATAGAACTAATAATTTTACCGGTGAACTGCATCTATGGTCGGAGAGAAGGTGCGTCCCTTTTGGGTGCCTCAGCTACAAAAGGCATGAGACCGCTCTAGAGAGGGGTCAGATATCTTGGGCAACCACACAACCCCATTTCAAACAGCCGCCCATGATGTCACAAAACCACCACCACCTCTGGCGCATTTTCTTCAACACCTCAAAATATCCATCCTTCCCATACACCTCTGAGAAGCTGACCATTAGTGTACCTGAAAAAGATTTTTCAATAAGCGTCACCTCAAATCCCTTATGATGGATTCTAAACCATTTTGAATAAGGAAGAAAAGAACCACAGATATCGGACTATACAAGACCAAGGCACCCTCTGCCTAAAAACCAATCCCAAGATATATACTCGATCGAAAAAAATTCAATCTATTCTATCATCGAACGAGAGAGATTGCCAATGAGTGGGAGAGAGGTTAACTTGTGCAAAAAAACCTAACTAACTCGATCTCTAAAACGCCACAAGCAAAACCGAACGCAAAGAATAAATACACGCCACAGACTACCTCGTAGAGAACTCATATTCATGTGACACTACTAGCACCAACAAACAACGACCTCCGTGAGACAGGATCAGAAACCAGAGGGAAGAAAACAGGGGACTTGATTAAGGAATCCGTTGGGGATATCAGACTCGCTCATGCCGGTTTTTGGCGGCTAGGGTGAGGGGTGTTTGACGCCATTTACAGGAGGCATCGGGATCGACGTCATCCGGCCCACCAGTAGTTTCACGATTCCCGCATGACCATTCTTGGCAGCCCACGACAGCGGCGATCGGCCATTGATCGTGTCTGGTGTATTGGGGTTGACATCTTTCCGGCCCAACAGTAACTTGACGATTCCCTCATGGCCATTCCTGGCGGCCCACAACAGCGGCGTTCGGCCATACCCCGTGTCCGGGGCGTCAGGGTTGACATCATTGCACGCTAGCAGTAGCTTCGCTACTCCCTCGTGGCCATTCCCAGCAGCCCAAGAGAGGGGCGTTCGGCCATGTGATGCATCTGGAGTGTCAGGGTTGACATCTTCCCGCCCCACTAGTAGCTTCACTACTCCCTCATGGCCGTTCCTGGCAGCCCAAGAGAGCGGCTTTCGGCCATCCCATTGGTCTGGAGTGTTAGGGTTGAGACCCTCCCGCCCCAACAGTAGCTTTACTATTCCCTCATGGCCACTCTTCGCAGCCCACAGGAGCGGTGTTTGGCCTAGCTTCGCGTCGGGGGTGTTGGGGTTGACATCTTCCCGCGTCACTAGTAGTTTTACCGCACCCTCATGGCTATTCCTGGCAGCCCACAAGAGCGGTGTTTGGCCAAGGATCGTGTCCGAGGTGTCGGGGTTCACGTTTTTCTGCTCCAACAGCAGCTGCACTATTCGCTCATGGCCATTCCCAGCAGCCCACGAGAGTGGCGTTCGGCCGGATCCACAAGAACTATCGGGGGTGACATGCTTCCACCCCAGCAATAGCTTCACTATTCCCTTATGGCCATTCCCGGCAGCCCACGAGAGCGGTGTCCGGCCGGATTCACATAAGCTATTGGGGTTCACGTTTTTCTGCTCCAACAGCAGCTGCACTATTCGCTCATGGCCATTCCCGGCAGCCCACGAGAGTGGCGTTCGGCCGGATCTACAAGAACTATCGGGGGTGACATGCTTCCACCCCAGCAATAGCTTCACTATTCCCTTATGGCCATTCCCGGCAGCCTGCGAGAGTGGTGTCCGACCAGATTTGCTCCGACTATGGGGGTTGACATCATCCCGCCATAACAATAGCTTAACTATTCCCTCATAGCCTTTCTCCGCAGCCTGCGAGAGCGGGGTTTGGCGATACTTCGTATCTTGGGTATCGGGTTTGACATCTTTCCACCCTAACATGAGCTTCACTACTCCCACATGGCCATTCACCGTAGCCCACGAAAGCGGTGTTCGGCCATACTTCGTATCTGGGATGTTGGGGTTGGCATCTTTGCGCTCCAGCAATAGCTTCACTATTCCCTCACAGCCATTCCCGGCAGCCCATGAGAGCGGTTCCCGACCGGATTTGCCTGGACTATCGGGGTTGGCATCACTCCACCCTAGCAATAGCTTCGCTATTGCCTCATGGCCATTCTCGGCGGCCCACGTGAGCAGTGTATGGCTAGACACCGTATCTGTGATGTAGGGGTTGACATCTTCACGCCCCAACAATAGCTTGATTATTCCCACATGGCCCTTTTCGGCAGCCAGCCAGAGCGGTACTCGGCGACGCTTCGTGTCGGGGATATTGGGGTTGACATCTTCTCGCTCTAAGAATAACTTCACTATCCTTTCATTGCCCTTATCGATAGCCAACGACAGCGGTGTTTGGCCATCCGTAATGTCTGGGATGTTGGGGTTGACATCTTTCCGTCCTAAGAATAGCTTCACTATTCCTTCACGGCCTTTCTCGGTAGCCCACGAGAGCGGTGTTCGGCCATACTTTGTGTCTGGGATGTAGGGGTTGACATTCTTCCGCCCTAATAATAGCTTCACTATTCCTTCATGGCCATTTCCGGCAGCCCACGAGAGTGGTGTTTGGCCATGCCTCATGATTCGGGTGTCGAGGTTGACATCTTCACGTCCTAACAGCAGTTTCACTATCCCCTGATGATCCTTCTCAGCAGCCCACCAGAGCGGTGTTCGGCGATATTTCGTATCTGGGGTGTTGGGGTTGACATCTTTCCTCTCCAACAGTAGCTTAACTATTTCCTCATGACCCTTCACCGTAGCCCATAAGAGCGGTGTTCGGCCATGCTCCGTATCTCGGGTGCTGGGGTTGATATCTTTCCGCCCTAATAATAACTTAACTATTCCCTCATGGCCTTTCCCGGCAGCCCACGAGAGCAGTGTATGGCCATGTGTCGTGTCTGGGATGCTGGAGTTGACATCTTCATGCCCCAACAGTAGTTCCACTATTCCCTCATGGTCCTTCTCGGCAGCCCACCAGAGCGGTGTTCGGCCATACTTCGTATCTGGGGTGTCAGGTTTGACATCTTCTCGCCCCAACAGTAGCTTCACTATTCTTTTATGACCATTCACAGCAGCCCATGAAAGCGGTGTTCGGCCATACACAGTGTCTGGGGTGTCGGGTTTGACTTCTTTCCGCCCCAACAATAGCTTTACTATCCCCTCATGGCCCTTTTCGGCAGCCAGCGAGAGTGGTGATTGGCTATACCTCGTGTCTGGAGTATTGGCGTTGATATCTGTTCGTCCCACCAGTAGCTTGACTATTCCCTCATGGCCATTCTCGATAGCCAACGAGAGCGGTGTTTGGCCGTAGCTCGTGTCTCGAGTGTTGGTATTGATATCCTTCCGCCCTAACAGTAGCTTAACGATTCCCTCATGGCCATTCTGTGTAGCCCACAAGAGCGGTGTCCGGCCAAGCTTCGCGTCTGGGATGTTGGGGTTGACATCTTTTCGCCCCACCGGCAGTTTCACTATACCCTCATGGCCATTCCCGATAGCCCATAAAAGTGGTGTTTCGCCGAATTTACTACAACTATTAGGGTTGACGTATCTCTTGCCCAATAGTAGACCTGCTACTCGCTGTACCTTCCCCCATCCATGACTTATGCTGCTTGGGTTGACTTGGCGCAGTCCAAGAAGCAACCTCACCGCTCCCTCATGTCCGTTTCCAGCAGCCCAGTAGAGTGCTGTTCCGCCATAATTCGTGTCCGGCAGATCAGGTTGGATACGTTTCGTTTGCAAGAGCAACCTCACAATCTCTTCATGCCCATATATTGCAGCCCATATGAGCGCCGTCATACCTGCGCCATCCTTTTGGTTCAACTGGCACCTCTTCATCTTTATCAAGGTATTTGCGACATCTGCGATCCCGAAGTATGAGATACAGTGCAGAGCAGAAAACCCATTTGGACAAGGGGTGCAGCCAGAAGGAAACTCCAAACCGAGAAGCTTCCCCTTGATAGACTGCCAAAGCACTTTGGCAGATACGTGGCCATCGAACTGATCAAGAAGTTTGAGCGCAAATGTTTTTGAGCGGTCTGAGAGCTCCATACGCATGTGGGCTCCCCAATATAAAGAAGAGTATTCAAGGAAGGGCGTGCCTCGCAGGTCATGGGGCCCGTCGGCCGGATGATCCCTGACCCCCCTGAAGTTGAGATACGTCAAGCAGGCTTCCGCCATGCTCGAGTGGGCTCTGTCAAAGAGGTCTGGAAGTGCGCAAAGATATTCATGGAGAGTATAATGGACCAGTCTAACCATCGAGGTACCGCTTTCTATCGTGGCAAGGCCTTGGCAATATCCTAGCAAGGTCGATATTAAACGATTTCGGGCTATGATCGGTATTGAGAGTCTTGGGATTCTTATTTCTTCTGCGCTGCCAGCAGCGTCCTATATATACACAAAAACTCTCATACAAGAAACTCTCTTCCATCACCGTCTCTT
>Ga0307513_10000859_pt1 | contig 44129 bp, 40 predicted proteins | sample 15_EM_MG_FD_202174 | JGI IMG/M metagenome (GOLD analysis project Ga0307513, IMG submission 202174) | Populus trichocarpa ectomycorrhiza microbial communities from riparian zone in the Pacific Northwest, United States - 15_EM | ecosystem: Host-associated > Plants > Roots > Unclassified | place...
TAAAATCACCCAATCTACAGGTTGGCAAGAGAAAACCCGCTCGCCATAAAGAAACTTAATCTATCAGCACTTTCCATGATATAGACCCCCCCCCCCCTATACCAAGAGGTAGTGTCGCCCGACATCCGGTTTTTTACATGCAAGATACCATCTCCGGAATTGCACCTCACGTCTGGAATTTACCGCTAGTATAATTACTCTACGCACGGTACCGGAATGTTCAGCATTTGTTCTAACTTAACGCTAATGTCCCGGAATTGTCAGGGAGTCTGCCGCCTTGGTGGGGGGATCAGATAGATTTGCGACGCCACATCCGCCCATCCTATACTCGAGGGGAATGTCCTAGGGAGGGAGAAGAAGGGGAAATGTGGTGGGAGAAAGGAGATGAGAGCGGGATGCAATAGAGCCTCAAACCCGCGCCTAAGTTGATATTCGAAAGTGCTGTGGGCCATTCAACCACTCATGACAGGCCGGGGCGGGATACCGGTGCCCATGGGTCGGAGGTTAGCAGAACTGCTACAGACTCCCCCGTGTACAAGTTCCCTTGACGAGCAAGACCCAAGAGTGTCGGCGGCCTCCCAATTTCACTTTCGAGCCCGGAACTCACCCCGGGAGGAAAGTGATGTGCGAGCATAATCTTCGTTAAACCATATCCGTGGTTGAAGCCAACCACTGCGATATGATACCTTAGCTAACGACTAGTTCTCGGGTCACATGTGTTAGAATTACTTGAACCTCATGTTTTTCATTCGCTATGCCTGTGTCTAAGGAACCTTCATTTCTACATTTTGAGACAAGAAGGAAAAACAAGGGGGAATTGGAGGAAAAATAAATGAATAAATGCGCTAGGAGGGCCCAGAACGAGAAATCAATACTAGTACATCAGGCACGACGGAAATCGTAAGCTACACCAGCCTATCTCAATATGATACAATAGAAACAGCCCACAACCAACCTCAAAGCCTAGACCTTAAACAGAAATTGTCGAAACCCGACTCGACTACGTAAGAAAACACTTTTGGAGATTTGGACGGGTAATAGATTTGAGCATCCACTTCGCAAACGATTTCTTGCGGCCAAAGGAAAAATAATTAGCCTAAGGTTCTGTGGCGGACTGACTGCCGAAGGAAAGGACAGGCGGCAATTATGACAAGGCGGGCTCTCAAGCAACGGGGGAGATAGGGAGAGGATGAGAGGAAGAAAGAAGTAACGGGATGTATAGCTCACCTTGAGGAAAAAACACTAGACTAGGTTCTCCGTAGCTAAAAGCGGTAAGGGGAACGATGCCTCTAGGGCCCTGTGCCGTGACGGGAGCAGCAGATGCTGGGAGTTATAGTAGTGGTATGATATCACTCCCGCATAGCCAGACCTAGCAACCCACCGGGGCGGCCTTCAGCATAGCAAGCTGGTTAGTTGGGGTTCAGGTCGTCCAGCCCGAGTAGTATATTCACCACTCGTTCGTGCCCATTCGAAGCAGCCCACCAGAGTTGTGTTTGGCCGATGTTATTAGCCGAGCTGAGCGGTGTTTGGCCGGAGTTGTCTGGCTTGTTGGGGTCGACGTTGTCCCGTCCGAGTAGTATTTTCACCACTCCCGTGTGTCCATTCGAAGCAGCCCACCAGAGTGGCGTCCGGCCGTTAATATCTGGCTGGTCGGGGTTAACGTCGTCCCGCCCGAGTAGTACATTCAACACTCCCTCGTGCCCACAAAAAGAAGCACTCCAGAGTGGTGTTTGGCCGTCGTTATCCGGCTTGTCGGGGTTGACGTCGTCTCGCCCGAGTAGAAGTTTCACCACTCCCTCGTGCCCATTCCTAGCCGCCCCCCAGAGCGGTGTTTGGCCGTAGTTATCGGGCCTGTTAGGGTTGACGTCGTCTCGACCGAGTAGTACTTTCACCACTCCCTCATGCCCACAAAAAGCAGCACACGAGAGCGGTGTTCCGCCGTAGTTATCGGGCCTGTCAGGGTTGACGCCACCCCGCCCGAGCAGCAGCCCTACCACTCTTTTGTGTCCACAAAAAGCAGCACTCCAGAGCGGTGTTTGGCCGTGGTTATCTGGCTTGTCGGGGTTGACGTCGTCCCGTCCGAGTAGTAGTTCCACCACTCTTCCGTATCCCCGAAAAGCAGCATTGCAGAGCGGTGTTTGGCCGTAGTTATCTGGCTTGTCAGGGTTGAGGTCGTCTCGTCCGAGTAGTAGTCTCACCACTCCCTCATGGCCATTAAAAGCAGCACACCAGAGCGGTGTTTGGCCGTCGTTATCTGGCTTGTCGGGGTTGACGTCGTCTCGTCCGAGCAGTATTTCCACCACTCCCTCGTGCCCATTCATAGCAGCACGCGAGAGCGGCGTCCGGCCGTCATTATCGGGCCTGTCAGGGTTGACGTCGTCCCGGCCGAGTAGTAGTTCCACCACTCTTCCGTATCCCCGAAAAGCAGCATTGCAGAGCGGTGTTTGGCCGTAGTTATCTGGCTTGTCGGGGTTGACGTCGTCTCGTCCGAGTAGTAGTTTCACCAGTCCCTCATGGCCCCTCGCAGCAGCCCACCAGAGCGGTGTTCGGTTATACCCAATTAGTTGGTTGGGGCTGACGTCGTCTCGTCCGAGTAGTAGTTTGACCACTCCCTCATGGCCATTAAAAGCAGCACACCAGAGCGGTGTTTGGCCGTCGTTATCTGGCTTGTCGGGGTTGACGTCGTCTCGTCCGAGCAGTATTTCCACCACTCCCTCGTGCCCATTCATAGCAGCACGCGAGAGCGGCGTCCAGCCGTCGTTATCTGGCTTGTTGGGGGCGACGCCGTCTCGTCCGAGTAGTAGTTTCACCACTCCCTCATAGCCCTTGGTAGCAGCCCACCAGAGCGGCGTCTGGCCGTTGTTATCTGGCTTGTTGGGGGCGACGTCGTCTCGTCCGAGTAGTAGCTTCACCACTCCCTCATGGCCATTAAAAGCAGCACTCCAGAGCGGTGTTTGGCCGTCGTTATCTGGCTTGTCGGGGTTGACGTCGCCTCGTCCGAGCAGTATTTCCGCCACTCCCTCGTGCCCATTCATAGCAGCACGCGAGAGCGGCGTCCGGCCGTCGTTATCTGGCTTGTCGGGGTTGACGTCGCCTCGTCCGAGCAGTATTTCCGCCACTCCCTCGTGCCCATTCATAGCAGCACGCGAGAGCGGCGTCCGGCCGTCGTTATCTGGCTTGTCGGGGTCGACGTCGTCTCGTCCGAGCAGTACCCCCACCACTCCCTCGTGCCCATTCCTAGCAGCCCACACGAGCGGTGTCGCCCATGTGCGGTCGAGTTGGTTGATACCACAAGCTTCCACCTCCACCAAAAATGTTACAATCTCAACAATCCCGAAAAAGGACGCACAGTGTAGGCTGGTAAACAAGAAAGATCCATCACAGCCAGAAGCCAAATAATAGTCTTCCTGTTCGCCCAAGAGGATGTCCGCAGAAATGTGGTTGCCGTAGTCCTCAAATAGCTTCAACGCAAGCTGTTTCGCACAATCTGAAAGATCTCTTTTTGCGTGCACTCCCCAAAATAGAGAAGAATATTCCAAAAATGGTGTTCCTCGGAAATCCTGAGAGATATCTGGCGAAAGAGCCTTGATCTGGCGGGAATTCAAATAACTCAGGCAGGTCTCCGTTATTGTCGCCTGAGGTCTATCAAAAAGCTCACCATGTGCCTCGAGGTACTCTTGCAGCGTAAAGTGAATCAACCGAATCGTGGAAGCCTCCTTGTCTACGGCGACAAGTCCTTGGCAACAGGCTAATAATGTCCCTATCGAAGGAATATTGTCGCCATCCAGATCCGCCGACCCAATTTCGACTCCTAGAGCGTGACATAGTTCGTCGACCTTCAAGGGCCGCTCCGAGTGAGAGATCCACATCAAAGTGGCCATTCCCAACCTCGATTCCTCCTCACCCTGTCCTTTTACCCGAATCAATGTCTCGCCATAAGCGCCCTCCAACCCCAAGCCGTCGGTCATTGCATCGAGCTTTCGTCGCCTGCGAGCGATTGTGGTTCCTTGAAGGATCGCATCGATGTTCAATGAGACCAGCAGAAATCTAGATACATATTTGTCAGTGGACAACTTGAGCCAGCTTCTCCGGTGTCGTTAATTTTACCCACATTTCTGAAACATCTTTGGGAATTTTCTTTAGGATGTCTGCCCTCAGATTACTGTCCATCGCGTCTGGCCTTATGTCTCGGTCTAGTCTGCGATGAAGATAACTGATAATATCATGTCTTCGTGGAGTGATGCGTAAAGCCGTTCCTCTTCCAGCAAGATGCCTCCCGACCTCAGCCTCAATGTGTGGTCTTCCCGTCACGAACATCCGGGTGCCCGGCGACACTCGCTGAATTTGATTAAGCGAATCAAGAATATCGACTCGATATCGCGCCACACATTCATCTAGTGCATCGATACATATAAACGTGCGCTTCACGGAAACCGTATTCTGGAGCATCTTCACAATATCGGCAAGCCGTGGTTTCCGTCCACCCATGACCTCCTTCTGGTCTTCATATGCTTGCACTATATCCTTGGGTACCTCTTCCAGCCCACTCACAACCTGCCTGAGCACGGCACCCAGCATACTCGCCGGGGATTGCTCCGCTTGAGCCGCGAAGTCAAAGTAAAAACCTGCAACCGCTACCCCCTGGCCTCTGGCCCGATTGCCCAAGTTGTCTATCACTAATGAGCTATCGTAGATTGTTAGCACTTGCCCTTCTTCCGTTCAACAAGGTTTGTCCTTAATACCTGATAAAAGTCTTTCCAACACCTGGGCCCCCATAGCAAAACAGGACCGCGTTATCCGATCCGCTTTCCCCGTGACTAGTGTACCAGCTTTTAAACTCCTCGGTTTCCAAAACCCATTCCCCGACATTTTCGATCCGGTTATCTTGGATGTCCTTGTGCCGTAGCCTTGGTTCTAGTGGTGATAACCAGGCTAGGATATTGGATCGCTCGTCGGCAGCGGTAAAGTTATTAACGATAGTGTTCAAAGAGTTGATGTTATTGCTGAACGATTGAGACATTCTCCGTTTGTTTGTTTTTGCTCCTCTGAGTGTTGTGGATGATGGATGATGGAGGAAGTCGACAACAGGTTCTGGAATTCTTCGGGCTCAAGAAGAGCGGGACCTTTGTGGAACCTCGTGGACACCGCATGGCCGCCCAATCATTATCTGTCACAGTTTTGTCAACAATGCTGCGGCTCCCACTCCCTCTTTCCAATGACAGAAGCGTAAACCTACCAAACCCAAACACACCGGCCGACAGCCATCCCACCCCCCAGCCCAAGCAGCGGCTGTATACGATGAACAGTCTTCCAACCGGCCGAGACAGCAGAACAAATCTCCCGTGAACAAACTCTGAAAAAAATACTGTGGACAACACAATAATATACCTACAGTAGTACATGCGCAGTTACCCGCTGATGAAACAAAGTACTATACTCGAGCGCAATGAAGAACCAAACCTAATCCCGCTTCAGTCCAAACTCCGCTGCAGTACCCGAGTAGACTAGGAGGGGAGTCAAAGAACAGGAGGGCTCCACAAATAGACCAAAAAAATCACCGCTTGAATTAACGATTAGCAAGTCACTTTTATTGTAGTTCGCTGAACCCCCCGTTCGTTGCCCCCCTCCTAGCCTACTGAAGAATTGAAATTCTATCTGTTGACCACTCATAATTCTACCCATATAGACTGAGCCGGACGGGAGACTTCACTCGAAGTCTAGCTTCTCGGCTCCCATACCTAGGAGCACTACCTTCTCGAAGTGTCACACCTTAGAAGTTGATCAATTGGCAGGCCCAGGTTTTTCGGAAATTGGTCATCATGATAAATGTTAGCGAATCTTGGACAGTCCCGGTAATGCTTTCAAGGGCGATTCAGTTCTTGTTGCGGACAGAGCGACAAGGGGCGGTGAGGAGGAGAGCTACTATACAAGTAGTGATGGAGATTAGACAAGAAGTTAGGATTGGGGCGGATCCTTCGCACCGTCTCTTGTCGGCTTTACGTGTTGCCATGGCAACTAGTTTGGTCTTGGCATGCATCACCAGTACGAACACAGGCTTTACCAGATACGGGCAACATTTTTAGCAGAGCCTCAGGATTTTAGTAGTGTGCAATAGAGTAGTAGCCGCGTCTACAAACGTTGGGACCTTGCGAGTAGAAATATGTGTTTGGGGGATGGACCTATTTCAAGGGCAACTGCTGGTATCCGCCCGTGCAGTCCCGGGCATGGCTACCGACATTCCGCTGCGGGTACAAGCTGTGAAGAAAAAATGGATCGCACTTATATCCTCTAGGAGTATCGTGCCAAGCCAACGACAAATGACAGCCAGAACGGTGGGATACATTATGGTCGCACGTCGCTGTCCCGGATGGCCAAATTTCACGGATTTCATCCGGGACAACGGGGCATTCGGAACAACGGGCCTTGGAGAATGCTGCTTGAGGAAAAATAAGGAAACTCCGGACTTTATTTTAAGTATGATATGATGATAGGAATCGAGTGAACAAAAGGTAACTTGTTACGGTAACTACTGTATGGTAGAATTATCTGACTCAGCAGACCAACTTTCTATTTAGGCTCGGGAGACATTTCCTAGAACATCATACAAATCCAAACTGCCCTCTTTTCTGGTCCAACGAGTAAATTGTATAACTGTGCGGAACTGTCGGAAGTCTTGTCCGGCTCCGCGGGGTATCCGGCTCAGTGCGATCCGGGATGGCGAAGCGGGACTGTACTGTACGAGTACACTCCCGTTTGAAAAGTCTTGATAACAAAAAGTTTTGAATGAAGAGAATCCTGGTAACCAGGCTACCGTAGTCTGTTCATGTAGTTGTGGCTAGTGTAGTGTTGGTGCCAGGCGAGCGAGAGCCGCAACCACATGAATGAACCAGTGTGGCTGCGGAGACCTGTCAAGAGAGGGTCTCCCGTTCCGTGCGGGTATGATACTCGACTCGACAGAATTTCCTGAAACAGTCAGCTAATACATAGCCTCCCACGCTGGTGCTGTGCTACTACTAGTATAGTGCCAGTGCTCAATCGAAATAGCGGTCTGCGAAATCGACACTCATGGTTCGCGTCGTACGGAGGCGGGTCTTGGATAGAATAGGCTCTGTGTGGATAATGATACTGTGTATAAGCAGTTTGAAATTTCACCACCGCCACGAGTGCTAATGTTGTTGAAAACAGAAAACATGGATGCCTTCTGAGCACTTCTAGCAAGCCATACCGGTATCTTTCTAATGATGTGCCTGTGGTTGGTTAATTTCAAGTAGCCGGCGCAATACCGGCACTTGTTCTTCGCACGGTACAAGTACTAAGTCCAGTAGTTTCCGGGTATCTGCCAGATGATAAGTATCCGGACAACTTGGCGCCAAGGCCTCCCGACACCTTATGAATTGCCAAGAATCATATTTGCTGGATACTGTAAGACTCCGCAGACAAGTCGCTTCCGTACTCTACCCCACTGCGCTGTCGTATCATGAGTGCGAACCATAAATAGGTATGTTCTGTGCCTTTACTCTTTTGTTTTTGCATTTTCAGTATGCGCTTCCTGCCCGACTGAGTAAATTATTAAATGAATAGATAAAGCCGGTTGCACAGAGGTGGGAAATTAACCTCCACTGCCCATTAGTCAATTTCTCGAGGCACGAAGATGTGATTCTTCCCTACCGGCATGGGCATTGCAGTACGAGTAAACAGCAAGGCAGAGAGAGAGAGAGTTGCAGTGTTCGCACGGCTCAGCCCATATGCGGCCTAGCTTGGCTACACCCGAAACGCACCCTAGTCGAGGTTTCGAATTTGTGGTTACTGCGGTTCCGTGGAATACCTAGGTCGGTACGGAGGGTACGCGTGGGATATGTAAATTTAGTATCCACAACCCATGAATGCAGTCCTGGATTTCCACCCCTCCTCCCCTGGACCACCGGAGCTTTTGAGTGGCTGTCAGGCAGCACAAGAGAAAAAAAATAGAGACTCCTGTCTGACTTGGGACCGGGATTCTCTTCTTCTTTTCCTTGTTTTCTTTTAGCCGCGCTCTCGCTCTCCGGCACCGGTAGGCAGGTTATTGGGGTTCGTGGTGATAATATCGCTATCATATCATACTTGGTGATGGCTATTCCAACTTTCGCCTGAGTGTCTTGCCTTTGAGGAGTTTTGGGGATTTTGTCGCTGTATGTCTTGGTGCTGTACGAGTAGGTTCGTCTCAGCCCCGGGGGGATCAGGGTATTGCAGCGTGGAGAGGAGCTTTCTTTTTTTCCCTTCTTTTCTTTTCTTTTCCTCCCCTTCCCTGTTGATCCCTCACTGTCTTTCATTCATTCATTCATTCGTTCATTCCTGCTTTCCTTCCTCTCGCCTTCTCTTCTACTGACCGAAGTGCAGTGTCGGTGAGAGACGCGAGGTTTAGGTTGCCCTGCTGAGCCTTTTCGCCATCTAACCTAACTCCTTCACCTACCCCGCCGATACTTATTTTTTTATTATTATTTTATTATTTTTATCTTTTTTTTCTTTTTACCCCACCATCACCGTCTACCACTTTTTGCATTCTCCCGTCATGCCTCGACTTAATATTCTCCGTCATCACCGCCGCTCGGCTTCGAGCCAGGGGAACGCTTCGGCCGTACCACCTCCTTCGAAATCCCCTCCATCCACCAATTTAGCATCGCCACATCCACCACCACCACGGACCGCACCGCCCAGCGTTCCCCCGCTCGATGCTCTCCCTCCGATAAACAGCGGCTCTCCCGGGCTCGGCTCGCCGGGGCAATGGCTTGTGGAGGGTGCCGCTAGTGCGTCCGGACCGGGTACATCCAATTCATCGCACGTGTCGGAGCCGCCGATGACCACGACGGTAACCACGATGACACAGGCAGCGCTGTCCGCCCCTTTACCACCTCCACCACCACCACCTCGCCCACGCTCACGCACTCCGAAACCGCTCTCGGCGAAACCTGCGCCGAGCGCAAAGCCGTCCACCTTATCGCAGCAGGTCAAGGCTGCAAATGCTGCTCTGGCAGCTCAACCTTCCTCCCTTGCTGCTCCCACCGATGGCTCAAGTTCTCACAATAATCCTAGTAGCGGTGGTGGTGGTGGTAGTAGTAGCAATAATGCTGCCAGTCAGGGCGCTGGCATTGGCGGATACCCCGTCTCGACGACGATAACATCCTCGTATCGGAGAAACACTAAACTGACCCTTCTAAACCCCATGTCGTTGCTCATGCGGAGGCGCTCCTCCCAAGCCAGTGGTTTACACAGCGATAGTGCGAAAGCCCGAAACTCAAAGGATCTCCCGGACAATTTCGACCCCGGAATTATTTACGGCACTAGACACCCGGATTGGTCGAACCCGCCAAAGAGGGGCCAGAACGAAGCTGTTCGCCCGCCGGTCAATGGGAGGTCGATATCGCCGTTGCCGCCGGTCGCTCCGTTGATGGATCCGAATAATAAGCTGTTGAAAGTGGAGGTTGTCGCGGATGATGCGGGGAGTAGTGGAATTGACGATCGGTTGGCCGAGTTGGAGAGGCAGAGGACGCCGGTTTTTACGGAGCACTTTGATGACGGGGTTGTGTGGGACCGGGGGTCTATGGAGGTAGGGGGGAAGGTTGGGGAGGTAGATGCTGCACCTGCCGCGCCGGTTATGCCGTCTAGGACTGCGCCAGAGCCGCTTAGAGTTCCGACTACCAGTCCTCCGCCGATTATTGATTTGCCTAAGCCCGGGGTGGTTGAGGATGGAACATTGCCTTCTGCTACTGGTTCGACGATACAGATTAGTAGGGCGTCTTCAGTAGCGTCCTCGAATGAAGGAGACCTTGACGATGGGAAACCTCGTGGTGTTACTCTTGTTGATCATCCGCTGTCTCTACCGCACCACTTGATGACCAATTCTTCCAGATTCAGCTTTGAGGGGAGCAGCGCTGCCGAGTCGAATAAAGATGAACCCGAGGAGCCCTATAACGATGATGATGATGATGACGACCGGGATGGTGATGAGTTCAGCTTGGGATTGGACCTCGGAGGTGATGATGATGAAGGGTTCTCCCGGGCCAACGAGGGATTGTTCATGCTACCGGATGAGGGCATATACGGTGATGAGGACTATATAGAGGATGAGGGGGGCGTTCCGCTAGCGTTGGGGATCGACCCGAACCGTGGGATTGGCATTGCATTGTCCAAGGATTCGCCGATTGATGTTGATACTCCGATAGCACCATTGAATTTGATGGGGATGGCACAAGTTCTTCCCGCCATGGATCCGGACCCCGCTGTGATACAGCCTGAACATCAACCGCTGGTTCAGCGACTGGGTAATCCTCGGGGACTGGACCTGAATAGTGACTCGGATTTTGATGAACTTGAGCAAGGGGATGGGATGGCAGGCTACGAAGATGACTACGATGATTTATATTTCGATGACGGGATTATTCTCCACGATCCTACCATTCAACCTTCCGCGAATAATCCTTACCAGGAGGAGGAAGTGAACAAGGAGCAGCGCGATTCCTTCCCCTCAACGCTCGGCATCTCCTCGGGTGGTGCCATGCAAGTCGAAGATGGTAGCCTCGACAGCCTCGCGGACGACAGTAACGATGGCACAGCAGGTACCGGCGGTGGCAGCGGCTACGGAAACAAGAGTTTCCCACCCTTTCTAAACCCCATCGGTGCCGGCCTGGGGTGCACGCAACAACAAGCCCAATTCTACGCCCCGGATGGGACCATGCTGGACGGACACACTGGTCTACCGCTTGCACTGTCAACCCTCACTCAGCAGCTATACCAATACCAGAAGCAGCAGCAGCGTGAAGCCGAGGCCACCGCCGCGAACGAGATCAACAGCCCCGGCGCTCTCAGCGGTATCGGCGGTGGATACGAAAGCGACTACGCAGCGGACTGGGGTTCGCAGAGCGGGTACTACTCCATCGATGACGACGATTACGAGCCAGAAGACGCAGATGACAGCATGGTAGCCGAAGCAAATGCAGAAGCCCTAGCCTATGACACAGAATTCTACGGTCACGAGTTCGGCTTCTACCCCATGTCCTCCGCCCCAGGACTCCTTCCTACCGGGGACGACGAAGAAAACGCTTTCGCCGGAGGTTACTTTGGCCGACCACTGGAACTCGCGTCGAGGCCTATTGTACGAAGACCCAGCCTAACACCAATTAGCGAGCGCAGCGAGGGTAGCTATCGCAACAGCCTGGTATTCCCGATATCCTCCAGTCGCCCGTTATCCGCCACCGTGCCCGCAGGTGAAGACCTCGGCAGCCTTATTAGTAACAATAGCAGCGGCGCGGAGATTACCCTGGAGCAATTGATGCGCTTGAGAAGGAATGCCTGGGGCGGAAGTAACGGGAGTCTGAGAAGTTCACGGGGGAGCGGAGCGCATAGCCCTGTTCCCGCGAATAGTAGTTTGTTAGCGCAGGGCGCGATTTCGCCGCCGCCGGAAATGCCACCGCCACCACCGCCACCGCCCGGCTTGGCCGGCGGTGGTGGAATGGTGGGCGCGCCCCCGGGCCTCTCACATGCGGGCAAAAACGCAATGTTGCCAACGAAAGCTAGCTTCGAGGACGTGAGGCTTCCACCGCCCAGCGAGGAGGCGACTACTACTAGAAGTGGGAGTGGGAATGGGAGGAGCACTGCGGATAGTAGCTATGCCAGTGCCGTGGACTCCCCGATTGGAGATTGTGATGTTGTGGATGTAAGAGATGGGAATGGGAATGGGAATGGGGGTAGGGAAGGGTGGATGTTTTCTGCTGCTGCTGCTGCTTCTTCTGTGTAGTTGTTGTGTGGGTTTGGTGCGGAAGGCGTAGGTGGAGGGGTGTATAGGGTAGCTTTGGAATAAATTACTTTTTCTTTCTTTTTTTCCTTTCTCTTTTTTTTCCTTGATTTTTTATATTTTTTATATGGGGGCAAAGTGCTAGGATTTGCTTATTATTATTACAATCTTTATTTATTTATACTTTATTATATTATATATATATATGGTTCCAATTTTGCTTTGTATTACTTAAGTTAGCTGAAGTCCTGTGGGCATGTTCGGGTCCGGAATGACACTTTTTTCCTCTCTTCTCTCTCCTCTTTCTCTCTCCTCCTTAGCCTAGTATGATAGCTTATCAGTATCGGTAATAATATGATACTGTACTTGGCAAATTCTGTTCGTGCTTGCGTTGCGATACCGGCGGGGTATTTCGGTCCTGATGGCTTGTCCGGGTCTAGAGTAGATGTAATGGGCTGGGTTGCTGACCTGGCGTAGCATTTGGAGATTATTTTGTATCGTACTCGAGGGCAAGGTTGTTAGGAAGAGGTTTATTGGATCGCACCTGGAATGTAGGGATTGATGGGGTGGTTAAAGATGTGCTGGGGATTTTTTTTTCTCTTTTATGTGATATTATTATGTTGGGCGTAAAGGCTTTAATAGATGCTGTGCGGTGTGGTGCTTGGAGTCTGGGGGACTGTGGTAGGGGTTGTAGTGGTTTGGAGGAGGGGTCTTTGGGGGGATGGGGTGGTTATTGGGGTTGGTGTGATGATAATTATTATGATGAGAGATAGATATGGTGGGTAAATCTACGGTGGAGGGGCGGGGGGTTTGGGGTATGAGTGATTGGCTGTGATGCGGTTGGAGATAGTTGTGATGAATGTTGATATATTATGTAATATTCTATTCAAGCGGTGGACTGAAGAGGGATTGAGTTTTTATTTTATTTATTTATTGCATCGCGCTCAAGGACTTTAGTATTTTAGATATTTTGTTAGTAGGCAGCTGTGATTGTGCTAATTAGATTATTGTGTCGTCCACAGGTAGTTTCTTCCAGAGTTTGTTTGCGTGGGTTGGCCGTCGGACGGATGGTGTGTTTGGTTTTGGCAGGTTTACGCTTCAGACACTGAAAAGAGGGGGTGTGAGCCGGGGTGTTACAGTACTAAACTGTGGGGGAGAATGATTGGGCGGCCATGCGGTGTCCACAAGGCTCCACAGACACCCCTCTTTTCTTTAGCTCCTAGCGTTTCCCTCAACCGACAACTTTCATCACCCATTTTCCACCCAGTTTCCGAACGGTGAAGATGCCTCATCAGAATATCAACTCGTTCAATAATACCAACTCTCACAACCATACCAACTCCTTTAATGTTACCGACTCCTATAATAATGTGTCGAACCACTTTGCTACTCCGGATATTCGACCTCAAATCTTGACCTGGTTATCGCCACTGGAGCCAAGGCTACGACACAGGGACATCCAAGACGGCCGGATCGAAAATGTCGGGGAATGGGTTTTGGAGACTGAGGGGTTTAAAAGCTGGTACGCTAGCAGTGGGGGGAGTGGATCGGATAATGCGGTCTTGTTTTGCTATGGGGGTCCAGGTGTTGGAAAGACTTTTATTAGGTAGCGAGGATGAACTATCCCGAACAGAAGAAGGGCAAGTACTGACGGGCCTTATGATAGCTCGGTGGTGGTAGACTGGTTGGGCGATCGGGCCGGAGGCCAGGGCGCTACGGTTGCATGCTTTTACTTTGACTTCGCGGCTCAAACGGGGCAGTCACCGGCGAGTATGCTGGGCGCCGTGCTCAGGCAGGTTGTAGGTGGGCTGGAAGAGGTGCCCGGGGAAATAGTACAAGCATACAAAGATCAGAAGCAGGTGATTGATGGACGGGGACTGCGGCTCGCCGATATTGTGAAAATGCTGCAGAATACAGCTTCCATGAAGCGCACGTTCATATGCATTGATGCACTAGATGAATGTGTAGCGCGATATCGAGTCGAGATTCTTGATTCGCTTAACCAAATTCAGCGAGTGTCGCCGGGCACTCGAATGTTCATCACGGGAAGGCCACATGTAGAAGCTGAGGTCGGGAAGCGCCTTTCTGGAAGAGGAATGGCTTTACGCATCACTCCACAGAGAGATGATATCATCAGTTTTCTTCATCGCAGGCTGGACCAAGACATCAGGTCTGAAGCGATGGACGATAGGCTGAAGGCGGACATCCTGAAGAAAATTCCGAAAGATGTTTCAGAAATGTGGGTAAAATCAACGACACCGGAGAAGCTAGCTCAAGTCTTCCACTGACAAATGGGTATCTAGATTCCTGCTGGTCTCGTTGAACATCGATGCGATCCTGCAAGGAACCACAATCGGTCTTAGGCGACGAAAGCTCGATGCAATGACCGACGGCTTGGGGTTGGAGGGCGCTTATGGCGAGACATTGGGTCGGATAAAGGGACAGAGTGAGGAGGAATCGAGGTTGGGAATGACCACTTTGATGTGGATCTCTCACTCGGAGCGGCCCTTGAAGGTCGACGAACTGTGTTACGCCCTAGGAGTCGAAATTGGATCGGTGGATCTGGATGGCGACAATATTCCCTCAATAGCGACATTATTAGCCTGTTGCCAAGGACTTGTTGCCGTAGACAAGGAGGCTTCCACGATCCGGTTGATTCACTTTACGCTTAAAGAGTACCTCGAGGCTCACACTGAGCTTTTTGATAGACCTCAGGCGAGAATGGCGGAGACCTGCCTGAGTTATTTGAATTCCCGCCAGATCAAGGCTCTTTCGCCAGATATATCTCAAGATTTCCGAGGAACACCATTTTTGGAATATTCTTCTCTATATTGGGGAGTGCACGCAAAAAGGGATCTTTCAAGTTGTGCGAAACAGCTTGCCTTGAAACTATTTGAGGACTACGGCAACCACTTTTCCAAGGAAATCCTCTTGGACGAGAAAGGATATGATTGGGTTTTTGACGATGGCGGATATCCCCTGTTTACCGGCCTACACTGTGCGTCCTTTTTCGGGATTGTTGAGGTTGTAGCCTTTTTGGTGGAGGTAGAAGGTTGTGATATCAACCAACTGGACACCAGCGGGGCGACACCGCTCACGTGGGCTGCTAGGAATGGGCACGAGGGAGTGGTGAAACTACTGCTCGGACGAGACGACGTCGAACCCGACAAACCAGATAGCGACGGCCAAACACCGCTCGCCTGTGCTGCTTTGGGTGAACACGTGGGTGTGGTGGAAATACTACTTAGACGAGGCGACGTCAAGCCTGACCAGCTAATGGACCTATGTGAATACAAACAAACACCGCTCGCCTGGGCTGCTGAGAATGGGCACGTGGGTGTGGTGGAAATACTACTCGGACGAGACGACGTCGAACCCGGCAAGTCCGATGACGAGGGACAAACACCGCTCTGCTGGGCTGCTGAGGGTGGGCATGTGGGAGTGGTGAAACTGCTACTCGGACGAGGCGACGTCAACCCCAACAAACCAGATGACCCCCACGGCCGAACACCCCTCTGGGAGGCTGCTTCGAATGAGCACGAAGGAGTGGTGAAACTACTACTCGATCGAGGCGACGTCAACCCCAACAAACCAAATAACCACGGCCAAACGCCGCTCTGTGATGCTGCTTTTTGGGGATACGGAGGAGTGGTGGAACTACTACTCGGACGGGACGACGTCGACCCCAACAAGCCAAATAACTACGGCCAAACACCGCTCTGGAGTGCTGCTAGGAATGGCCATGAGGGAGTGGTGAAACTACTACTCGGACGAGACGACGTCAACCCTGACAAGCCAGATAACGACGGCCAAACACCGCTCTGGAGTGCTGCTAGGAATGGCCATGAGGGAGTAGTGAAACTACTACTCAGACGAGGCGACGTCAACCCTGACAAGCCAGATAACGACGGCCAAACACCCCTCGGGGGGGCTGCTAGGGATGGGCACGAGGGAGTGGTGAAACTACTACTCGGACGAGACGAAGTCAATCCTGACCAACCGAATGAGAATGGCGAAACACCCCTCTGGTGTGCTGCTTCGAATGGGCACGAGGGAGTGGTGAAACTACTACTCGGACGAGACGACGTCAACCCCGACAAACTAGATAACTACGGCCAAACACCGCTCGCCTGTGCTGCTTTGGGTAAGCACGTGGGTGTGGTGGAAATAATACTTAGACGAGGCGACGTCAAGCCTGACCAGCTAATGGGCCTATGTGAGTACAACCAAACACCGCTCTGCTGGGCTGCTGAGAATGGGCATGTGGGTGTGGTGGAAATACTACTCGGACGAGACGACGTCGAACCCAACAAGTCCGATGACGAGGGCCAAACACCGCTCTGCTTCGCTGCTTTTAGCGGGCAGGAGGGAGTGGTGAAACTACTACTCGGACGAGACGACGTCAACCCCGACAAGCCAGATAACTACGGCCAAACACCGCTCTGGCGGGCTGCTAGGAATGGGCACGAGGGAGTGGTGAAACTACTACTCGGACGAGACGACGTCAACCCCGACAAGCCAGGTAACGACGGCCAAACACCGCTCTGGTGGGCTGCTTCGAATGGGTACGAGGGAGTGGTGAAACTACTACTCGGACGAGACGACGTCAACCCCGACAAGCCAGATAACGACGGCCAAACACCGCTCTGGTGGGCTGCTAGGAATGGGTACACGAGAGTGGTGAAAATACTCGTCGCACGGGAAGACGTCAACCCTAACCAACTGATTGGGGACGGCGAAACGGTACTCTTCTGGGCTGCCACGAAAGGGCACGAGGAAGTGGTGAAAATTCTCCTTGGACGTGACGGCATTAGCCCCGACAAACCAGACACCAACGGCCGAACACCACTCTGGGGTGCTGCTGTGAATGGGCACGAGGGAGTGGTGAAAGTGCTACTCGGACGGGACGACGTCGACCCCAACCAACCTGATGAGGGGGGCCAAACACCACTCTGGGGAGCTTCTTTTTATGGGAACGAGGGGGTAGTGGAAATACTACTCGGACGAGACGACGTCAACCCCGACAAACCAAATGACCACGATGGCCGAACACCCCTCTGGGAGGCTGCTTCGAATGGGCACGAAGGAGTGGTGAAACTACTACTCGGACGAGACGACGTCAACCCCGATAAACCAGATAACAGCGGTCGAACACCCCTCTGGGGCGCTGCTAGGAATGGGCATGCGAGAGTGGTGAAAATGCTCGTCGAACGAGACGACATCAACCCTGACCAACTGATTGGAAACGGCGAAACAGTGCTCTTCTGGGCTGCCAGGAAAGGGCACGAGGAAGTGGTGAAAATACTCGTTAGACGGGACGGCATTAGCCCCGACAAACCAGACACCAACGGCCGAACACCCCTCTTGGGCGCTGCTTCGAATGGGCAGGAGGGCGTGGTGAAGCTACTACTCGGACGAGACGACGTCAACCCTGACAGACCAGATAACGACGGCCAAACACCGCTCTGGTGGGCTGCCAGGAGAGGGCAGGAGGGAGTGGTGAAACTACTACTCGGACGAGACAACGTCAACCCTGACAACCCAGATAACGACGGTCAAACACCGCTCGCCTGTGCTGCTAGCTATGGGCACACGAGAGCGGTGAAAATACTCGTCGCACGGGAAGACGTCAACCCTGACCAACTGATTGGAAACGGCGAAACAGTGCTCTGCTGGGCTGCTACGAAAGGGCACGAGGAAGTGGTGAAAATACTCGTTAGACGGGATGGCATCAGCCCCAACAAACCAGAAACCAACGGCCGAACACCACTCTGGAGCGCTGCTGTCAAAGGGCACGAGGGGGTGGTGAAAACACTACTCGGACGGGACGACGTCAACCCCGACACACCAGATAACTACGGCCGGACACCACTCTGGGGTGCTGCTAGCTATGGGCACGAGGGAGTGGTGAAACTACTACTCGGACGAGACGACGTCAACCCCAACAAGCCAGATGACAACGGCCAAACACCTCTCTGGGGCGCTGCTTCGAATGGGCGCGAAGCAGTGGTGAAACTACTACTCGGACGAGACGACGTCAACCCCGACAAGCCAGATAACGATGGCCAAACACCGCTCCGGCGTGCCGCCAGCTATGGGCGCGAAGGAGTGGTGAAACTACTACTCGGACGAGGCGACGTCAGCCCTGACAAACCAGATAACGGCGGCCAAACACCGCTCGCCCGTGCTGCTAGCTATGGGCACGAGGGAGTGGTGAAACTACTACTCGGACGAGACGACGTCAACCCCGACAAGCCCGATACCAACGGCCGAACACCACTCTGGGGTGCTGCTTCGAATGGCCACGCGAGAGTGGTGAAAATACTCGTCGCACGAGAAGACGTTAGCCCCGACCAACTGATTGGAAACGGCGAAACAGTGCTCTGCTGGGCTGCTTCGAATGGGTACGAAGGAGTAGTGGAAATGCTACTCGGACGGGAAGGCGTCAACCCCGACAAACCATATCACTACGGCCAAACACCGCTCTGGAGTGCTGCTTTTTATGGCCACGAGGGAGTTTTGAAAACACTACTCGCACGGGGCGACGTTAGCCCTGACAAGCCAGATAACTACGGCCGGACACCACTCTGGAGTGCTGCATTCAGTGGGTACGAGGGAGTGGTGAAAGTATTACTCGGACGGGACGACGTCACCCCCGACAGAAAAGATATCGACGACCGAACACCACTCTGGGGTGCTGTTGTGAATGGGCATGAGGGAGTGATGAAAGTATTACTCGGACGGGACGACGTCAACCCTGAGAGGCCTGACAAGGGCGGAAAAACACCACTCTGGGGTGCTGCTGTGAATGGGCACGAGCGAGTGGTGAAAATATTGCTCGGACGAGAGGACGTCAACCCTGACAGGCCTGACAAAGGCGGCAAAACTCCACTCTGGGGTGCTGCAGTGAATGGGCATGAGGGAGTGGTGAAAGTATTGCTCGGACGAGACGACGTCAACCCTGACAGGCCTGACAAAGGCGGCAAAATGCCACTCTGGGGTGCTGCGGTGAATGGGCATGAGGGAGTGGTGAAAATGCTACTTGGACGGGACGACGTTAACCCCAACAAACCAGATAACTACGGCCGGACACCACTCTGGAGCGCTGCTTTCAATGGGCATGAGGGAGTGTTGAAAATCCTACTCGGGTGGGACAACGTCAACCCTGACAAGCCAGATATTAATGGCCGGGCACCACTCTGGGGTGCTGCATCGAATGGGCACGAGGGAGTGGTGAAAGTATTACTCGGACGGGACGACGTCAGCCCCGACAGAAAAGATATCGACGACCGAACACCACTCTGGGGTGCTGCATCGAATGGGCACGAAGGAGTGGTGAAATTATTACTCGGACGGGACGATGTCAGTCCCGACAGCCCAGATACCTACGGCTGGGCGCCGCTCTTGAGTGCTGCTTTCAATGGACACGAGGGAGTGGTGAAAATACTACTCGGACTGGATGACGGGAGCCCCAACTAACCACATTGCTGTGGCCGAATACCACTCTGAGGCACTGCAAGGAATGGGCGCGGAGGGGTGGTTAAGGTACTACTCGAACGGGGGGACGTCAACCCCGACAAACCAGATGTCACCGGCCGAACACCACTCTGGGGTGCTGCTTTCAATCGGCATGTGGGAGTGGTGAAAGCACTACTCGGACGGGGTGACGTCTGCTCTGGCAAATAAGACAACGAGAGCCAAACGCCGCTCTGGTCGGCTGCTAGGCATGGCTATCCGGGAGCGGTACCGCTACTATAGCCCCCCGCATCTGTGACTCCCGGTACGGCACAAGGCCCTAGAGGTATCATTCCCCTTACCGCTTTTAATTACCAAAAACTTAACCTACTGTTTTTTGCCCGGGGAGAGCAGCATGTCCCTGCCACTTCCTTCCCCATCTCATCCTCTCCCGATCTCCGGCAGCGTCAGAAACCGTCGCGTCATAATTGCCTCCGGCCCTTTCCTTCGGGAGTCACTTCGCCACAGAAACTTGGGCTAATCATTTCTCCTTCGGTCACAAGAAATCACTTGCCATGTGGGTGCACAAATTGTTGAAGATCTCGTAGGTGAGGTGAACGAATATGAACTGAATACCCTTATAGAATCCGGATCAAGATTGTCTCTCATCTCTTCGGTACCCGACCATGGTACTTATACCTCAGAGAGGTATCTAGATACAGGGCCAACAAGCGAGCTCCCACTATGCCTAACCAGGCGTGCTTCCGTCACATTGAAGCCATTATTCCAACACAAATCTATTACTTACCCGTGCAAACCTCTACACCTATTTTCTTATGTAGCCGTGTTAGAGTTCGCCAATTTCTGTTTAATATCTAGGCTTTGGAGTTAATTGTAGGCTTTTGTATTGTATTGAGATAGTCTGGTGTTGCTTAGAATTTCCGTCGTGTATGGTTTATTGATTTCTAGTTCTAGATCCTCCTTGCGCATTTATTATTATTTTCTCCAATTCCACCTTGTTTTTCCTTCCCGTCTGAAAGTGTGGAAATGAAGTTGTTTAGATACAAGCATAGTGAATGAAAAATATGAAGAGCAAGTAATTTCTAACCCATGTGACTCCAACCAGCCTTTAGCTATATATGAGTATCACAGCGGTTGGTGTCAACCACCGATATGGCCTAACGAAGATCATGCTCGCACACCACCCTCCTCCGGACGTGGGTTCCGGGCTCGAAAGCGAGATTGGGAGGCCACCGGCATTCTTAGCTCTTGCTCGTCACGGGAAGTTAGTGCATGGGGGGGTCTGTGGCCGTGCGGTTAACTTCCACCCCATGACCTCCGGTATCCCGCCCCCGCCTGTCATGGGTGGTTAAATGGCCCACAGCCCCGCCAAATATCGACTTAGGGGCGGATTGGGAAGGATATCCTTTCCCGCTCTAATCTCCTTTTTCCCACCACAATTTCTTGTTTTTCTCCCTTTTCAGGAGATTCTGTAGGATGGGCGGGTGTGGCGTCGCGAATCCAGAGGATCCCCCCACTAAGGCACGGGAAACCCTGCCCTTCCCGTGGCTTAGCGTTCGAGAAAAGCTGAACATTACGGTACAGGATGGTAGTTATACCATACACTAAATTCCTAGTGTAAGATGCAATCCCGAGAAACGGTATCTCTCAAGTATAGGTTCCATGTCGGGTGATAATGTCTCTTTCTGTAGGAGTCTGTATCGCGGATAGTGCTGGCTGATTAAGGTTCCTTATGGCGAGCAGGTTTTCTCTTGCCAACCTGCGGGTTGGGTGATTTTAGACAAGACAGAAAGATGAGGCCTTAGTTACCATATGAGGAGTTTGCATGCGGAGGGCGCTACTGAGCAAGAGGAAATTTGGATCCACAGTGAGAGTATCTAGCCGCAATACCGAGTTTGGCTGTGGGTTCGGGGGGGAAAATTGGGGATTCATTTCCTTGTCTGCATGCCATAGGGAAACCTTACCCCGCTTCCCCTTCACATCTCTATTTGAATTGAGGGTGGTTTTCATAACGGCCTGGGCGGGGGTCCCTGGGGTGGGGTTGCTGGAGGTCACAGCACTGTATTGGTCTGTGTGTCATAGGCTGGGGAGCTCGCCACTCATGCCCGTTAAAACTCGACGAGTGGTGGTATTTGATAGCTCAGAATAGGGCGGAGGAGAGGGTGGCAATTATTGAGTTTCCTTCTCAGAGATAACTAGTAGCGTACAGGTGCAGGAGTGAGTGAGTGTGAGGGGACGAAAGCAGATTCGAGTTCATTTTTTGCATTAACCTGACGGCCTTAGTAATCTTGTTTATATTTTGGGGCAGAGCTCAGCAGTGTTCCCAACGGGCCAGGCCGATGGTAGGCCGGCCTATAGGCCGTAGGCCAGGCCAAGGCAGGCCGCTCCGGGAGACAGCCTAGGCCGATCTAGGCCGAATTCGAGCGGCCTGCGAAAGCCTATCAGGCCTGATAGGCGCCTATAGGCCCGGTGATTAGCGTTGGGAAGAGATCGCTTTGAAGATATCATGATTCCCCCACCTCTTTCAACTTCTGTGTCCTCGATTTTTTTCTACAATTAATTTAATTGATTAATTAACTACTGTATCTGTAGTATTTCTGCTAATAAAGCGAAACTATTCTTATATTTTCAATGCTATTTAGTAATCGGAGAACATTGATTGTGAATTTTTACTGCGGACGCTGCATAGTGGCTCACTAAGAGTAGGCTGGTCCAGGCCGTGCAGGCCGGCCTAGGCTGTGTGGGCCAGGCCGGTCTATTAGACAATCGGTACTAAGCCTATACGGCCTATAGGCGGGCCCGGCCAGGCCAGGCTCAACCCTTACCAAGCCTACAGGCTCGGGCCAGGCTAGGCCCTAGAGAATTCCCATAGGCCAGGCCAGGCTTTGCTGCGGCCTGGCCTACCTGGCCCGTTGGGAACACTGGAGCTCAGTACCAAGTTGATAGGGTAGGGGATGTTTTAAGTGTTTGGAATGGGAAAGAGTAGGTAATCCGGTTATGCTAGGATAGAACCAATGCATCAGCAGGCACTTAATTTATTATGATGGAAATGGCAGAAATATCGTGGCCGGGTACACTGAGGGTGTCGACCTAATGGCCCTCCTTTGTGGTTTGGCGGAGGCTTACCCTATGGTCTTGGTTGGTTATTTCGGTGTTTTTTACAAATCGACTAAGGTTGAATGTGTTGTCCGGAATGTATTGAGGATGGTATTGGAGTGGCCGGTTGATATGATAAAGGTATGGGCTGTCGACTGGGAATGATCATTGGCACGAGAATGTGGGAATGGCAGAATCTCTGGAATGCGAACAGATATGTGTGTGAGTATGGCATGTTGGGATGCTGGAATTCTAGGGGCTGCGCTGGACTAGGAACTTTGTATATATTGAGTATTGTGGTTGTTATGATTGACGATATGTATTGAGATGTTATAAGGGTTGATTTTGGATTTCAGAATGGCGAATAACGGTGGCGAGTGATCGGTGGTGAAACGAAACGAAAAAAACGCCAAGGCAAAAGGTAACACGATCTCACACTGAAGCGGGGAAAAATTTCTCTTCAACAACAACACCCTCACGATGCTCACTATCTCAACTAACATAACTAACAGCAAAACAGAAGTATAAGTAAAAAACATCGATATCTTCCTTCCGCTCCACCGAGTCCTATCCTTCCATCGATCACCACATACGTCCATGTCCTTCCACGCATATCACCGGTTCCATGTCGGTGCCCCTTTCTTCCATGCTCGCCCCCGCTCTTCTACGCAGGTCTCTCTTTTCTCCCGTGAAGAACAATCATGCTAACAAAGGAAAGAACAAAGAAAACTCTTCCAGGCTCCATAGCCTACTCGCATATGAGTTCTCCTCACCGATCGCAAGCACCTCGCCGGAGGTTTGTTGAATGACAACGATGTACGATGCACCTACGCCGGGCGGCATGAAAGAACCTGCTCCCGCTGGATGTATCGATCCACTGGCCGAGCGCAGGAGTGGTGGACTTCTTTGTCTGAAAGATAATGAGGTAGGATAGGTGCGGGGCCGGGGGTTAAGTGCCCGGGGGGGGGGGAGGGGCTTAGTATGGTGAGCAGCACCGAACATTTCCAACAGTGTTATCATAGATGCTAGTTCCTGAGCTAATATCCTAGGCTAATAGGAGATTATACGTCACATCTGACGACGTTTGAGCTTACTACTTAGGTTAGCCGTTGAAAGGTATTTGGGTTTTTTTAGACTTCACTTGCGAAAACGATACACGGCGAAACGATACACGGCGAGTGACCAGCTGTGAAACGAAACGAAACGCCAAGCAACTCACAACGAAAACGATCGCACACTCGGGATCGGGTAAAATCTTTTCACTAACAACAACCACAGGCTCACGCTTGATGATGGTTGCTTCGACTGACTAACTAACTAACTAAGGGCGATCACAGGAGTATATATCAATCACAAAGACATCATGTCCATCTATGAGCCATAGTGGTGCTCCATGTAAGTCCCCTCCCCACATCATGACTCCCGGGATGACAAAAAGAACAAACTATCCCACTGCGACCCGGCTTCCAGATCTCTCCGGCTGATCTTGCAGTACTTCCGCTTTTCTCCCGGCTTTCCCGAAAGCTGCACGATCCCCAAACTATCACGCCTTCCTGCATTCGCAATGCTTTCTCGAACGTACAAACCAAACGGCCAAAGCCAAACCGCATACCTGAAGCCAAAGCGATTCTCCGAAGACAAGCCCATGCCTGAATCCTCAGCACATCTTCGAACAGAAGCGAGTGCGTCCCCGGCGGCTATCTAAACAACAAAGGAGGCATCGGGAGAGTATGGTCAGCAGCACGATTTTCAACAATTTTGATGAATCTACGACATAAGACCATAGTCATTGGAAATATGGGGTAATATTGTTATGATATATAAATTGGGCTTGCAGCAACGAAGGCGCGATGCTTGGATCACACTGGAAAAATTAATTCGGTGGAGGAGGAATACATGAGGGGTAACGGGAGTCTGAGAGGTCTTACAGGGGAGCGGAGCTCACAACTATGTTCCTGCGGGTAGCGGCTTGTTAGAACTGGGGGCCACTCACCGCCGGCGGAAATGCCACTGCCACTGCCCGGCTTGGCCGGCGGTGGTGGAGGGGTGGGTGCACCCCCGTGCCTCTCATCTGTGGGTAAAAACGCGATGTTGCCAACAAAAGCCAGTCTCGAGGACGTGGGGCTTACCCGGCGAGGGGGGCGACTACTAGAAGTGGGAGTGGGAATGGGAGGAGCACTGCGGATAGTAACTATGCCAGTGCCGTGGACTCCCCGATTGGAGATTGTGATGTTGTGGATGTAAGAGATAGGAATGGGAACGGGAATGGGAACGGGGGTAGGGCAGGGTGGGTATTTTCGCTGCTGCTGCTGCTGCTTCTGTGTAGTTGTCGTGAGGGTTTGGTGCGGAAGGCGTAGGTGGAGGGTGTATAGGGTAGCTTTGGAATAAATTACTCTTTTTTCTTTCCCCTTCTCTTTTTTTTCCTTTTTTTTATATTTATTTATATGGGGGCAAAGTGCTAGGATTTGCTTATTATTATTACAATCTTTATTTGTTTATACTTTATTATATATATATATATGGTTCCACTTTGCTTTATATTACTTAAGTTAGCTGAGATCCTGTGGGCATGTTCGGGCCCGGAATGACACTTTTCTCTCTCTTCTCCTCTTTCTCTCTCCTCTTTAGCATAGTATGATAGCTTATCAGTATCGGTAATAATATGATACTGTACCTGCCAAATTCTGTTCGTGCTGGCGTTGCGATACCGGCGTGATATTTTAGTCCTGATAACTTGTCCGGGTCTATAGTTGATGTGGTGGGCTCGGGTACTGGCCTGGTATAGCATATGGAGATTATTTTGTATCATACTGGAGGGCAAGGTTGTTAGGAAGAGGTAGGTTTTATCCGTGGTGGGTTTGTCGTATCTTACCTGGGATGTGGGGTTTGAGGGGGTGGTTAAAGCTGCGCCTGGGTTTTTTCTTTTGTGTGATGTGTTGGGTGCGAAAGCTTCAATGGATGCTGTGTGGTAAGATACTTGGGGAGTCTGGGGGGGGGGATTGTGGTGGTTTCGAGGGAGAGTGTTTGGGGATGCGGAGGGCTGTTGGGGTTGGTGCTGGTGATGATAATTATTATGATGATAAATAGATACCGTGGGTAAATTTACCGTGGAGGTTGGGGGGGTTGAGGTATGAGTGATTGGCTGTGATGGGGTTGGAGATGTGGTGAATGTTGTTATATTATGTAATATTCTACTCGAGCGGTGGACTGATGAGGGATTGAGTTTGATTATTATTTATTTATTGCATCGCGCTCGGGGACTTTAGTATTTTTACCTATTTTGTTAGTAGGCGGCTGTGCTTGGGCTAATTAGATTGTTGTGTCGTCCACAGGTGGTTACTTCTAGAGTTTGTTCACGGGAGGTTTTATTCTGCTGTCTGTTGGTAAGAACGCTGTTCATGGTCTGCAGCTCCTGAGGCTGCTCCGTGAGTTTGCCGTCGGATGGTATGTTTGGTTTTGGCAGGTTTATGCTTCAGACACTGAAAAGAGGTGTGAGCCGGGGTGTTACAAAACTGTGGGGGAGAGTGATTGGGCGGCCATGCGGTGTCCACAAGGCTCCACAAAGACCCCTCTTTTCTTCAGCTCCCAGCGTTTCCCTCGACCGACAACTTTCATCCCTCATTTTCCACCCAGTTTCCGAACGGTGAAGATGTCTCATCAGAATATCAACTCCTTCAATAATACCAACTCTCTCAACAATACCAACTCCTTCAATGTTACCGACTCCTATAATAGAGTGTTGAATAACTGTACCGTTGTCGATAACCGACCTCAAATCCTGACCTGGCTATCGCCACTGGAGCCTACGACACAGGGGCATCCAAGACGGCCGGATCGATAATGTCGGGGAATGGGTTTTGGAGACTGAAGAGTTTAAAGCTGGTACGCTAGCAGTGGGGGAAGTGGATCGGATGACGCAGTATTGTTTTGTAAGGGAGGTCCAGGTGTTGGAAAGACTTTTATTAGGTAACGAGGATGAACTATCCTCAACGGAAGAGGGGCGGGTACTAACGAACCTTATGATAGCTCGGTGGTGGTAGACTGGTTGGGCGATCGGGCCAGGGGCCAGGAGGCCACGGTTACATGCTTTTACTTTGACTTCGCGGCTCAAACGGGGCAGTCACCGGCGGGTATGCTGGGCGCCCTGCTTAGGTAGGTCGTGGGTGGGCTGGAAGAGGTACCAAAGGAAATAGTACAAGTATACAAAGACCAGAAGCAGGTGATTGATGGACGGGGGCCGCGGCTTTCCGATATTGTGAAGATGCTGCAGGATACGGCTTCCATGAAGCGCACATTCATATGCATTGATGCACTTGATGAATGTGTGGGGCGATATCGAGTCGAGATTCTTGATTCGCTTCATCAAATTCAGCGAGTGTCGCCGGGCACTCGAATGTTCATCACGGGAAGGCCACATGTAGAAGCTGAGGTCGGAAGGCGCCTTCCTGGAAGAGGAACGGCTTTGCGCATCACTCCACGGAGAGATGATATCATTAGTTTTCTTCATCGCAGACTGGACCAAGACATCAGGTCTGAAGCGATGGACGATAGTCTGAAGGCGGACATCGTGAAGAAAATTGCGGAAGATGTTTCAGAAATGTAGGTGAAATCAACGACACCGGAGAAGCTAGCTCAAATTGTCCACTGACAAATTGGTATCTAGATTCCTGCTGGTATCGTTGAATATCGATGCGATCCTAGAAGGAACCACAATCGGTCTCAGGCGGAGAAAGCTCAATGCAATGACTGACGGCTTGGGGTTGGAGGGTGCTTATGGCGAGACGTTGAGTCGGATAAAGGGGCAGGGTAAGGAGGGATCGATGCTTGCAATGGCTGTTTTGATGTGGATCTCTCATGCGAAACGGCCATTGAAGGCAGACGAACTATGTCATGCTCTAGGTGTCGAAATTGGATCGGCGGATCTGGATGGCGACAATATTCCCCCAATAGCGACAATATTAGCCTGTTGTCAAGGACTTGTTGTCGTAGACAAGGAGGCTTCTACGGTCCGGTTAATTCACTTTACGCTTCAAGAATACCTCAAGGCTCATTGTGAGCCTTTTGATAGACCTCACGCGAGAATGGCGGAGACCTGCCTGAGTCATTTGAATTCCCGCCAGATCAAGGCTCTTTCGGGCAGTTCCTCTCCCAACCTCCGGGACACACCATTTCTGGAATATTCATCTCTATATTGGGGAGTGCACGCAAAAGGAGATCTTTCAGATTGTGCGAAAGAGCTTGCGTTGAAACTATTTGGGGACTACGGCAACGACATTTCCAAGAGGGTCCTCATGGAAGGATATGATTGGGTTTTTGATTATGGCGGATATCCCCTGTTTACCGGCCTACACTGTGCGTCCTTTTTCGGGATTGTTGAGGTTGTAGCCTTTTTGGTGGAGGTAGAAGGTTGTGAAATCAACCAACTGGACACCAGCGGGGCGACACCGCTCACGTGGGCTGCTAGGAATGGGCACGAGGGAGTGGTGAAATTACTGCTCGGGCGAGACGACGTCGAACCCGACAAGCCAGATAACTGGGGCCAAACACCGCTCGCCTGTGCTGCTTCGAATGAGCACGTGGGTGTGGTAGAAAGAATACTTAGACGAGGCGACGTCAAGCCTGACCAACTAATGAACTTACGAGGACACAATCAAACACTGCTCTGGTGGGCTGCTAACAATGGGCATGAGAGAGTGGTGGAAATACTACTCGGACGAGACGACGTCGAACCCGACAAGCCAGATATCGATGGCCAAACACCGCTCTGGTGTGCTGCTTCGAATGGGCAGGAGGGCGTGGTGAAACTACTACTCGGACGAGGCGACGTCAACCCCAACAAGCCAGATAACGATGGCCAAACACCGCTCGCCTGTGCTGCTAGCTATGGGCGCGAAGGAGTGGTGAAACTACTGCTCGGACGAGACGACGTCAACCCTGACAGGCTTGATAAGGGCGGCAAGACACCACTCTCGAGTGCTCCTTCGAATGGGCACACGAGAGTGGTGAAAATACTCGTCGCACGGGAAGACGTCAACCCTGACCAACTGATTGGAAACGGCGAAACGGTACTCTTCTGGGCTGCCACGAGAGGGCACGAGGAAGTGGTGAAAATTCTCCTTGGATGGGACGGCATTAGCCCCGACAAACCAGACACCAACGGCCGAACACCACTACTCGGGCGGGCTGACGTCGACCCCAGCAAGCCAGATAACCACGGCCAGACGCCGCTCTGGTGGGCCGCTAGGAATGGGCACACGGTAGTCGTGAAAATACTACTCGGACGGGACGACGCCAACCCCGACAAACCAGATAACTACGGCCGGACACCACTCTGGATTGCTGCTTTCTATGGGCAGGAGGGAGCCGTGAAAATACTACTCGGACTGGCCGATGGGAGCCCCAACTAACCACATTGCTATAGTCGAATACCACTCTAAGGCACTACAAGGAATGGGCACGGAGGGGTGGTGAAAGCACCACTCGGACGGGGTGACATCTGCCCTGGCAAATAAGGTAACGAGAGCCAAACGCCGCTCTGGTCGGCTGCTTAGGCGTGGCCATCCGGGAGTGGTACCGCTACTATAGCCCCCCGCATCTGTGACTCCCTTACGGCACAAGGCCCCAGAGGTATCATTCCCCTTACCGCTTTTAATTACCGAAAACCTAACCTACTGTTTTTTGCCCAAGGAGAGCAGCACGTCCCTGCCACTTCCTCCCCCCTCTCATCCTCTCCCAATCTCCTCCAGCAGCTTCAGAAACCGTCGCGTCATAATTGCCACCGGCCCTTTCCTTCGGGGGTCACCTCCCACAGAAACTTGGGCTAATCATTTCCTCTTCGATCGCAAGAAATCATTTGCCATGTGGGTGCACAAATCTATTACTTACCCGTGCAAATCTCTACACCTATTTTCTTATGTAGCCGTGTCAGAATTCGCTAATTTCTGTTTAAAATTTAGGCTTTGGGGTTAGTTGGCTTTTGTGTTGTGTTGAGATAGTCTGGTGTTGCTTAGAATTTCCGTCGTGTTAGATTTATTGATTTCTAGTTCTAGAGCCTCCTTGCGCATTTATTATTACTATTATTTTCTCCAATTCCACCTTGTTTTTCCTTCCCGTCTGAAACTGCAGAGATGGGGGTTGTTTAGATACCGGTACAAGCATAGTGAATTAAAAATATGAAGAGCAAGTAATTTCTAACCCATGTGACTCCAACTAGCCTTTAGCTATATATGAGTATCACAGCGGTTGGTGTCAACCACCGATATGGCCTAACGAAGATCATGCTCGCACACCACTTTCCTCCGGGCGTAGGTTCCGGGCTCGAACGCGAGATTGGGAGGCCACCCGCATTCTTAACTCTTGCTCGTCAGGGGAAGTTAGTGCATGGGGGAGTCTGTCGCCGTGCGGTTGACTTCCACCCCATGACCACCGGCATCCCGCCCCCGCCTACCATGGGTGGTTAAATGGCCCACGGCACCGCCAAATATCGACTTAGGGGCGGATTGGGAAGAATATCCTTTCCCGCTCTAATCTCCTTTTTCCCACCACAATTTCTTGTTTTTCTCCCTTTTCAGGACATTCTGTAGGATGGGCGGGTGTGGCGTCGCAAATCCAGAGGATCCCCCCACTAAGGCACGGGAAACCCTGCCCTTCCCGTGGCATTAGCGTTCGAGCAAAGCTGAACATTACGGTACAGGATGGTATACCGTACACTAAATTCCTAGTGTAAGATGCAATCCCGAGAAACGGTATCTCTCAAGTATAGGTTCGATGCCGGGCGATAATGTCCCTTCCTGTAGGAGTCTGTATCGTGGATAGTGCTGACTGATTAGGTTTCTTTATGGCGAACGGGCTTTCTCTTACCGACCTGTAGATCGGGTGATATTTGGAGGAAAGGAGACTAAACGATGAGGGTTTGGTTAGAATATGAGGAGTTTGCATGAGGAGGGCGCAACTGAGCAAGAGGAAAGTTAGATCCACAGTATCTAGCAACGATTTCGGAGTTTGAGCGCATATTTAAAAACGAAAATCCGCGTTTCTTTTCCCCGTCTGCATGTCATGGGGAAACCCTCTCCCGCTTTCCCCTTACATTCCAATTGGAACCAGGAGTGTTTTTTTACACTGTTCTGGTTGAGAGTGCCTGGGGTGGGGGTGCGGGAAGCTATAGCACTAACTTATTAGATTGTGTATGTCATATTCTGGGTGAGCTTGCCATTCAAGCCGGTAAATCCCATACAAGTGATGGTCTGTGATGGCGTGGAATGCAGCTGAGAAGATAACGATTATTAAATTTCCTTCTCAGAGATACTATAACTAGTAAGTTAGTGTCCACGTGTAGCAGTGTGTGCGAGTGGACGAAAGCAGATTCGAATTCCTTTTTTGCATGAACCTACCGGCCTTAGGAATCTCGTTTATATTCTGGAGCAGGGCTTAGTGCTAAGTTGATAGGGTAGGGGATTTTTTTTAAAGTGTTCAGAATGGGAAAGAGCAGGTAATCCGGTTATGCTATGATAGAACCAATGCATCCGCAGGCACTTAATTCATTGTGGTATAAATGACCATAAAATAGCCTGGTACACTGAGGGTGTCGACCTGATGGCCCTATTTTGTGGTTTGGCGGAGACTTACAGTATGGCCCCAGCTATTTTAGTGGTATGATAGATGCTAGTTTTTGAGCCAATATCCTGGGCTAATAGGAGATTATACATTACATTCGATGACACTTGAGCTTACTACTTAGGTTAGCCGTTGAAATGTATTTGGTTTTTTTTAGCCTTCACCCAGGGAAACGATTCATGGCGAGTGACCAGCAGTGAAACGAAACGAAACGCCAAGCAACTCACAACGAAAATGATCGCACACTCAGAGTCGGGGAAAATCTTTTCACTAACAACAACCACAGGCTCACGCTCAACGACGACTGCTTCGACAGACTAACTAACTAACCAAGGGCGACCACAGGAGTATATATTAATCACGAAGACATCATATCCATCTATGAGCCATAGTGCTGCTCCATGTAAGTCCCCTCCCCACATCATGACTCCCGGGCTGGACAAAAGGAAAACAAACTATCCCACTGCCGCCGGGCTTCTAGCTCTCTCCGGCTGATCTTATAATAATTCCGCTTTTCTCCCGGCTTTCGCGAAAGCTGCATGATCCCCAAACTATCGCGCATTCCTGCATTCGCAATTCTTTCCCGAACGCACAAACCAAAACGCCCAAAGCCGAACCGTATAGCGGAAGCCAAAGCGAGTCTCCGAAGACGAGCCCATGCCTGAATCCTCAGTACATCTCCGAACAGAAACGAGTGCGTCCCCGATGACTATCGTAACAAAGGAGGTATTGGGAGAGTATGGTGAGCAGCACCATTTTCAATAGTTTTGATGAATCTGCGACACAACACCATAGTCATTGGAAATATGGGGTAATATTGTTATGATATGTGAATTGTGCTTGCAGCAACAAAGGCGCCGTGCGGAGATCACACTGGAAAAATTAATTCGGTCGGGGGGGAACACATTGGGGGGTAACGGGAGTCTGAGAGGTCTTACGGGGGAGCGGAGCTCACAACTATGTTCCTGCGGGTAGCGGCTTGTTAGAACAGGGCGCCACTCACCACCGGTGGAAATGCCACTGCCACTGCCCGGCTTGGCCTTTGGTTGTGGAGAGGTGGGCGCACCCCCGGGCCTCTCACATGCGGGCAAAAACGCGATGTTGCCAACAAAAGCCAGTTTCAAGGGCGTGGGGCTCATCCGGCGAGGGGGGCGACAACTAGAAGCGGGAGTGGGAGTGGGAGGAGCACTGTGGATAGTAGCTATGCCAGTGCCGTGGACTCCCAGATTGGAGATTGTGATGTTGTGGATATAAGAGATGGGAATGGGAATGGGAATGGAGGTAGGGAAGGGTGGGTGTTTTCTGCTGCTGCTGCTGCTTCTGTGTAGTTGTTGTGTGGGTTTGGTGCGGAAGGCGTAGGTGGAGGGTGTATAGGGTGGCTTTGGAATAAATTACTTTTTTTTTTTCCTTCTCTTTTTTTTTTCCTTTTTTATATATTTATTTATATGGGGGCAAAGTGCTAGGATTTGCTTATTAATAATCTTTACTTATTTATACTTTATTATATTATAATATTATTATATATATATGGTTCCACTTTTGCTTTATATTACTTAAGTTAGCTGAGATCCTGTGGGCATGTTTGGGTCCGGAATGTCACTTTTTTCTTCTCTTCCCTCTCCTCTTTCTCTCTCATTAGCGTAGTATGATAGCTTATCAGTATCGGTAATAATATGATACTGTACTTGGCAAATTCTGTTCGTGCTTGCGCTGCGATACTGGCGTGATATTTTGGTCCTGATGGCTTGTCCGGTTCTAGGGTAGATGTAATGGGCTCGGGTACTGGCCTAGCGTAGCACATGGAGATTATATATCATACTGGAGGGCAAGGTTGTTAGGAAGAGGTAGGTTTAATCCGGGGTGGGTTTGTCGTATCGTACCTGGGATGTGGGGCTTTATTGGGTGGTCAATACTGTGCTGGGGATTTTTTCTCTCTTTTGTATGATATTATGTTGGGTGTGAAGGATTCGATGGATGCTATGCGGTAGGATACTTGGGGAGTCTGGGGGGGGGGGTTTGTGGTGGTTTGGAGGGAGGGTCTTTGGGGAGGTGCGGCGGGTATTGGGTTTGGTGTTGGTGTGATGGTAATAATTGTTGTGATAGATACGGTGGGTAAATTTACGGTGGAGGCGGGGGGGGGGGTTGGGATGTGAGTGATTGGCTGTGATGTGGTTGGGGGGGATAGCCTGGAAGGATACAAGTAATATTCTACTCGGGCAATGGACTGAAGCGAGATTGGGGGGTTTTTTTTATTGCGTCGCGCCGCACTGAGGACTTCTTTATTTAGATATTTTGTTAGTAGGCGGCTGTGCTTGGGCTAATTAGATTATTGTGTCGACCACATGTGGTTTCTTCTAGAGTTTGTTTGCCGGAGATTTATTCTACTATGTCTAGTGGTAAGAACGCTATTCATCGTCTACGGCTCCTTAGGCTTCTCCGTGAGTTTGCCGTCGGATGATATGTTTGGTTTTGGCAGGTGTACGCTTCGGACACTGAAAAGAGGGGGTGTGAGCCGGGGTGTTACAAAACTGTGGGGGAGAATGATTGGGGGGCCATGCGGTGTCCACGAGGCTCCACAAACACCCCTCTTTTCTTGATCCCCGAAGAATTCCAGGACTCGTTGTCGACTTCATCCATCATCCATCATCTACAACACTTAAACCAGCAAAAAGCATAAGATGTCTCAATCGTTCAGCAATAATATCAACTCTTTGAACACAGTCGTTAATAACTTTACCGCTGTCGATGAGCGATCCAATATCCTGGCCTGGTTATCGCCACTGGAGCCAAGACTACGACACAAGGACATCCAAGACGGCCGGATCGAAAACGTCGGGGAATGGGTTTTGGAGACTGAGGAGTTTAAAAGCTGGTACGCTAGCAGTGGGGGGAGTGGATCGGATGATGCGGTCTTGTTTTGCTATGGAGGTCCAGGTGTTGGAAAGACTTTTATTAGGTATTAAGGACGAACCTTGACGGACGAGGGAGCAGGTACTGACAAGCCTTATGATAGCTCGGTGGTGGTAGACTGGTTGGGCGATCGGGCTAGAGGCCGGGGGATGGCGGTTGCAGGTTTTTACTTTGATTTCGCGGCTCAATCGGAGCAATCGCCGGCGAGTATGCTGGGTGCCGTGCTCCGACAGGTTGTGAGTGGGCTGGGAGAGGTACCCAAGGATATAGTGCAAGCATATGAAGACCAGAAGAAGGTCATAGGGGGACGGGGACCGCGGCTTGCCGATATTGTGAAGATGCTCCAGAATACGGTTTCCATGAAGCGCACGTTCATATGTATCGATGCACTAGATGAATGTGTGGTGCGATATCGAGTCGAGATTCTTGATTCGCTTAACCAAATTCAGCAAGGGTCACCGGGTACTAGGATATTCGTGACGGGAAGGCAACACATCGAGGCTGAGGTCGGGAAGCGTCTTTCTGGAAGAGGAACAGCTTTACGCATCACTCCACGGAGACATGATATCATCAGTTATCTTCACCACAGACTAGACCGAGACATAAGGCCAGAGGCGATGGATAGTCATCTAAAGGCGGACATCCTGAAGAAAATTCCGGCAGATGTTTCAGAAATGTAGGTAAAATTAACGACACCAGGGAAGCTGGCCCAAGTTGTCCACTAACAAATATATATCTAGATTCCTACTGGTCTCGTTGAACATCGATGCGATCCTGCAAGGAACCACAATCGGTCTCAGGCGACGAAAGCTCAATGCAATGACGGACGGGTTGGGGTTGGAGGGCGCTTATGGTGAGACATTGAGTCGGATAAAGGGGCAGAGTGAGGAGGAATCGAGGCTAGGAATGGCCACTTTGATGTGGATCTCTCACGCGGAGCAGCCATTGAAGATCGACGAACTGTGCTACGCCCTAGGAGTCGAAATCGGATCGGCGAATTTTGATGGCGACAATGTTCCTTCAATAGGGACATTATTAGCCTGTTGCCAAGGGCTTGTTTCCGTAGATAAGGAGGCTTTCACGTTCCGGTTAATTCACTTTACGCTTCAGGAGTACCTCGAAGCCCATGGTGAGCTTTTTGATAGACCTCCCTCGACAATGGCGGAGACCTGCTTGAGTTATTTGAATTCCCGCCAAATTAAGGCTCTTTCGAGCAGTCCCTCTCCCGATCTCGAGGGTACACCATTTCTGGAATATTCTTCTCTATATTGGGGAGTGCACGCAAAGAGAGAACTTTCAAGTTGTGCGAAACAGCTTGCTTTGAAACTATTTGACGACTATAGCAACCACATTTCCGGGGAAATCCTCCTGAACGAACAGAATCAGTATTACTTAGCCCCTGGCTCCGGTATATTAGATCCTAATCCCGATCAATCTTTCTTATTTACTGGCCTACATTGTGCATCCTTTTTTGGGATTGTTGAGATTGTAAACCTTTTGGTGGGGGTGGAACCTTACGACATCAACCGGCTGGACAGCACATGGGCAACACCACTCATGTGGGCTGCTAGGAATGGGCATGAGGGAGTGGTGAAAATATTACTCGAACGGGACGACGTTAGCCCTGACAAATCAAATTGGTACGACCAAACACCGCTCTGGTATGCTGCTAGGGATGGGAACGAGGGAGTGGTGGGAATACTACTCAAACGAGGCGACGTCAACGCCGGCAAACTGGATCGCTGGGGACAGGGGCCACTCTTCTGTGCTGCCGAGAATGGGCACGAGGGAGTGGTGAAAATGCTTCTCGAACGGGGTGGCGTCAGCCCGGACACACCTGATGAATATGGCGAAACACCGCTCTACTGTGCTGCCGATAATGGCCACAGGGGAGTGATGAAAATACTCCTCGGGCGGGATGACGTCAACCCTCACCAACTAATTGCAAACGGCCAAACACCGCTCTGCTGGGCTGCTGGGAATGGGCACGTGGGAGTGGTGAAAACACTACTCGGACGAGGCGACGTCAACCCTGACAAACCGGATGAGAATGGCGAAACACCCCTCTGGTGTGCTGCTTCGAATGGGCACGGAGGAGTGGTGGAAATACTACTCGAACGGAGCGACGTCAGCCCCGACAAACCAGATAACCGCGGCAAAACACCGCTCTGCTCGGCTGCTAGGAATGGGCGCGAGGGAGTGGCGAAACTACTGCTCGGACGGGACGACGTCAACCCCGACCAACCGGATATCAATGGCCAGACAGCGCTCTCGTATGCTGCTTCGAATAGGCACGAAAGAATGGTGAAACTACTACTCGGACGAGACGACGTCAACCCCGACCAACCAGATAACTGCGGCCGAACACCGCTCCATAGTGCTGCTAAGAATGGGCACGAGGGTGTTGTGAAAATACTACTCGGACGGGGCGACGTCAACCCTGACAGGTTTGATAAGGGCGGCAAGACACCACTCTCGGGTGCTGCTTCGAATGGGCACACGAGAGTGGTGAAAATACTCGTCGCACGGGAAGACGTCAATCCTGACCAACTGATTGGAAACGGCGAAACAGTACTCTTCTGGGCTGCCACGAAAGGGCACGAGGAAGTGGTGAAAATGCTCGTCGGACGGGACGACATCAACCCCAACGAACCAGATAACGACGGCCAAACACCACTCTGGTCTGCTGCCGTAAACGGGCATGACAGAGTGGTCAAAATACTACTCGGACGTGACGACATCAATCCTGACAAACCAGATAATGACGGCCAAGCACCACTCTGGTGTGCTGCTGTGAAAGGGCATGCTGAAGTTGTGAAAATACTACTCGGACGGGACGACGTCAACCCTGACAGTTCAGATAACGATGACCAAACACCGCTCCGGTGTGCCGCTGGGAATGGGCACCGGAGAGTGGTGAAGACACTGCTCGAACGGGACGATGTCAACCCTAACAAGCCAGATAAGTACGGCCAAACACCACTCTGGTGTGCTGTAGTAAGGGGGTATGAGGGAGTAGCAAAACTACTACTCAGACGAGGCGACCTCAAGCCCGACATACCAGATAACCATGGCCGAACACCGCTCTGGTGTGCAGCTGTGACAGGGCGCGAGGGAATGGTGAGAATACTACTCGGACGAGACGACATCAGCCCGGACAAATCAGATGACCACGGCCGAACACCACTCTGGTGTGCTGCTGAGAAAGGGCACGAGGGAGTGGTGAAAGCTCTACTCAGGCGGGACGACGTCAAACCGGACAAACCAGATATTAACGGCCGAACACCTCTTTTAGGTGCTGCAGCAAAAGGCCACGAGAGGGTGGTGGAAGTGCTACTCGGGCGGGACGATGTCAACCCCCACAAACCAGATAACTATGGCCAAACACCGCTCTGGTGGGCTGCTAAGGATGGGCACACGGGAGTGGTTAAAATACTGCTCGGACGGGACGGTGTCAACCCCGACACACCAGCTATCAACGATTGAACACTACTCTGGTGGGCTGCTTTGACTGGGCACGAGGGAATGGTGAAACTACTACTCGGACGAGGCGACGTCAACCCCGATGAACCAGATAGCCACGGCCGAACAGCGTTCAACTGGGCTGCTAGGAGTGGGCACGCGGGGGTGGTGGAAATCCTACTCGGACGGGGCGGTGTCAACCCTGACAAACCTGATGGCTACGGCAAAACACCGCTCTGGTGGGCTCTCAGGAATAGGCACGCGGGAGTGGTGAAAGTACTACTTGGGCTGGACGACCTGAACCCCAGCTAACCAGATTGCTGTGGTCGAACACCGCTTTGGTGGGCAGCTAGGCGTGGCTATACGGGACTGGTCCCGCTACTATAGCCCCTAGCATATGCGACTCCCAGTAAGGCACAAGGCCCTAGAGTCATCATACCCTTACCGCTTTTAATTACGGAGAACCTAACCTAGTGTTTTTTCCCAAGGAGATCAGCACGTCCCTGCCACCCCCTTCCCACTCTCGTCCTCCCCCCATCTCCTCCGGCAGCTTGGAAAACCGTCGTGTTGTAATTGCCTTCAGGAGTCAGCCCCCGACAAAAACTTGGGCTAATCATTTTTCTTTTGGTCGCAAGAAATCATTTGCCATGTGGGTGCACAAATCTATTACTTACTCGTGCAAACCTCTACACGTATTTTCTTATGTAGCCGTGTCAGAATTCTCTAATTTCTGTTTAAAATTTAGGCTTTGGGGTTAGTTGTGGGCTTTTGTGTTGTGTTGAGATAGTCTGGTGTTGCTTAGAATTTCCGTCGTGTTAGATTTATTGATTTCTAGTTCTAGATCCTCCTTGCGCATTTATTATTATTCTTATTTTCTCCAATTCCACCTTGTTTTTCCTTCCGGTCTGCAAGTGTAGAAATGGAGGCTGTTTAGGTACAAGCATAGTGAATGAAAAATATGAAGCCCAAGTAATTCCAACACATGTGACCCGAGAACTAGCTGTTAGCTAAGGTATCATATCACAATGGTTGGCGTCAACCACGGATATGGTTTAATGAAGATCATGCTTGCACACCACTTTTCTCTCCGGGTGAGTTCCAGGCTCGAAAGTGAGATTGGGAGGCCGCCCTCACTCTTGATTCTTGATCGTCAAGGGAAATTAGTACATGGGGGAATCCGTGGCCGTGAGGTCAACTTCCACCCTATGAGCACCTGTGTCCCACCCCGACCTGTCGTGAGTGGTTGAATCGCCCACAGCACTGTCGGATATCGACCCAGGGGCGGATTGGGAAGGATATTCCATCTCACTCTAATCTCTTTTCGCCCACCACCATTTATTGTTTTCTCCCTTTCCGGAGCATTCAGTACAGTATGGTGCGCGGGTGTGGTGTCGCAAATCCGTACGATCCCCCCATCTGGGCACCGGAAACTCTGCAATTTCTAGGACATTAGCGTTTGAACAGGGCTGTACATCACTATACAGCACAGTAATTATACAATATAGTAGGTTCCTAGTGTAAGGTGCAATCCCGAAAAACGGTGTCTCGCGAGTATAGTTTCGATGCCGGGCAATAATGTCTCTTTCTATAGGAGCCTATATCGCGGAGTGCCGATTAAGTTTTCTTATTGCGAGTGGGTTTTCTCTTACCGACCTATAGATTGGGTGGTTTTTGGAGGAGACTAAACGATGGGCTTTGGTTAGGATATATATGAGGAGTTTGCATGCGGAGGGCGCAACTGAGCAAGAGGAAAGTTAGATCCACAGTATCAAGCAGCGATCCCGGAGTTTGAGCGTGTATCATAATTAAAAACGAAAATCAGCATTTCTTTTCCCTGTCTGCATGCCATGGGGAAACCCTCCCCCGCTTCCCCTTTAGATCACTATTAGAACCAAGAGTGTTTTTTACACTGGTCTGGTTGAGAGTGCCTGGGGTGGCGGTGCGGGGAGCTATAGCACTAACTTATTGGATTGTGTATGTCATATTCTGGGCGAGCTTGCCATTCAAGCCGGTAAATCGCAGACGAGTGATGGTTTGTGATGGCGTGGAATGCAGCTGAGAAGATAGCGATTATTAAATTTCCTTCTCAGAGATACTATAACTAGTAAGTTAGTGTCCACGTGTAGCAGTGTGTGCGAGTGGACGAAAGCAGATTTGAATTCCTTTTTTGCATGAACCTACCGGCCTTAGGAATCTCGTTTATATTCTGGAGCAGGGCTTAGTGCTAAGTTGATAGGGTAGGGGGGTTTTTTTGGAGTGTTCGGAATGGGAGGGAGCATATAATCCGGTTATGCTATGATAGAACCAATGCATCCGCAGGCACTTAATTCATTGTGGTGGAAATGACCATCAGGATAGCCGGGCACACTAAGGGTGTCGACCTAATGGTTCTCTTTTGTGGTTTGGCGCGGACTTACCCTATGGTCTTGGTTGGTTATTTTAGTAGTATCATATCATAAATGCTAGTTCCTGAGCTAATATCCTAGGCTAATAGGAGATTGTGCATCATACTTGACGACGCTTGAGTTTACTACTTAGGTCAGCCGTTGAAGGGTATTTGGTTTTGATGAATCTACGACATAACACCACAGTCATTATGATATATGAATTGTGCTTGTAGCAGCAAAGGCGATGCGGAAATCATACTAGAAAAATTAATTCGGTGGAGGAGGAATATATAAGGAGTAACAGGAGTCTGAGAAGTCTTACGGGGGAGCGGAGCTCACAATTGTGTTCCTACGAAGTAGCAGCTTGTTGGAACAGGGCGCGACTCACCGCCGCCGGAAATACTACTACCACTGCCCGGCTTGGCCGGTGGTGGCGGAGAGATGGGCGCGCCCCCGGGCATCTCACATGCCGGCAAAAACGCGATGTTGCCAACAAAAGCGAGTTTCGAGGACGTGGGGCTTAAGTTACCCTGCGAGGTGACTACTAGAAGTGGGAGTAGGAATGGGAGGACTGCGGATAGTAGCTATGCCAGTACCGTGGGCTCTCCGATTGGAGATTGTGAGGTGGATGTAAGAGATGGGAATGGGAATGGAGGTAGGGAGGGGTGGGTGCTTCCTGTTGCTACTTTTCCTTCTATGTAGTTGTCGTATAGGGTTGGCGCGGAAGGCGTAGAGTGCGGAAGGCGTAGGTGGAGGGCGTATCCCTTGGAGAGGTGAAACTGTTAGAGTTATCACGAAGGTTCCATACCGGGGAGATAGTCGGAACACTGGTGGGACATAGCTGAGAGGATTGGGGTTTGATAGCGGTTGCCTGATCGACTAGTATGGTATCAGCAGAGTGACGGTATGTTTGGTTGAGAGGTTAGCTAAAGCAGGAACGTTAGGGATGTTTTAGGAGTTGGTACTATGGAAGACTGGAGGTTAGAGATTAAGGTTTCCTAGGAGTTGGAACGTATCAGTGTCACACTAAGAGGGTTAGGGAACAGACCGCCGTGTCAGGACTGCGAAGGAGCGCAGAAGATGGGAGAAACAGTGTAAGAGGAGGAAACGAAAGGGATGGAAGTAGGGGAAACAAGTTTCGTCTGAGGTTGGGTGGATGGAGCGAAGACAGGAGAAATTACTGGAGGGTGTTGTGGACGAAAAGTCCACTCTGTAAAGTCAAGATTGTGTATATATAGGTCATCGCTGGCGATGTCGAAAGAATAAGGACCCAAGTTACTCCCGACCATCTGAGCGTATTTTTAGAGAAACAACGAAATTCAGTGCTCCCGAGAAAGTGCGCCATAGCAGCGAATATGAGCGGGGGCTGAGATTACTAAACCGACCGAATGATACAAGTACTCGAGTACTCGTGTGAGGGGGAAAATATTGGGACAAGCAGGGGGTGGTGGAATTCCTTGAATTGACGGTTATCTTACTTTTTTGGTTCTTTGATGCTCCTTCAAGGGTATATGCTCGCCTCTGCTGCCCCTGCTTGTGCCAATACTTCACCCCTGCCCCTGGTACCGTAGCTGAAGCCACTTTTTACGTTGATCTCATTCATGATGAGGCTGAAAACTGCTTATTCATCCTATGTTTTAGACCCCACTGTTGCGCAATTCTCGGGTGCACTGAATCTCGTTGTTTCACCTCTCTTCTCTCCTTTCCTTTTTTGTCTATGGGGGCAAAGTGCTCGGATATGGCTACTATTACTATCTTTATTCATCCATACAGTACTTGACCACACTCGCGGCGAGAATAAGTGCTCAGACAACTGGCGCAACCATAATGCGACCACCTACAGCCATCGGCAATACCATAACGACTCAAATCGATGCCACAGTCAAAATGAACAGGCTTATTACTAGATCCCATGATCCTAGAGAGAGGGGGGGGCGCTCGAATATCCAGGCCTCTGCATTAATAGCCATTATAGCTGTGGTTGCGATCGTAATCGCTGTGATGGCTTTCACGGTAGTTGGGTTTTGCGGGGGGATCGTAGTTCCACCCGTTGTCGGAGGACTTATTCTCGCTGCGAGTATATATATACCGTATAGCTCTTAGCTTCACACAGCTCCACTACACTTAGCCGAGATCCTAGCGGCATCTTTGAGTCCGGGATGGCACTTTACCTTTCTTTCCTCTTTCTCTTGACCATAGTAGCTTATCAGTATCGGCACTGAGACTGTACTCGCCAAATTCCATTCATCCCTGCACGGCAACCCAGCCATAATATCTCACGCATACTAACCTACCCGGCTCTACAGTACATATAAAGGGCTTGGTTACCAACTTGGCATATGGAGATTGCATATTATACAAGGAGGGATGATTTTTGGGAAGAGTTAGGTTTTATCCGTGATGAGTTTATCGTACCTGTAATGCAGGGTTTGATTGGAGGCAGTGGTAGGAAAATGAAGTTCACACTGTCCGTTCGGTAACCACCACCACCAACTAACTTTTCCTTTCTTAGAGAAAATGACTCCACCCACTCATATGAAACTTATTACAATACATGTTTACATACTCTCCGGAGTGGTTAACTCTCGTCTTCTGCTATTTTCAGAGAAAAGAATTTTGTCGCCGAAGAGCAATGGGTTAGGAAAGCAAAGCAGGGGTGTTACCATACTTTGCTGTGTGCCAAGCCATATGGGTGAACTTCACTTTTTCCTATGACTGCAGGTATAAAGCTTGGGATATGGGTTATTTTCTTTGCATATTGGGTGTAAAGGATCCGATGCCTGCTGTATTTACTTTGTTTACTTTGAGAGTCTGAGAGGTTTTTTTGTTTTGTGGTTTGTGATGGTTTGGGTAAGGGTCTTTGGAAGATAGGGTATGGTTTAATGGGCGGTTTGTGGTTGGAAGCTATGTAAATTTGCCATGGAGACTGAAGATTTGTGCTAGACGAGTGTGGGCTGTGGTGCGTGTGTGAATCGGGGGTCTCAAACCGGTGGTTCAGGTCCGGGATGCGTACTGCTGTTCTAGGAGGTTCAGTCTAGTATGGTGTGAAACCTCCCCAGTACAGATTAAAGGTTTGCTACTCGTTTTGCCTATTTGATGATCAAGAACTAAATCTTTACGAGCTAGCTTTAAAGAAAATAAAATTTTCATCACTAGTTGCTCATGATTATTCCTTCTTTTGTGCAAGTCAACAGTGTACCACCAACTGCCAAACCATCAAACCATCCCGAGTACCACCTCCAGAGCTGGCACTAGTACTGCGGTTCATTTTTCCAGTTCATGGTTCGTGAACTACAAACCACCTCTTTGAACCGTGGTGAATCGGCGGTCTGAGACCCCCTAATAGCTGGCTGGAAGGGGATGTTGCTACGGTACTAACTGCGTCATGGTTCCTGTTGATTATGTAATTGCGCATAGTTACAAAATCTTGGAGCACGTCTACACCCTGCCTAATACCGTAGCTCAACAGAAGATAGTAGCCCAACGGAAGAATTACATACATAAAAAATTGATTACAAATATGGACAGCCACCGTGACCCTTTCCAGCTGGTTCCAATGAGTGTTCCCCTTCTAAACAGCCCGATTTAAATTCACCGCTTATTCGCTACTAATTACTCGAGTATTGAGACCTCAATTGTCGTCCCGCTGCTCATTTCCGTAAACATCCTTCTGGTACATAATACCCGTGAGCGATCGCGGCAATATTTGGTTTTTCAAGCTCTGGAAGCCTTAGACAAGCAGCTTGAATTCTTGCCTTAATGTCCGTACAGTTTTCTGATCTGCTTGGTAACACAGGGTGGAGTAGACAGGGGTCTGAGGTTTGGTTGGATAAATCTTCCGTTGAGCTGATGTCTTCCCTTGAGCTGTTAGGCAGTCGTAGACGTGCTGCAAAATGTTGGAATCGCGCGCTGCGCGCAGTTACATAATCGGCAGAAACCTTGGCACGGTTATTGTGCCAAAATTAACTGAGCATCAACAAAGAGGAAAATTCTGCGGCCACAATAGCAGCACTCCCCGCAAGCCCCGCTATGATGGAAACTAGAAAAAAGAATAAATATATAAACACATAGTAGAAGACAGAGTGGACATTAATATTTGATCTTGAAGAATTTCTCAAGGAGGTGTTGAAAAGGCGTGGCGATAATGGGGGTTGGCGTTGCCATCGATCTTTAGAGCACGGTTAATTTTACGCAGACAAAAAAGTAAATTTAATAAACTACCGTAAAAACTCGATAGATCCACTAAAGTTCATCGACCGCGGATCACCCCGATCAGAGACAAAACACCCCAAGAAGGAATAGTGTTTTCCAGACTGGGTATAGGTTGGGGAGGCGAGCTTGCAGAATCTCATTTAACTTATATTCGCAATTTTATTAACCTACTCCTCTAAACCTATTGCGGTTTAGAAGGTGACTCA
>Ga0307513_10000860_pt1 | contig 44127 bp, 27 predicted proteins | sample 15_EM_MG_FD_202174 | JGI IMG/M metagenome (GOLD analysis project Ga0307513, IMG submission 202174) | Populus trichocarpa ectomycorrhiza microbial communities from riparian zone in the Pacific Northwest, United States - 15_EM | ecosystem: Host-associated > Plants > Roots > Unclassified | place...
AATAGTAATGAAAAAGAGCCTTTTATAATTGGGTGATTTAATTAATTAAATTGAACAAGGTTCAATTTGATTCAATGGCTTTTCAAGAGCGGAACGGAACATGTGGAATGAAACCGGAACGTTCCGGGTAGAATTTAGCCGAAAAATCCAGAACGGATCGAGATTTAAAATGAGATGAAATTTGTTCCGTTTTGTTTCATTTTTTGAATTGGTATGAAATGTTTCGACCATTCCGGACGAAACGGAACAGAATTGACAACCTTGCGTGTCAATGCTGCCTTGTCAATTTCCAGCAGCTTTCGCTCAATTCCCACAGCTCTCGAAGGTCAACTTCAAATCCGAACAAATTTCTATTCATATAAATGTTAACATGTTGTGAATTGTAATGTTTGAATTGTGTTGATTTTGCATGAATGGGTTTTGTATAGATAAAAATAATTCATCACTTTGCAAGTTATTTTTTTTTTTTTTGTTATCTACAAAGTCAATCTATGATAAAAACTGTTTGATGGTCAACTTAATTTTGCCACATTAAAAGTTGTTTTCAAATTTTTTTTTCCATTGGCGCCCCTTTTTTCTTGCGAGTTTGCTATATAATATTTTTTATTTATTTATTTTAGGTTTGTTTGTAAATGTGGTTGCGGTTGTTTTTAAAGTGTTTTTTGTACTGAAATGCATTAAAATTATGTTTTTTTTTAAAAAAAATTATTTTTGAGATTAGCGCGTCAAAATAATCCAAAACATACAAAAAAAATTAATTTTTAGTAAAAAAAAATTAAATGTTTTTAAAACGCGGGTGCAACTGCGTTTCCAAACGCTCACAAAGTCAATCTCGGATAAATAAACTATTATTAGACATTGTTTAAGGATGTTTACACAGGAATGATAAAATTGCTTGATGCGTAATTAAATTTAACTGCATTAAAAATAATTTTTAAAAATATTATATCTTTTTTTTCTTTTGTTTTCTGCGGTTTTGTTGCATAATAATTGTTTTTATTATACGTGAAGCCAGCCCAGGATAAATAAATCATTCGGTCCTCGTCTAAAGGATGTTGACAAGTGATTAATAGAAACCATTAATACGTGGCTCCTTAATATTTAAAATATATAAAATAAAAAATAAATGATAATTTATTTGTTATGTGATTTTTATGCTAATATGCGTGAATCTATTTTTGGGTGTTGGGATAACTTTCCTTGATATGGTGTGAATCTATTCCATTAGGCTCAATCAAGGGTGATTATTGATCTTTGAGCTTATTTTATAAATTTTATAACAAGATCAAAAGAAATGGGCAAAAACCTAATTTATCATCTATTATTTTTTAGCTTCAATGTTTGAATTTTAAAAGTGACGATTAAGTTACCGAATCTGGATTTCAAATCATAATTTTTAGTCTTAGTATTTCTTAACTTTTGAAAATAAAAACCCGTATATTAATTTAAGTAAATTCTTAGCATATAATCACAATATATATATATATATATATATATATATATATATATATATATTTATTATTAAAAAACTTACTTTAGATAATAATATGTTTTAGAGCGATTTAATCTTCTATTTAGCATAACCAATTTCTTACCTAAAATCTTTAAAGATCAATTAGTTATCATAAAATTAAACAATAATTTTTTTTTGTATTTATATTTTTTTACACTTAGCTTACTAGTTATCGTAAAATTAGACGGTATCTCTTTATTCTATTTGTGTTTTTTTTACACTTAGCTTGTCGATAACTGTTTTTTTTATTTGTATTTTTTATACTTAGCTTGTCGAAATATTTGCGACAATTATCATATTATTGTTTCTTTTAATCTTAACAACAAAGTATTTTTTAATCAGCTTTTATTCATCGAGGCAAAATTCCTTTTGGATCGGATTTGAAAAAGGTGAAGTTTTATATATATATATATATATAAATTCTTGATAAGATTTAAATGGGAAAAAGGTAACATAAGGAGCACACTTACATTCTTGATAGCATTTAATGTATCATAAAATTTAAAAAATAAAGAAAGAAAATGATAATTTAATTTAAATATTAGCAATCACAATTGAAGGACCTACCTGGAAGAAGATCTGAAATTTGAAAGTTTACCGGATAACTCAACGGAAAATCCAATTCTGATGAATAACTGAAACTCTCTAACCTTCTTTCTCTCCTTGTGAATCTAAATACCACTACATTCCTTTAGTCCAATCAAATTGCATTTTAAAATTGCTCATTTTAGCTGGTTGAATAGGATATTCTTACTATAACTAATTTTTTTTTTTACCGTTTCAACTATTAATTTATTCGATTTACTTTTTACCATATTTATGTCCAAGTTAACGTTAAAAATATAGATTTCTATCTTTTTTTTTAAACTGAAAATTATTCTTCAAGTCATATATTAATTAATTCATGCATAAAATACATATTTTAAGTTTATTTACTTACTTCAGTATTTCTATTTCTGTTCAAGATATCCGATAAGATAACCACCAATCACGGAGAACTGAACTGGTACTTCAAGGTGGGGCCCATGTTTGTTAGATAAGACACTGCCATGGATGTTGTGGAGCCCACTTGATAAACTCGATATTGCTAATTTTGTTTTTAAGGAAGAAAAACAACTTCTTCGTAGTTGGAGCTTCAGACTTACAGACACTCCGTATAGCAAGTACCTGTGACACGTGGCAGACATGCAAATTCACAAATAGATATGAGGCCAGCTATAGAAGAAAAACCATACGCATATGAAATGTACTCCAAAATCAGAACCGATCATCATGTACACGTGTGTCATAAATGATTGCATGCTTGCCATCTCATGCAAAACAGCAGCTTGTGTCTTGCTTGTTTTTGCTTATTGTGATTCATGACATTAAAAAGGTGAAATAAGCTGCACAAATTATGATGAGAAGAGAAAAAAAAAAAAAAAAAAAAGACAGAAAGAGATTTTAAAGCACAACAAAACTTTGGTTATTACATTATTAATATCATTAAAAAATATCATTTTAAAGAGATAAATTAAATAATCTATAAAAAATCATCAATAGTGATAGGATGGACCATACTTGCTGTTAAAAACAAGTAAACCGATCGACACTTTTAGGTGACAAGTGTGATGCATATTAGTCACACTAGATTATTTATTTTGATGTTGTTGAATTCTTTCTGGTATTGTTAATGTTGTAATCGAAACTTTGATGTGCTTTCAAAGTCTTTTTTTTTATCTCTCATTTTTTTTATTTTTTTATCATTATTTGTGTAATTTTTTTTATAATTTTTTTAAAATGTCATGTTTTTTAATGATAATAAATTTAAATGTTATAATTTTTTATCTAGATAAATAGAAACTACGTTATTTTATCATTTTTTTAAAAATTGTTTCAATTTACCAGTTTTGTTTTTTTTTTAAAAAAAACATGCTCATTTTTTTAATCCTTGTTTGTAGCGCTAAACAACAAAAACAAGCTGGGTCCAACGGACACGGTACTATTTTTCTGGTAAAATTATTTGCACCACAGATTTGCCACCTAAGCTAGACCCACAGAGTACGTTGGACACAAGAGAGATACAAATGTTTTTTTTTTTAAAGTTCGGCCACGGAGATATTTCCGAATCAGTATTACTCATCACCATAGTTTTTAGACACGGCTGAGTGATCGGTCTGATTCAATATTTGAATTTTAAATTTTAATTAGGTTATTAATTTATTTGGATTAATTTTTTTTATAAAAAATTCAAAACTACGTCATTTTAGTAAAACAAACAAAAATCAACGGATTACAACTAGATTTTTAACCGGGTCTTATCGGGTCATCTGCCAGATCAACTGGGTTACATTGGGTTTTTCCTTCCTTTGTTTTTTCTTTAATTCAATTTGATTCCAACTCAGGATCGATCGAGTCCTAAATCAACTTGTCAGCTACGCGTAGTTTTAAAACTATACTCATAACGCTGATTAGAGTGCCACCAAATCCATTTTTTTGTCTTATTTAGTAAATTCATCATTATGGTCCCTCAAGTTTTTTAACTTGACCGATCAATTCCTATGTTTAAATTTTGGGCACAAAAACCCTCACACTTTTAATTTTTAGTCACATTTGATCCATATTTCGAGCACATGTTCACTACATGTACAAACCTAAGCGGATGAGGGGACCACAAGTGGCCACGTATTGAAAGGGTGAGGATTAACATGCACAAAATTAAAGTATAAACACTTGTTTAACAATGTGCAAAAACTTGAGGGACCATAATATAAACTCATCCCATTTTTATTTGTGTGTTTTTGTCCTAGTAAAAAGGAGTCCTGCCCATTTTAATAAACTACTTAATGTGTGTTCATTGGAAAAAAAAATATTTTCTTTTTTCATTTCCAATTTTTCTCCTTTTTATTGAAAAATTGAAAAATTTGTTCATAAAATAAAAACTAATTTTAATGAAAAAAACACTTCAAAATTATAATTATTTTTCACAAGAAATCAAGACAATAATTTATAATAATCATTTTAATATTTCTAATTTATAATAATTAATCATAAATTATTAATCTTATTTCTTTCGAATTAAAATTTATTATAAAAACGTTATAGTGTTAACAAAAAAAATATTTATGTTATATTTATAATAAAAAATTAAATTTAGAACACTAAAATATTTATGTTATATCTAAACTAATGCGTACAATTTTTTCTGAATTGACAGTTGTAGAATATATTAGATTTTTTTAAGAGATTTATAAAAAAAAAAAGCGTTTTAATTTTAAAGTTATATATATATATATATATATATATATATTTTAATTCTAAACTTATCATTAAAAAAAATAATAATCTCGGGTGTGTATTTATGAGTGAGAGAGAGTTGATTTGAACTAAAGACAAGGCGCCCTTTAAAAGCACTATCCTTTCTGTCATTTTTTTCTTTATAAGAATGGTGTCGTTTTTTGTGGAGAGTGGAGAATGTGAGAGAGAGAGAGAGAGAAAGAAGAGAAGAAGATAAAACTAGCAAAAAAAAAAAAAAAAACAGAGAAGAAAGACAGAGAAATGAGACACACGGACACAGAGAAAGCGAGGCAGAGTGATTAATCGACCTTGGACATGGAGAAGGAGGGGAAGGTTTTTGAGGTCCTGGGATGGTTTGTTTGACTTTGTTTCTTCCATTTTTTTTCACAGAGAAGCTTGTTAGATTTTGGCGGGTATGTTAGATCTTTGCTTCCTCTTTCTTCTTCTTCTTCTTCAAAAAAAAAAAAAAAATGGTTGCAAAATCTCTTTGTAAATGGTTAATTATAGTTAAAGTTATTCAAAATGTTTCAAAACTCTGTTGTTAGTGTTAAAAAACTGGCCTCGAAGGCTGGTTTTCTCTTTTTTTCTACTTCTGTTTTTAGATGGTGAATTGTTATCAATTCGGACGTGCCGTTCGTTTTTCTTTAAAATGCGCCAAAACTTTGGTTCCAGTGGCTTTGTGATAATATGCTGAACTTCAATTCTGGTTTATATTATTGTTTCTGTAACTCTTTTTCCGTTTTTTTTACTAGTTTGGTATTGAAGTTGACTGGTAAGATGCAACACCGAGAAGAAAATCAGAATCTTTTTCTTATTTTTCCTTTGCTTTTCGTTCCCCTTGTATTGTTTAATATCTCCGAGTTTGGATACGAGTTCTTTGAGATTTTGGCTTTATATTAAAATACGTATTTTGACTCCTGTGTTTTTGTTTTGGACTGATAATTAAGTTCAGTTCTCTTTTAGTGGGGAGAAAAGAAGAAGGGGGGGGGGATTTCTTTTCGGAAACTGTTAATAAATCTTTTTTTTTGGTGTCAAAATGGGATAAACAGGTTGAGGTTTTTGTCACAGTTTCTCCTCAATGATGTTTCTGATTGGGTCCCTTTGAATTTCCATAATTTCTTCATGTCTAATATTTAGAATTTTCTGCGTTGATTTTTCAGGTTCTTCTTCCTTCTTCTTCTTCTTCTTGTTTTCTCTTCTTTCTTTCTTTCAACGAAGGAATTTCTAGATTCTTTTGTAAATGCAAAAGTTTGTAATGTCTTGGTGTTATGTTGGAAGGTTAACTTTTATGCGATTTTCTTTTACGTAAAATGGTTCTGTTTTATGATAGATTCAGAAACAGAATGTTAGTATTTCTTGCTGATGTTGCTGCTCATTTCTTCCTTTCTGTTTTGCTGTCAACATGTTCTTTTTTCTGGCAATATCTTGCAGGTTATGCTTTTTTGATTGGCATACATGCTAAGCCTCTTTATTGACAAAGTAAATACAAGGGGAAAAATGGGAAATGATAATGTCGGAACTAATTCTTTTCTTTCTGTGATTTTTCTCTTCTATAGATTATCCATAACAGGGTTAAATTGCTGGCATTATGTTGTGTTTATTGTTATTATTATCTTCTTGGTGGTGTGTTAGATCTGCTTTTACTTATACTTGCTGTTCGTAGAAGAATTGTACTCGTCTTTGTCCTCTTAAATCTCTATTCGTGACACACAAATTTGAAATGCTAACAGTATTTCAATGTATTTTCTGCTGACCCTGTCATTTGTGTCTTTACTGTGTTGTTTTTTCAGGGTTGAAAACTTGAATGGATTTTTCGGAGTCCACAAAAGTTGTGTACAATAGAATTCAGGCGATTGAGCCTGAATTCGTTGGTAAGATCATTGGGTATATTCTGATACAAAACCATGGTGAACGAGAAATGATCCGGCTGGCCTTTAGCCCTGATAATTTGATCTATGCTATGATATGCAAAGCCAAATCTGATCTGGGGCTAAACAAAATACCAGTTCTAAATCTAATTTCGCCTTCTCAGGTGAACCCGTCACCTGTTTCAGATGTTCCGCAGCAATTCATTCCTAACTCCACAGTTTCATCACACCCAATTTTCTCTCCAGTAAAGGTTAGGACTGCAGGTTCTTTCCGGGATGCTCAACTGACTGGTGACCTGCAACAGACACACAACTTGGATTTTGCTCCACCAGGGTACTCAGAAATGGTTCCTGAAGATTATCGGATTCAAAACCAAATGCAGTTCCTTGCTTTGGATGATCCGATAGAGTTTGTTAATTCTGACTTTTCTAGCAGTTACATCTACCCAGAACCTGCATTAAGTCCTAGGAGCAGCAGAAGGTCTCCAAGCTTGCCTGAATTTCCTGTTAAGATTTGCCATTACTTCATTAAGGGGTTCTGCAAACATGGAAACAACTGTAGGTATTTCCATGGCCATCCCATGCCAGAAAGCTTTTCTCAGATTTTCAGTTCAAATTTGAATGAGATTGCAAACGAAGAATTTGTTGTCTCACCTGGCTCTTTTGAAAAGCTTGAATTGGAGCTCACCGAGCTTTTGAAATCAAGAAGAGGGGTGCCAGTTTCGATTGCCTCTTTACCAATGATGTATTATGAGATGTATGGGAGGACGCTGCAGGCGGAAGGGTATCTTACGGAGAGCCAGAGACATGGTAAGGCAGGTTATAGTCTAACAAAGCTCCTAGCTCGATTGAAGAACAGCATTCGTCTCATTGACAGGTACAATATGTGAAATATTCATAATGTTCTTTACCCCTTTAAATTTACCTGATTTCATGGATTTGTCGCTTTTTCAAGTTTTATTGTTTGGGACAGGCCTCATGGGCAGCATTCAGTGATTTTGGCAGAAGACGTCCAAAAATACTTGGAGTATGCTGGTGAGAGAAACGATCCTGGTGGAATCGTTGCTGGTTCTAGACAGATCTATCTTACCTTTCCAGCTGAGAGTACCTTTACAGAGCAAGACGTCTCTAACTATTTTAGGTTAGCATATTTGAACATCTCTTTTGGCAATCCTCCATTTTTTATTTTCTGTGTTCTGTTTGTTATAGACGTTCCATTTTGTCTTGATCCTCTGTTTTTGTAGCAACTTTGGGCCTGTTCAAGATGTTAGGATTCCATGCCAACAGAAGAGGATGTTTGGATTTGTGACTTTTGTTTTTGCAGAGACTGTTAAGCAAATATTAGCAAAGGGGAATCCTCATCATATCTGCGGGGCTCGTGTTCTTGTGAAACCCTACAGGGAAAAATCAAGGCTTATTGACAGGTAGATATTCCCGGTTTGATTGGAGGATACCCTGTTATCTGCTACTACAGTATTGTGCTTAGCCTCTGCCTTTATCATTCCTTTTGGCCTAATTATTATCATGTCTTTGATTTCAGACAAGTAATTATTGCTGGATGGTTTGCTGACCCCAAATGGCTAAAGAGATTCTGAATGAATCATTGTGACTGATTTAAACTTCATTATCTCTTCATTTGTAGTTACGTTCCTGTCGTTTTCAGCTATCATGTCCATAATTAGCTTCTATAATGTACCCTAACACAATCATTTTCCAAGAGCCCTTTTCTTCTAGTCTTTTAAAAATGTTTTTTTTAAAAAGTATTTTATTTAGATTTTTACGTGTTGATGTCAAAAATAATTTTAAAAAAATAAAAAAAATATTATTTTTGATACATTTTCGAGCATAAAACACTTTAAAAAAAAACTTCTATTACATTTTCAAACACCCTCGAGGCATATAATGTACATTTTCTTTTCATTCTACTTAATGGTTTGCTTTTGTGGATTTGGTAGTCTGCTAATGCTAAAACATGACCTTTTCATTAGCCTTTTTTCTTTCCCCAGTCTCCAGAGATTGGTGAAACTGCAAATGAAGTAGGCCCATTATTTTGTATGATCCACCGATCATGGAGGTCGCCTAGTTGGATCCCTATCTATGAAATATTAGATATTTTCACCTTTCCTGTTGTTAGAAGCAAAATGATTTCAGCTTGAATGGGTCACCTCCTTCGTGATACTTTGACTTTGTTGGTTCTCCTTTTATTGTCTTGCAATTATCAACATTATATATATAAAAAAAACACAATATGATTCCAGCTGGCTCTTGTTCCTTTATTGACAGAGTCTAGTGCTTGTGTTCTGTACTTGTAGTGCTTCTTAGAATAAGGAAAGCATGTAACTTTTGCATGATTGGCCGTTCTTGCATTGTTTCTCAAGTTCATATGGAAAGTGATTATCCCCTGAACATGAACTTGCTTTTTAAGATGTCGATAAAATTAATTTCAAACTTTTTTGTTTTTTTTCCTCATGCTAAGATTATCTGCTATGTATATTTTTCAAATTGAGGTTGATAGTTTGGAGAGAATTTTTTAGCAGGAAGTACAGCGAGAAAATGCAGCACCCTATCTATCACAGCCATCACTTTATGGATGGAGATTCCGAGCTTCACTCAGGTGAGCAGAATCCTTGATTTCTCTCGCTTTCCCATTACAGTTTAATCCTTCACGTTGCCATTATATTTATATAGCTAACATTCTCTCTTTGCTAATTTTGTAGCGCTGAGAGTTTGTGATAATTCAAAATCACTCAGGAAGCAGTTCATGGAGGAACATGAGCAGGAAATTGAACTTGAGAGAAGGCGTCTCTCAGAGTTTCATTTTTCACCTAAACCCTTGAATCGTCACTCTTTTCTCGGCCACTCTATGGATGAGTTGAAGCTCTCAGGAGGTCTATAATACCCCGGCTTCTTTGTTCTAATGTTGTCTGCCTTGATTACATTCTAAGCCCTAACCTATTTGCTTAACGGCTTAACCTGTGCAGAACAAGCAGAGTTTTCGTCCGCGGAGCATTTCAATTACTGGTTTGATGTTTTGAATAATGGTTCCACAAGTGAGGAAAAGCATAGGCATACAAGGACGAGTTGCAGTGACCAGGATAGGTACAAGTGATATGCATCTTGTGCTATGTAATGCTAATTAATGGTCATAAAAAATAGAAACTTTGTATAAATGCAGCGGTGACTAGCTTTATCAGGGAAGAACTAGATCATCTCAGTTCTACACGCAAAAAAAAAAGAAAAAGAAAAGGCTGAATCTCTGATATGGATCTTTGGTTTCTTGTTTTTGAACCCACGCAGCAACCAAGGAGTTAATCTTCCTGAGAGCCCGTTTGCATCTGCAATAGGGAGTGGCATTTCGACAGTTATATAGAGGAAGAAGACACAAGAATTATAGAGTTAAGAGGACTGAATTCCAAGACCATTTTCGAGGGTTTCAGACAACATGAATTTATTTTCTTAGAAAAAATTACCTGAACGTGAGCGTCATCGGTCAGATACCAGCTGAAGGAGAGATAAACCAGGATTTCTCCATGTTACTCGGTGGAGATTGCAAAGATGACAGATACATAAAGTTCATATGTGACAGGCTCCTGAACCTTTTTCTTTTTCTTTTTCTTCTTTTCTTTTTTAATTAATGTAATCACAGAAAGCAAGCTACAGAGCTTAGAAGAAAAACGTAATATAGTCTTTGTCCAGTGTCCCATAATTCTTTTCTTAGCTCATTTTCGTTAAGATTTGTGTTTTATATATTATAATTTTTTTTTTAATTTTACATAAGAATTGCTAATTTTGGACCAAGAAAATGAATTTCACAAGTGGTAGCCAGAGATTTCCTTGGAAAATAATTAAATAATCAATGAATAGATAAAGGAAATGGGCTCACCCTCACCATGCTTTAGTGCAAAGAGACCCCTGAATGGCGGGGACGAAGATGCATGATGATTAGTTCCCTGGCAGCCAGGGACATCATTTTTTGTTTTTTTAATTTAAGGAGGTCACAGCCCCACAATTGCATGTTCTTAAAGTGGCCTTTGGTGTGGGCGTTTATGAATGTGATAGAAAAGTGTGGGGACCTCATTGTGATTTTGTAGAGAATTTATGGGAGAGTAGCTTGTTTTTTTTTTTTTTGTTTTTCTAGATTATTTTTATGTGCTGATATAAAAAATAAAAAATATTATTTTGATATATTTTTAAATAAAAAATATCTAAATAAAAAATATTTTAAAAAACAACTACGGTTAAAATATAAAATAATAATATAGTTTGCCATCACTGTTCCTTTAGGTGCTGTACTACATTTTTTTTTTAATTAATGTGGGTGTTCGGGTTAATTTACGCGTATCTCGACTAATTAAATAGACCTTAAAGTTAATGATTATATAAATTTTTAGTAATTTTGAGATTTGTGAGACTCGAATTAGTAAATTTTAGAAAATAAATATAGTGCTTTTACTGTTTAAGTGGAAGTTTATTAAAGTACAGCTAAGCATGGTAAGTGGAGTTCCTTGTCTGGCCATAGGGTGGGAACTTGAAGGCATACACGAAGTGACTACAAAGGGTTCTTGCTATAATTCTTTTTAAGGTACATTAACCTTCGAGTTATAAAATGATGTAATTTTCTACATTACATAATAATTAAATAAATTATAAACTTCGTACTCGAATCTACTTCTTCATTAGATATCATGCATTCATAATAATTTTACATGCCTTTTAATTTAAAAACACAAGTAAAAGCTTGGATAAACAAAGCTTAAAGTCAAAGAACTTTTTAGCACAAAGCAAGACCCGACACTTTAGCAGCAGTATTTGTTTGTTTGTTTGTTTTTTTTATTATTATTAATGTGAGTGTCCGGATTAATTTGCGTGTATCTCGATTAATTCCACTGACTTGAAGTTAACGACCATATACGCCTTTAGTGACCATCATATTAGTAACCACAAGACTCGAATCTGAGACCATAAAGAGAGAAAACCCCTTAGTCCCAAACTTTTACTACTGGACCATCTACTAGATAGTTAGCAATATTTGTTTTTATAGTCTTACCATACTTTAAAAAAAAATAATTTTTTGGTTTTTTCTACACGCATTCTAATGGCTTTGAACACAATATTTTTGTGGCAGAACAACCAAATCTGGAATTTAAAAGAGGAATATTGTGTCAATTTCAAATATTGGATTGATACTGAGTAATATTATTTAAGCAAATGAATATATGATGAGGTCTTGTTAAGGAGTCATTTCATCCTAGTTGAACTGAAAGCTGATTTATGGATAAAATAAGATTCTGGCTGGATTTGATTAAATAGAATCATGAAGCTTAATATAAAAAATATATCAAGTGAATCTGGATGAATTTTTTAAACTTGGGTAAAGATCTCAATCTTGCAACCCATTAAATTCTAGACCCGAGCTGAATCAAGAAGCTCAATTCTCAATCAATTTAATATTGATTAGCCAAAGTATATCTAACAAAGAATAACAAATATACAGATCCGAGAAAACACAGGTTATTTTCAAAATCAGTGAAAAATTCAACAGAAAGAAAATAAACAAAAAATAAAGCTCAGTCTTATATTTAATAAATGTTGAAGGACGAAACTTTAAAAAAAAAAAAGAGTTTAAAGAGAGGAAAAAAAACCCAGGCTAACCCAGGTGAACCTCCCAAACTTGGGTCAGTCACTAAAATCCACAACTTGTGAAATCCTAGACTCGGACTCAGTCAGGAAGTTCAATTCTCAATTAATCTAAAGTCGAATGATGAAATCGAAAAAAATATCAATTAATTTTTTTTTTCAAAGTAAAAAATTACTAATAAAAAGAACTAAGATCAAATTTGACAGGAAACGTAAAAGCTTAAGGAGGATGAAAATGTAAATAATTAAATAAAAATATTATTTCAAATAAAATAAATAATAATCAAAAGAATAGAGACTAAATTTAAAAAATTACAAAATTAAAAGGGAATGAAATAGAAAAAGAATTCTAATATTATAATTTTTTTTAAAAAATCATTCCAAATATTGAAGGATATAATTGAAAAAATAAATCAATTTAAACAATTAGCAAAAAAAAAAAAACAAAAACAAAAACCCAACAATGAACAATAAAAAAAATCCAAGATAATTGGGGTCATTTTCAAGACTAGCAAAAACTTCAACAGAAAGCAAGTAAAAAAAGATAGAAAAAAGAACCAATTTTTCAATTGAATAAATATTGAAGGATGAAAATGAATAAAAATTAGCTTAAACAAACGAAGATAAAAAACCAAGCAAACCCGGATAAACTTTCTAAATATGGTTGAAGCTTTAAAACTCGCAACTCATAAAATCGAGGACTCAGGTTCAATAAAAAAGTTTCATTCCCAACCAATTTAAAAATATCAAATTGAAAAACTTGCCAAAGCAATAAATAAATAAATAAATAAAAAAAATGATGATCAAATTTGATAGGAAAACAAACCAAATGAGGATGAAATTGTAAAAAAAATAAAATTTAAAAATGATTCCAAACAGAACAAATAGCAATAAAAAAAAATGAGAATCGAATTTGAAATATTAAAACAATATTAAACAATATAAGGGGTTAAAATTGAAAAAAATTATAAATTTATAGATTATTTAAAATAAAAAAATAGTAATCAAAAGTACAAAGATCAAATGTCAAGGGAAAAGAAATTGAAGGAGGTCACAGCCCCACAATTGCATTTTTTGTTTTTTTAATTTAAGGAGGTCACAGCCCCACAATTGCATGTTCTTAAAGTGGCCTTTGGTGTGGGCGTTTATGAATGTGATAAAAAAGTGTGGGGACCTCATTGTGATTTTGTAGAGAATTTATGGGAGGGTAGCTTGTTTTTTTTTTTGTTTTTCTAGATTATTTTTATGTGCTAATATAAAAAATAAAAAATATTATTTTAATGTATTTTTAAATAAAAAATATCTAAATAAAAAATATTTTAAAAAACAACTACGGTTAAAATATAAAATAATAATATAGTTTGCCATCACTGTTTCTTTAGGTGCTGTACTATATATTTTTTTTAATTAATGTGGGTGTTCGGGTTAACTTGCGCGTACCTCGACTAATTATATAGACTCTAAAATTAATGATTATATAAATTTTTATTAAAGTACAGCTAAGCATGGTAAGTGGAGTTCCTTGTCTGGCCATAGGGTGGGAACTTGAAGGCATACACGAAGCGACTACAAAGGGTTCCTGCTATAATTCTTTTTAAGGTACATTAACCTTCGAGTTATAAAATGATGTAATTTTCTACATTACATAATAATTAAATAAATTATAAACTTCGTACTCGAATCTACTTCTTCATTGGATATCATGCATTCATAATAATTTTACATGCCTTTTAATTTAAAAACACAAGTAAAAGCTTGGATAAACAAAGCTTAAAGTCAAAGAACTTTTTAGCACAAAGCAAGACCCGACACTTTAGCAGCAGTATTTGTTTGTTTTTTTTATTATTATTAATGTGAGTGTCCGGATTAACTTGCGTGTATCTCGATTAATTCGACGGACTTGAAGTTAACGACCATATACGCCTTTAGTGACCATCATATTAGTAACCACAAGACTCGAACCTGAGACCATAAAAAGAGAAAACTTTTTAGTCCCAAACTTTTACTACTAGACCATCTACTAGATAGTTAGCAATATTTGTTTTTATAGTGGTACCATGCTTTAAAAAAAAAAAAAATTTTTGGTTTTTTCTACACGCATTCTAATGGCTTTGAACACAATATTTTTGTGGCAAAACAACCAAATCTGGAATTTAAAAGAGGAATATTGTGTCAATTTCAAATATTGGATTGATACTGTGTAATATTATTTAAGCAAATGAATATATGATGAGGTCTTGTTAAGGAGTCATTTCATCCTAGTTGAACTAAAAGCTGATTTATGGATAAAATAAGATTCTGGCTGGATTTGATTAAATAGAATCATGAAGCTTAATATAAAAAATATATCAAGTGAATATGGATGAATTTTCTAAACTTGGATAAAGATCTCAATCTTGCAACCCATTAAGTTCTAGACTCGAGCTGAATCAAGAAGCTCAATTCTCAATCAATTTAATATTGATTAGCCAAAGTATATCTAACAAAAAATAACAAATATACAGATCCGAGAAAACACAGGTTATTTTCAAAATCAGTAAAAAATTCAACAGAAAGCAAATAAACAAAAAATAAAGCTCAATCTTATATTTAATAAATGTTGAAGGACGAAACTTAAAAAAAAAAAAGAGTTTAAAGAGAGGAAAAAAAACCCAGGCTAACCCAGGTGAACCTCCCAAACCTGGGTTAGTCACTAAAATCCACAACTTGTGAAATCCTAGACTCGGACTCAGTCAGGAAGTTCAATTCTCAATCAATCTAAAGTCGAATGATGAAATCGAAAAAAATATCAATTAATTTTTTTCAAAAAAGGAATGAAATAGAAAAAGAATTCTAATATTATAAATTGTTTTAAAAAATCATTTCAAATATTAAAGGATATAATTGAAAAAATAAATCAATTTAAACAATTAGCAAAAAAAAAAAAAAAACAAAAAAAACAAAAACCCAACTATGAACAATAAAAAAAATGCAAGATAATTGCGGTCATTTTCAAGACTAGCAAAAACTTCAACAGAAAGCAAGTAAAAAAAGATAGAAAAAAGAACCAATTTTTCAATTGAATAAATATTGAAGGATGAAAATGAATAAAAATTAGCTTAAACAAACTAAGATAAAAAACCAAGCAAACCCGGATAAACTTTCTAAATATGGTCGAAGCTTTAAAACTCACAACTCATAAAATCTAGGACTCAGGTTCAATAAAAAAGTTTCATTCCCAGTCAATTTAAAAATATCAAATTGAATAACTTGCCAAAACAAAAAATAAATAAATAAATAAATAAATAAAAATAATGATGATCAAATTTGATAGGAAAACAAACCAAAGGAGGATGAAATTGTAAAAAAAAAAAAAATAAATTTAAAAATGATTCCAAACAGAACAAATAGCAATAAAAAAAATGAGAATCGAATTTGAAATATTAAAACAATATTAAACAATGTAAGGGGTTAAAATTGAAAAAAATTATAAATTTATAGATTATTCAAAATAAAAAAATAGTAATCAAAAGTACAAAGATCAAATGTCAAGGGAAAACAAATTGAAGGGGCTCACATATAATTCAAGGAGCAGAGAGAGAAAAACAAATGGTAGTTGGCATCAAACCGGAGGTGCGTTTAGTTAATGCACTATCCAATAGTGTACAAAATTAAAAAGGAATGAAATAGAAAAAGAATTCTAATATTATAAATTGTTTTAAAAAATCATTTCAAATATTGAAGGATATAATTGAAAAAATAAATCAATTTAAACAATTAGCAAAAAAAAAATAAAAATTCAAGGAGCAGAGAGAGAAAAACAAATGGTAGTTGGCATCAAACCGGATGTGCGTTTAGTTAATGCACTATCCAATCGTGTAGGAGGTGCCGAGACTTTTCAAATGTTATCGTGTAAGGCAACGTATGGTGATCATATGACCCTTCATGTACTGCCTGAAAGGTGTGAGGGCTGCCTATTTGCTGACGTGTGTGTGGTACGTGCCAACGAAGGTTTTCTTTTTTTAAAATATTGAAAAATTCCCTAAGTTAACTTGACATCAACAAAAAAACCATGATGAAAAGTTGAAAAAGTCCCCATGAAGAGAGTTTAACAAATCTTGGATTTAAGAGTAATTAAGTTATTTTATTGTGCTAAAAATTGAAAAGACCAAAAAATCCTTAAATGAGGAGTGTGGAGACGTAGCTTTCACTGAGCTAGGTGAAGTTCGTGATGATGATCTCCTCATTATTCATAAAGATAAGGATTTATTGAACGATTAATGGATTATAACATTTGAATGAATAACATTAATCAAATAATCATGTTGAAGGCTAAAAATATATGAAAAGGTAAAATCATTTACTAAGACAACATGATATACTTTCAAAGTCAATCACTAAACCAATTAAGTTTAAAATATTACAAGTAAACCCATTTATTCACTTTATACCTTTATCAAATTCAACTAATTTGAACCCATAATACATATATTCTCATTAACCATTGGGAGGTCAAAAGATAAAATTAAGAACTTAGGTTCTGAAATAAAAATCCAACATTTTTTTTATTATTAAAAACAAGCACTCATACTCAAAGTCATGTAAATCACACATGCAAAGGAAAAACACATGAACATGGATAGATTCGACTAATCTAGGTAAAACATGCATAATCACAAAAAAAAAAGAGAAGTAAATCTATTTTTCTTTTTTGTGTGCTAGGTCACCTCCTAATAAGTGTCTTTGTTTATTGTCTTTGGCTAGACTACATGTCCATGTCTAAGGTTTGGCCAAGCCGCCACAATACCATCCTTTAAACCTTTATAAATAGGTTTCAAGTGTTGCACATTCACTTTGATCACTTTGTTTGTTTCTAAAACTTTGAATCTTAATTACACTATGATCAAAGTTGGTAGTAATAATAAAGGATACAATCCAATGAGAATGCAAAAGAGTTTCAAACGTGAACGAAAAAGAGGAATTTTCTACTGCGAAATTCCTTCATCAAAATTATTCTATCATGGAAAGCCTTAGTCTTTTTATTTTAAATCATGGTATTCTCATATGAAAATACAACCTACACCTGTAAGCTAAAATAAACAAAAAATCAGGCTTGATTTAAGTAAAAAAGGATTAGTATACTCGATAATGATACAAAAAAATTGACAAGTGTTGAAGTCGTGCAAATTTAAACCTTTAAAATTAATGATTTGTAGTATAAAAAGTAAGGGTATCGTCTCACAAAAATACAAGTATTATAACTTAATTACTCAATCAAGACAAACTATTTAATTTTAGATTAAAACAAACCAAGTAAAAAAACACTAAATATACTAATCTAACAAAATTAACAAATATGTAATTTAAACAATAAGTAATTAAAAATGGGTTTGTTTATGATCTAAATTAACTAAAAATAACTTAGATAGCTAAGGAAATAAAAGAAATCAATTAAGAAAAATAAAAGGAAAATTAGAAGAATGTTAAAAATAGAGAGAAACGTTTTTCTTTACAAGAAGTATTCCTCAAGGATAATTAAACATCAATCATTGAATTTAAATATATCTTCTAATCTAATTTGTGATAATAAATAAATCAACCATAAAAAACAACAAGTTTTTCTACATATCCTTACTTTTTAGTTAACCTAGAATCAGTGCATCAATTAACTTTAATCATATAATAACCTTTATTAAGAATGCAAAATTTAATTATTTGATAGCATTAAGATCAATATAGGTGCAATTGATCGATGATAATCAAACACGCATAAGGATTTAATTTAATCAAGACTTATGTTTTCCAAGTAACAAATAATCAAACATGGTTTTGAAAACTAGATACTTTTGCTACTTAAAATAAATTATTCATACATTTGACATAAACTAATCAATAGCAATATATTTAAAACCAAAAACATATGTTGTGTATCATATAAAGTTTCGGTCATCAATCATCAAGTTTAATCATAGAAAAACATAAGAATTTATGTATCACATTTAGATATAGAATAATTTTAAGCACAAATCATCATAATAATTTAAGATCTAAGAATTCTAATCTTTTAAAATTAAAAACTAAGCTTGTCGTAAATTTAAAAAGAGAAAAGATTAAAAGAATAATTTAGAAAACAATAAAGTCCCTGTTTCACTTCTCTTATTCTTTGATACGATTGCCCCTCTTTTTTAGAGGTTAGGATTGATTTTAGGGGATTGAGAAGGTGGATAAGTTTTCTAATTAATAACTAATTCACAATCAGATTAGTTTAAAGTTTTCATATACTAATCTAAGTCTAATGATTCATGCATTGAGTTTGACCTTTTAGAGAGGTATCTTAGTCATGTGGGACCCTTTCCATATCATTAATGAGCTAACATATCATTATAAAAAAGATGGGCTCGATTCACGCTAGTTTGCTAGAAAATTCTAAGCCTAACTTCAAAGATGTCATTCTTTCTCATCTAGACGAGTTATTGGGCCTACCACAAGGAAATAAAGTTTGAGATGTGCGTTTTTTAGCCTAATTAGAATTGAAACAAAATTACAACTATAGCTACAAATATGACCCAAAAAGTACATATATGTCTAGTTTATCAGATTTGCTCTAACAAATTCTAATCATACTAGGATTCCTTGTTCAAGTTAGATTCCTAATGTAATGCACTTCTTAACTCTATTGACTTGTCCCAACGTGCTCTTTCTAGTTCTTTGCTTAAAATTGTGCTAAAAGGTTTCATTTAACTCATTTTTACACTTTGTGTCTCTATAACACCATTAAGCACAAAACAAGGCAAGTAAACTATTGTAAAACATTAAACATGCATAAAAGACTAAGAGTAAGGTACTAAAAAGTAGAATAATATGAGTGTATCAGAAATATTAAGCATTCAGCAAGCTTGAGAAACAAATATTGTCTTTCTTGGAAAACCTGTTTAAGATCTTATTCATGAATTTAGAGAATTATTAGTTTGAATTATATGTTATGAGAAAATCTAACAAACCAAGTAATAAAATAAAATAAAAGGGAAACAAAATATAATAAGGTATTGCAAAACCTATTTCATAAAACTTCACTTTCAAAAATTAAATATTACACCTACTAATCAAACACTACATAAATATCTCGCTACCTAAAATCTAATTGCTCCCAAGAAATTACCATGCAATTCTTTTTTTACTACAGGTTTTGGATATTACACTAATTCTTTGGGTTGCCACCACACACCATCAATATTTAAGGTACATATAAATTAGGCACTATATTGTCTTTCATTAATAAAATAATTATTTTTTCAATAGAAAACATACTTCAAGTTCAACTCTAACAAAGAAAGTTAATTTTCCTAAACAAAATATATCAACATTTTTCATTTGTTTTTATGATATCATACCATGTAATTACCAATCTAACCTAAACCAACTCATCAATTTAAATCACAACTCAACAAATCTTTATTTTGGCTTAAATTAGGACAAGTCATTTTTCACTTTGAACTTTTTTTTTCTGAAGTATATAACTCCACTCTTTACCTACACTTGCTTGTATCTTGAAAATTTCTTCATATAAAATCTTTTTTACCACTATCCATCAAAGCAAAACTACCTCTCTCTTCTTGTATGTAATAAAAGATTGCTTTATGTATACTTCATTCACTACGTATGTCATTGCATGCTCCATCTTGAACTGCATTTTTGATCAACTTATACAAATTATCATGCATAAGATTTTGTATCATCACTACCGAAGCACCACAACTAATTTGTATAAGTTTTCCTTTAATCACTACCATATCACCATGACTAACTCTCATAACTCCACTTTCTGCTTAATGTTTACAACTACTTGAATCAAGTCTTCCATGTGAAATCAAATTATTCTCAAGGTTTGATACATGTCTAACATCACCAAACATCTTCACTTTACCATTTCTAGCAACTTCCATTTCATGATTATCCACTAATTTAGTGGATTCTCCATCATAAAGTTTGTATATACTAAACCTATCCTTATTAGCACAAACATGAGAGTAGCAAACATAGTCTAAAATTTATTAATCATTCAATAAATCCTTATCTTTATGAATAATAAAGAAATCATCATCACAAACTTCACCAAGCTCAGTGAAAGCTATATCTCCTCACTCCTCATGACTTTTTTTTTCCTTAAATCTTTTAGAACACTCTTTAACCTCCTATAATAAAATTGGATACGAACCTTTTTATGACAACAATAACATTTCTTATTATTGTAACCCACTCTTGGTTTTGAGCTTGATATTGACTTTACACTATCATAATTATTCCTTTGTAACATATTTCCACCATCATTATTGTAAACACCCACAAAAAAAGAAAAAAAAAGAAGAAGAGAGAACTAAAGTCGAAACGACTCCACCATCGCTGTTGATTTTTGAATTAGCAGCGGCACAATTTTTGGCTGCTGATTTCTAAATCGGCAGCGATGCAGTTTTGCTGCCAATTTCTGAATCGACAGCGAAAAAGTTTTTGGCTACCGATTTCTGAATCGGCAGCGACGCAGTTTTGCTGTCGATTTATGAATCGACAGCAGAAGAGTTTTTGGTTGCCGATTTCTGAATCAGCAGCGAAAAAGTTTTGGGCTGCCGATTTCTGAATCAGCAGCGGCATAGTTAGCTGCCGATTTATAAATTGGCAGTGACGCAGTTTTGTTGTCGATTTCTGAATTGACAACGGAAAAGTTTTTGGTTGTTGATTTTTGAATCGACAGCGGTATAGTTTGGCTGCCGATTTCTGAATTGATAGCGGTAAAGTTTTTGACTGCCGATTTCTGAATTGACAGCGACACAATTGGTTGCCGATTTGTGAATCGACAGCGACAATGTAAGACCTAACAAAAATTGGAATTGGACCAGCCTATCCTAGGGGAGAATGGGAATAGAAACCAACCCAAGATAACCTAAAATGGGGGTAAAGACAATCTTGGTCCCAAACACCCCAGCACACTTTGGGGGCTATAAATACAAAAAGAGAGAAAGGTTGACCCCCCACTCTTCCCAAAACGAGCTGCATGCTCTTAGCCCCCTTCCATCTTTCTAAAATGAGCTACATGCTCTTGTTCTTTCCTCCTTCCCAAAGATAGCTCAACAACTCTGCTGCATATGCCTTAGGCGTGAGAGAGAGAAGGGAGAGCTTGACAAGAGGCTGGACAGCTGCAAACATGAAGGGAGTAGAGGCCTAAAATCGGTGGGAAACTAACAGGAGGAGGAGAAACCAAAAGAGAGGAAGAGGAAGAAGCAAATTGGGAGCAGAATGGGATAAATTATTTCAATCCCATCCTAAAAATACCAAATCCGTGAGGTATGAACCATGTACTTCTCCACCTGTTCTTATGGCCTTGAAACTAAAAGGAAGAAGAAAACTATGGACGCATGGCCTATGAATTTTACTCTAATTGTTAAGGAAAGAACTAAGCTAAAAGGAGGGATAAAAAAACAGGGCTGAATGAGAGACCTAATTCTAGAATATTTAACAAAAGAAATATTGCAAATTTGAATGCACAAACTTGGAAAGTTGGTTGGCCTTGGTGAGGGCTAGACATAATAGGGATTAAAGGAATAAAATGCATAGATGACAACCTTGTTAGAGATGTTAGATCATGTGAAACTGAAACATAATTATACTTGTGTTAATGGTGTGATTCAGTATGTTTGGTTGATGTAGTTATATGAAAATATGTTGATAATAAATCTTGAAGAAACATGCTGTAACTGAAATGGAAATTGCCCCTTGATAATGCATTGATTTTGTTGTGTGATGAATGGATTTATGTAACTTGAGCTAGTAGTTAAAAAAACCTAAATCAAATATGCATATTGAAATTTGATGGTGCATTGTTCATGCTTTTGTGATACGAATTGGAGTACGACTGTTGTCGTTATGTGTACAAGTTTCGGCTAGGAAGTGTTACAAAGGAGAAAAGCCTAGTGTAAGCTTTACGCTTGGCCAAAGGGAAGAAGTCGAATTAGAAACGATTCCGTCACTGCTGTCGATTTGTGAATTGGTAGCGACAGGGGTTGCGTTGATGATTTCTGAGTCAGCAACGACTCAGTTCTCGTTAACAATTTTTGTGTTAGCAGTGAGTCAGTCTCGCTGCTGAATTGTGTTGAATTCTAGTGTCTGCGGTGAATCAGTATTCGCTACTGAATTGTGTTGCCTATAGCGAATCTGCTTTCGCTGCCGAATTGTGTGGCCTACAACAAACCAGTTTTTGCTGTTGAATTGTGGTGCTGGCAGCGAATCAATTTTCGATGTTGAATTGTGGTGTCTACAACGAATCAGTTTTCGCTACCGAATTGTGGTAGCTGCAGCGAATCAGTTTTGCTGCCGATTTGAGTTGCCTGCAGTGAACCAGTTTCGTTGCTGAATTGTGTTGTCTGCAGCGAATTAGGTTTCGCTGCCGAATGGTGTTGCTTGCAGCGAAGGAATTTTCGCTTCTGAATTACGTTGTTTGCAGCGAATCATCAACTCCTGCCAAAATTACGTTGTTTACAACGAATATGTGTCTGTTGCTGAAATTATGTGTCTACAACGAATCAACATTCACTGCCCAAAATTATGTTGTCTGTAGTGAATTAGCGTTCGCTGCTGAAAGTGCGTATTCTGCTATGAATATGTGATTTGCTGCTGAAATTGAATTGTCTGCTGCAAATTAGCATTCGTTGCTGAAAGTGTGTTCTGTAGTGAATTTGTGATTCACTATCGAAATTGAGCTGTCTGTAGCGGATTAACATTCACTACCGAAATTGAGATGCTGAAAGTGTGTTGGCTGCAACGAAGTAGCATTCGTTGCCGAAATTGAAGTGCCTGCAGCGAATCAGTTTTGCTGCTGAATTGTGTAGCCAGCAGCGAACCAGTTTCCACTGCTGATTTTCTACAATAGATTCCCCGGTCAGAAATGACTTAAATGCTTACAACAATTTCATGTATGATTGTGTAAAATATGGAACATTTGCATGTGAACATATGGATTCTTGAAAAGGTATGGTGATGAATGTGATTTCAGAATGCGAATGTGCTGATTTGTGACCATTGACATGTTAGGTGGAGCAACCATGATCGGACCTTCGATCGAGCAAGGACACCCTATAGGAGGAACAGGTAGGTGATTTCCACCTTTTTCTCGTATGATTTTTATGTTTTGAAATAATTTACTTATGATGATATTTTATTAAATCCTTGTTGAATGATGAAACAACGATGAAGTGTTTGATTGAAGTCTTGATGATTGTCTAAACGACTATGAAATGTCGATCGGGTTCTTGTTGAATGTTGAAACAATGACGAAAATGTTAATGTTTTGAAATGAACTGTTAGAGGTGAATATATTATTGTGTTGCAATGAATATTAAACCGACTATGAGATGTTAATTGGGCTATTATGAACTTGGGCTGCTGATGAATGGTAATATGAGTATTACGAAGGATCTATTGTTGTATTTTATTGAATGTAATTATGATGAATGATTGTATGAGTATTACGAAGGATCTACTGTTGTGTCTTATTGAATGTAATTGTGACGAATAGTTGTATGAATATTACGGAGGATCTACTGTTGTATTTTATTGAATGTAATTGTGACGAATGGTTGTATGAATATTACAAAGGATCTACCGTTGTATTATATCGAATGAAATTGTCACGAATGGTAGTATGAGTATTACAAAAGATCTACCGTTGTATTGTACTGAATGTTAATTATCACGGATGGTTGTATGAGTATTACGAGGGATCTATTGTTGTATTGAACATTAATTGTCATGAATGGTTGGATGAGTAATATGAAGGGTGTACTGTTGTGTTACTAAATGCTAAATGTTATGGAATGTTTTGTTTGTGTATTACAAATGATCTATTATTGTGTTTACTGAATGTTAAACTATTACGGAACGCCTATACGAGTATCATGAAGGGTTTGCTATTATATTGCAGTGAATGTCAAATTGTTACGAGTCATTTGAATGAGTAATTCAAAGGATATTACCATGTTGTTGTGAGTTCATAAACCGTCTCTGGAACGTTTGATTGGTTGATGATTAACTTCGGCTAATGGCATCCGAATGGATGACCGTCACAAATGATTGATTAGCTTCGGCTAATGACATCCTAAGGGGGTGCCCAGGATTAATAAATGATTAGCTTCGGCTAATGACATCCTAAGCGAATGATGAACAAATGATTAGCTTCGGATAATGGCACCCTAAGTGGATGACCATGATGAGTAAATGATTAGCTTCAACTAATAGCACTCTAAGTGGATGACCAAGATGAATAAATGACTAGCTTCAGCTAATAGCATCCTAAGTGGATGATCAAGATGAATAAACGATTGGCTTCGACTAATGACATTCTAAGAGGATAGCCAGATTTGAGAGTTAGGAGTTAATTTCAAGAATTAATGCGTTCATGTATACTATGTTTTGTATATATTAAGTATATAAAAGAGCTATGATTGTTATGCTTTAAACAAAGAATAATGTTAGTTCAGCTAACAGTATTCGAGATGAATGATCAAGTTTGAGTATTGTAATTAGCCTCGGTAAATGATGAATTATTAACGGTGGTATTTACATAAGTAAGGAGAAATGATATAATTACGCTCTTTTGGTCTATGAATGAAATGTTATGCTAATATTGTTTTATTATGTTTCTTTAAATTTCCTATAATGCTTGAAATTATCTTATGTTGTAACAGGGACATCATACCAACATGGTGTGTAGGGAAATTCGTTTCGCAGCTCACACATCTTGAAAAGAACTATATATTCACATGTTATGAGTGATATGAGTTTTATATGAATAGACGTGTTAATCACTAAATTAGTCGTTCGACCCCTTTTGTAAAGACTAGTAATGAAAATTGAAACAGAACACGGATGTGAATGTGCGAACAAGTTGATATGATGCGCGCGCTTGTGTGTGCGCGCGCGTGTGTGTGTGAGGTATTCATCAAATGAGGATGTCGTGTTGTGAAATTACATGAGATCAGGATAACGAAAGTACTAGTTGTGTAACTTGTTGTTCGACACTCTTGTATGATCTTGTAATGTTAATGAGACTAGAACAAGAATGTGGATTTATGAGTATGTTAATACGATGTAATGTAAACTTATGAGTATGAAAATATAATATTATGGGCATATGTATTGAGAATCCGTTTTATGGGAATGTTGATTTACATCATCCTACGTAGATTGTGCCTTGATAATGAACAAAATTCAATGATAAATATGAAGAATGATGTGGTGAAAACATCCAGAAATCGGATGATAAAAAAAAAATTTCATCAATTTTGACCTTGAAAAAGCCGGGTCGTTACAATTATCAAAGTTCACCACATTTTCATATGTAATTAAGTACAAGCAAGGTAAATATAATGTGGTTGTTGATGCTTTATCTTGAAGATATGTTCTTAAAACGCTAAATACTAAATTATTGGGATTTGAGTATATAAAAGAATTATATCATGATGATGTTGATTTTTGCACCACATATGAAGCCTGTGAAGTTTCAACCAAAAAGAAGTTTTTTAGGCATGATGGATTTTTGTTTAAGGAAAATAAATTATGTGTTCCTAATTGTTTGATGCGTGAATTGCTTGTAAGGGAAGCTCATGAAGAGGGGATTAATAAGGCACTTTGAGATTGCTAAAACTTTAGATGTATTGCATGAATATTTTTATTGGCCTAATATGAAAAGAGATGTGCAAAGAATATGTGATAAATGCATTACATGTAAGCAAGCTAAGTTTAGGATTGTGTCTCATGGTTTATATACACCTTTACCTGTACTTAAAGAATATTGAGTTGATATTTCTATGGATTTTGTTTCAGGGTTGCCTAGGTCAAAGAAATGTAGGGATTTGATTTTTGTAGTTGTTAATAGGTTTTATAAGATAACTCATGTTATATCTTGTAATAAAACTAATGATGTAACAAATATAGCAGATCTTTTCTTTAAGAAAATTGTTCAACTACATGGTGTTCCTAGAAGCAGTGATCGAGATATCAAAATTTTAAGTTACTTTTGGAAGGTATTATAGGGACAAATGGGTACTAATTTGTTGTTTTCTACTACTTGTCATCCACAGATTAATGGGCAAACTGAAGTAGTGAATAAGACTTTAATTCAAATGTTAAGATCTATTATCCAAAAGAATTTGAAAAATTAGGAAGAGTGTCTGTCATTTGTTGAATTTGCATATAATTGTAGTATGCATTCTACTACTAGTTTTTCACAATTTGAGATTGTTTATGGTTTTAATCATTTGACACCATTAAATTTGATTCCTTTACCTGTTGATGGAAGATTTCGTGTTAATGATAATAGAAAAGCCCATGTGGTGAAAGATTTGTATGCTATAACAACACATATAAAAAAAAATTGAGCAATATGTATATAAAGCCAATAAAAGAAGAGAATTGGTGAGATTTGAACTAGGAAATTGAGTTTAGGTGCATATGAAAAAAAAAGGTTTCCTAAGCAAAGGAGATCTAAGTTGATGGAAAAAAAAGATGGTCATTTTCAGATCATTGATAATGCTTATAAAGTGGATCTTCCAGGTGATTATGGAGTTAGTGCTATTTTTAATGTACCTGATCTCTTTTTGTTTGATATTGGTGATGATTCCAGGTCTAATCTTTTTTAGGAGAGAGAGGATGACTCAATCTAACCCATGCTAAAGGATCCATTAATAGTTTTAGTAGGTTTAATAATTAGGGCTATGGCAAAGAAGTTCAAGGAAGCTTTTAATAAGTTTTGGCAAGATATATGGGTCAAGGTGGAATACAAAAAAGCAACAACCCAAGAAGAACAAGCATTAATAAATTTAATTCATGTTCAATATGGGCTTGAGGACTAGGGGTGAGCAAAAAAACTGAAAAACCGATTAAACCGAGAAAACCGAAAAAAAAAACCGAACCGAAAAAAAAACCTATTAAAATTTTGAAAAAACCGACCGGTTCGGTTCGGTTTCGGTTTTATAAGCAAAAAACCAAAAAAACCGAACCGAAACCGGAAAAAAAACCGAGCCAAAACCGAGCTAAACCGAAAAAAACTGAGCCAAAACCGGAAAAAACCGAGCTAAAACCGAGAAAACCGAGCCAAAACCAAAAAAACCGAGCCAAACCGGTTTGAACCAACTGGTTTTTTCCCTAAAAAAACCGAACCGAACTGAAACCGGTCGGTTTGACCCGGTTTTGGTTTTTTTTTTTTAAAAATTTCGGTTTGGTTACTTTTTTTGATAAAAACTGAATTGAACCGAAAATGATCACCCCTATTGAGGACCATGGGTTTCGCCCAATGTAGTAATTTTGGCATCATTGGGCTTGTTTTGTCAAGTATTTTGTGTTTCCTAATCCAATAAGAAAATCATAAATTATTTTGGAAAATAAAATCTAATCTATCAAGCAGTTTAATCTATCAAGGAGTTTAATTTATTAAGGATGTTTAATTGGAAGGAAAATCCTATTATACCTTGGGCACTAAAGGTGGAGGAAAAATAGGATTATTGAGATAAGAAAATTTCATAGTCTATTATTCAAAGAGTAGTGGTGGCACCATAAGATAGAATTTTAGAATATTTATTTTATTATTTTCATTTTATTTAGTTAGTTTTTTGGTTATTTTGGGCCTAGTTTCAAGATTAGATCAAATAAGCCCATTAAGTTATTTTAGAGGTTTATTTCCAAGGGTATAAATACTATTTTGTAAGACCTAATTTTCAAATTAGAATACACATTAATTGTCATATATTGAAGCATAAAAAATAGAGATTTTTCTTGCTTAGTTCTTAATTGAATTACACTCTTTAAAGAATTGATCAATCTTCGTTGTGATTGTACATTTTTTATTTTTGTCTTTAGGTGAAGATGTTAAGTAAGAGTGATTATTATAGTCTTAGTGCTTTGAAACATGTCGTTCATTATGTGAAGTTTAATTCTCAATTTTAAATCTAAATTAGAAAAATCTTGAATTAACAACTATGAATTATCTCAGTTTATTTAACCTATAATACCAAAGAGCTTTTGGCCTATTTTGGTGCATCAATCTCGAGGACCATTATAACAAATTAGCTGAGAGACACACTGCTTCTTCACTTCACTAATGACTACGACATGGAAAAAAATGATCTTTCATCAACCTAAATTTTTTATCAACATATTATAATCAAATAATTATTTGGCTTTGTAGGGGGAATTTAGCGGGGACACCAAACTCGAAACATTGTTTACGCACTCATATGATCATAGTAGATGGAGGATAGCCCAAACCATTGAGAGATTGAGTTTTAACTTATGTTTTAGTTTAATTTATATGAACTTTTAATTGAGGTTTATTAATTAGGCTTTATTTTTTGGGTTTAATTTAATTATTGTTGAGTGTTTTATTTAGTGGGCCATAAACCCAATCGCTTGTTCTAGCTAAGATTTTAGTATTTATATCCTACTTTTCTAAATATTAAGCAGTTTTTTATGAATGAAATAAGAATTGCAAAGTTGCGCATTTTTCAATCCCCCATTTTTCTCTCTCTTTGCTTTTAATTCTTAGCTTCTTTCCTACTTTAATTCTTTTGTTTATTGTTTCGCATCAAATTTCGTATCAGAGTTTTGAATTTTTAATTGTTCTCATAATTAATCGATCTATTATGGCTTGTGAAATTTCTAGTTGATTTGTTTTTTATTTTAAAAAAATTACAAGTCTAAGGTGTTGTCAAGAAAGCAAAAAAGGAATTGTAAGGAATGCAACAAAATAACAATGTAATTCTCTTGCACAAGTTTGGGTTCTACGAGAACAACACAATTTCAACCATCTTTGCAAGCCTTAAGAAGCAATTCTTTCACACCTCTAGCAACAGAATAATTATCATTCTCCTCAGCTAGATTAGCTACCGCACTAGACCTATCCCAGCCGCCACAAACACAGTTCACTCTTTCAACAACCAACGGCAACTAGCAACAAATTAGGTCGTATCCTTTAACAATAGAGTTGTATGAGTACGACTGCAAGTAACAACAACATGGAATTCACTGCGGGCTTTCAAGGCAAATTAATTAACCCCTGCCACGTCACCAACCACATCAACCTATTGCTGCCACATCAACACCACATCAGCCGGTGAAGCCACGTTAGCTCCACGTCAAGCAGTGAAGCCACATCATCACTACATCAGTCAAGGGTTGCTACACCAGTTGCCATGTCGTTAGTTTCTGCCACCTCAGCTGCCATGACCATGTCTACCATGTCATTGTCTTCGTCATCGACATCAAATTCCAACATGCTCCTAAGCAGTCTAGTTAGTAAATTATTCTACCTTTTTAGTTGTTGAATTTTACTTTCCTGGTTCTACACTTGTCATTTAAGGTTGTTATTAATATTATTTTTGTGCCTAGAAAATTAAAAAAAAAATCTTACCTTACATTTTTATCCGTCAATTTTGCTCATTAACCTTTTTTTTTTATCATTGATAGTTATTATCTTGTCCTCTTTGATAATTGTGAGTCCTTGCCTTGACATTGTGTTTGATTAATCATTTACACTTAAGGGTCTAGCATTGCATGCTTAAAATTTTATTGATGTGTTTTGTTCTTGATTAATCTCCACACACACACACACACACACACACACACACACACACACACAAATAGAGCTTTATTTTATATTGTGATTTCACTTGTAAGAACCATTTGTGATCTCAATTCCATTTATAAGTTAGTGTTGCATGTATTTGTGTCATGTCTAGTGTCCAAGCTTAAGTTTACACTTATCGTAGACTCAACCCTTAATGATACTCTTATGATCATTTAAAGGGAACTGCAAACTTAGATGATCAACATGTTTAAAAGAATTGAACCCCAAGAGAGTTTTTGAATAAGGCGTCCAAAGACCAATAAATATCACAAGAATAACCATTATGGATAAGTTCACTCTGAGTGCCACCAATATGACTATCATTTAGATTACTCTAAACACAATGACCTTGATGAGTGAGTCTTGAGTCCTAACAAAATAGAAGCCCTCACTTTTGACGGTTATCATGACCCTTGGATCTTTGATATGTGGATTCGTGACATGAATCAATTCTTTGAGTGGCACAACTTGTATGATAATAGAAAAGTTAGATTTGCTAAGATGATGTTAATTGACGAAGCCAAACTTTATTGGAGAGATATTGAGAATTGTTTAAAGATGAGAGGTAAGCCTCTTATAACTGATTGGACCAAGATGAAACAAAAACTACAGGAAAAGTATATACCCCAATCTTATAGGAATAAACTCTTAGACCAATGAAACAATCTAAGACTGGAAACATGTCTATCAATGAGTATATAATATAGTTTAATGATTCCATGATAAGATGTGCCATAAGGGAAAATGAAGCCATGACTTTACATATATTTTGTAAAGGTCTAAATGATGATTTAAAAAAAAAAAGATCAGGCTCATAAGTGCTTTCCCTCTTGACCAAGTCTATACTGTAGTGCAAGATTATGAGTTGCTTATAAAGAGTTGATGGACAAAACATCAGGCCCCTCTTAGGATCCCTTTTAGATCTCAATTTAGAAATAATGATTTTTTATTAGGTGCTTCACCTTATAGACCTAATCCTAGTAGTGCTAAGATTTATAAAGAAGATAAGGGCAAATAAGTCGTTAATGAAATGTTCAAGTTAAGTTTAAAGATCTAGTGCACTAAATGTCAAGGTTTCGGTCATATGTTCTTTAATTGCACCTCTACACTCTTAGTCATTCAAGAATATAAGGAAATAGGTGATAAAGAAAACTATTGTGTGCAAGTGTATGAACCCAATCTCGAGGACTTTAGTGATTTAAATGAAGATAATGCGTAAGAAGAGGGACTTAACATTATAAGTCCATATGAGCCTAAAAATAAGGAAGAAGTTTTAGGAAACTCTTTAGTGGAATTGCCCAAAGAGTTGGATATGGTCTTAAAAGAGTCTTATGATATTAGTTTTCTTAAATTATGTGATTCTCCACCCACTATGCTTGACATCCAGCATGTCAAAGGTTTAGAACAACATGTTGAGCTTCATAATCCTTTACCCCTAACATGTGGTGAGAAAGATGAAGATAGTCTTGATTTACTAGGTTATGTCCAAACTAATCTACTAAGGCTTCCAATAGTGTTTGTTCCACTCCACATCCTTAATCATATAGTATTCATGGTTATGAACCTGGAAAGCATGTAGATCATCAATCTATGTCTCCTCACCCTAAAATGTTTGATTTACATAAGACCATAAGTATCATAATGTACTTAATGTTGGAGATTATTTCATGATACAAATTAGACCTGAACAGTGTCCTTTGAAAACCAGTCATAAATTGCAAGTGAGTAGTGCTAGACTATTCAAAGTGTTACAAATGATTGAATCAAATAATTATATCATTAAATTGTCACTAAACTTTGATATTAGCTCTACTTTCAACACGAAGGACCTCGTTATATATAAAACATAACACTCTATCTTTGATGTTCCTTTTGAAACTCTTGCCTCATTATCCTTATCTTTGGCATAAAAGAAATATATTAATGCTACTTTGAATGCATAAGTTGTTTTTACTAGAGATGATGAACTTTAGTAAATCTTAGTATATGGGCTAAACGATCAAATTTAGACTATATTTGGATTATCAGAGAAACATCACAACAACTTGATCCTTATCTTTGAGAGCGTTATCGGAGTTGCCTTGACCTATACTCGACGAGGTTGAGTTCTTCCAACCCTGGAAGAATTGGTGGGGACACTGAATCCGAAACATTGTTTACACACTCGTATGATCATAGACGGTGGAGGATAGCCCAAATCATTGAGAGATTGGGCTTTAACTAATGTTTTAGTTTAATTTATATGAACTTTTATGAACTTTTAATTGAGGTTTATTAATTAGGTTTTATTTGTTGGGTTTAATTTAATTATTGTTGAGTATTTTATTTAGTAGACCATAAATCCAATTATTTGTTCTAATTAAAGTTTTAGTATTTATATCCTACTTTTCTAAATATTAAACAGTTTTTTATGAATAAAATAAAAATTACAAGGTTATATATTTCTCAATCTCCTTTTTTTTTTTCTCTTTGCTTTTAATTATTAACTTCTTCTCTAAAGTTTCTTTCTTTTTCTATTTTAATTCTTCTTCTGCATAAAAATTTTTAAGCAACATAATTTGCAGGCAAGCAAGTCAGCGCAGCTGTGACTAATAGCTTGTCAACTCAAAAGTGGGAATATGAAAGGACTAAAGAAAACGAAAATGAAGATAAAAGTGAAAAGTACGACAAAGCGAAGTCCATTTTTGTGCTCGGCAAAACAACACGAACCTCCAGTTGGCCAACATTCAGCTTGTCCAGCTGGGCAGTGAGTTCCAGCAACAAAGAATACGAGAATTTTGAGTACATATATATGTAAACCTCCCCGAGGAATAGATTCAAAAGTCTCAGATTGCTAAAAAGTGAGTCTACTGAATCTTTCTGTTGAATCGCAATCAGTTCTGACTACTTAATTAATGTTAAAACAGCCCCCATATAACCACAGAAGAACATTCTGTCTACAACCCGGTCAATAGACTCAGAATTCCAGATGCAACAGCGCTCAGTAAACATCAAGATGTCTAAGATCATATGGAGTTAATGTTGCAATGCCTTTGAACCAAGTGTAAAATATTGTACAGTCAACCTAAGAATTTTCTATAAGAATGGTAAATTGGACTCCAAACAAATATCGTTTCCTGCTTGACTCTGGTTATGCTAAGCCTTCGCTTCTGTTGCAGCATGAAGTAGCTCATCTGGAGTTGCAGCTGGGTCCAGATCCCAACACTTTTCTGGCAAATTACTAGCTTCTCCTTCAAGAGACCAAGAAGGCACCTGATGAGAAAAGCGTACCATCTCTCTTCTTGGAATCCATCTAATGGCACCCTTGTCTGTATTCCTCTGGTATACTGTTTTGAAACCAGTCAACTTGATCAGAGGAGTAACACAAACTCCAAGCTCTTCAGAGTAATTATCAAGGACCTCTACCATCTCATACTGGTGCCTGACATCATCTGGGGTTGATCTGTTCCAATCAGGTGACCAGTTTTGATAAACAGCCCAAACATCTCCACTTTTTGGGTATATTCGAACACAACCACCTCTACCAGGCTTTTCTCCTTTCATAACATGAGAAAAAATGTTGACTTGATCAACAACATCAGAATTCCATGCTCTGAAGTGTCCACAAGATTTAGCAAACCCAGAATCTATCCAATTTACTACCCCAAATTCACTATCAGTTTTAGAGTTCAAGTAAGTGATGTGAATCTTAAAGGGTTTAACTGAGACCACCTGGCGAATCAAACAGTATAAGCGTGGCATACCATCATCTTCATCATACAAAGCCCATATTTGTTTTGGCTTGAAGCATTCCTCTGCTCTATCTTTGTCAAAATCATGGAAATCAGGGTCAGGGACTGTTATCGAGATTGGCTCGATTTTGTTTGGCTTTGTATGATGACCAGTAATATCAGAATTTGATTGTTTAGGAGCCTCTCCTGCCTTGGTGAACAGATCTTCAATGTTCTTTGTAACTGCTGCAGCTGAAGCTAATCTCATCTCCTCCAATTTCTTCCTGATGTCGGTCCTTGCTTTGTCAATCAACAACTTTCTGGCATCAAAAGCTGGCGCAATCAAGCTGCGTCTTGTTGGAACTTCACTTGGAATGGAAAGCTTGGTGTCGTGCTCAACATTTGCACATCCGTTAGCTAGTCTTACTTCTGAACCCAATTTAGGTTCATTTTCTTCATGCCCATTTCTTGAAGTGGAACCAATAGACACCTTCCTTTTCTTATCAGGTCTACCAGTCTTGGAGCCTGAAAATTCATTACAGCTTGCAGATACATCAGAGTATACTTTTTCTGTGGCAGTTTTCATGGATCGCCTTCCATTGGCTGCTGGTTTAACCTTTGCTGCACTAACATTTCCATTAGCCTGATAAACAATATCAGAAGATACTGCACATGATCCATTGGGACCCACAGCATCCCCAGAAGTTCCAGAGAATGAGCTCCACTGAAATGAAACATTTGAAACATGCTCATACCTGTGTCCAGCATCCAATCCTGAGACCCCATTTCCTGTATATAGGGTAGTGGTGGTTGGGACACATGCAACCCCATCATATCCATGACATCTATACCCATTACCAGGGACATATGACCAAGGGCAGTAAGGGAAAGAACCATTGACAGGAGCTGCCCCAGTTTCAATGGCAATGAAAGTACCCCGGCAGTTCTTACAAGAAAGTTTCTTATTCACATACTTTCGAAGATACTCATACTGAACTTTACAAGATGTGCAGACTGTCCAGAAAGTATCAAGTCCATGAGCAGTGGGTGAATTGGAACATTGGTTATATCCTGTAACCCCAGCAGCATGAACTGAAGATAAGTTTGTCTGAACAGCACAAGATGCCATCTGTTTGTTTCTCTTGACATTGTAAGAGTTTTTCTTAAGACTATCTGACAACATAGTCCATGCTTCAGATACAAGTTTAAACGCTCCATCAGCTCCCACAGTTTTATTCTTATCTGGATGGAGCAGCACGGCCATCTTCCTATACTGCTTTTTCACTGCATCTTTATCTGCAGAAGGCTTCAAACCAAGAATAGAGAAATAGTCAACTTCACCATTGCATTTGGCCTGAGAGGCAACATAAACTTCGAAAGTGGCCACCATCTGAGATATACCCTCTAATCCAGGACACAAAGTTTTTGCCTTTAACGCATGTTTCTTTGCACCAGCAAAATCTCTCTCGGCAAATCGCTTCTCAGCAAACTCTTTTGCCTTGACAGCCTCTTCTATATTTGATTCCATCTGGACCTTCAAATCAAATACAAAGCCAAAATCTTGAAGCAAAAGCTATGACGGACCCAGCATGCCAAAAACCGGAAGACACATCATTCTCATGCATAACCACATTTGCTTATCTGCACAAATTATTGTCAGAAACATTTAGGGTCTTTGTTGTATTTCAAGAGAATGCCAGAGTAATACCTCAAAATGACCAAGTCCAAAATTTATGAATGCGGGAGACTGATTCTCGTGAGGATTACAGATGCAGACACAATTTGTTGGGATTTTAATTTAGTCTCACAAGATTTGATATCAAGTAACAATACTTGAAAAACAGAAGGAAACAATAAAAAATGTAACTCATAACCTAAAATATCTAACTTTCGAGCTCACTAATTAAGAACATTAAATCAAAAGGCTACAAAAAAATAAGATATACAATGCTTGATCTCTTCACTCTTTCAGCAATGAAACAAAATGTTGGAACTTTGCATTAGATTTCACTCAATTTTCTCAGTAACCAAACAGTCACAGTTCAAAATTGAAAACCCATTTCATTACACCACAGCTCCAAACAAACCAATATCCCATTTCACAGTAAGCACCCAGAAGCAGACACATCAGCTCAAATTCCTCAAATTAAAAACCAAATTCAACTAATTAACACCAGAAACAAATGCACAAAGATCGAACCTCAGATTATCCATTATCAACTCAAACTCATCAATTAATAACAAATTTACACTCTAGACTAACAAAAACAAATTACACATGATTTAAAGAAAATAAACAAATGAAGAAAAAGAAAACTCACCAAGATTTAAGCAAGAAATGGGAAAGGAAGCAAGACCCAGATCGCCACGTGCACTTACGAGATCGAGCAAATCAAGGTAATGAACTGATTTTTTTAGAACCTAAGTGCACTTATAGCATTTGCTCTCGCGCCCAAAAAAAGACAAAGCTACTCAATGAGGAGTATTATTTATTTTTGGAAGCTATCACAGTGTAAAACGGTAAGAGATTTAGGGTTTTCAAGTGATTAAAGAAATTGGGTAAAAGAATTCGGGTCGGATTTGGGTGAATCGGCGGCGAGGAGTTGGGAGATTCCCACAGATCGCCGATCAGATATGAGGGAAAATTAATAAATAAAAAGGAAAATGATAATTTTCGGTGGAAGTAAACGGTGCTAATACTATTTAATGGTGGGTGTTGCTATAGTGCGCATGGATGCGTATTGTACGTATTGGCCCTTTTTTTGTTTTTTTGTTTTTTCCTATTTTTACATATTTTTTTTGTTTTTGTTAGAGTAATGTTTGGTGAACGGAGACGGGTAGAAATGGAATTAGGTAATGGGATCATTGTATTTTTGCTTTTAAAATAGTCATGTAATTTACTTTATTTTGAGGGCACATCCGATATTTTTTTTAGACAAAGTAGAAAATCTATTCACTCTTTTTAACGAGTAGAACCTACTCCCTAATAATTGGGCATATTTATTGAACATAAATACATTCCTATATATTTGCATTAATATATTTATGTTTTGAGATATTTAAATGTATGTATGTTATTGAAAAATCCAAACCCATAAAATCTACAACATTAAATTTTGATGAAGAAACATAAAGGATGAAAAATGTGTCCATCATGATGCTCATTTTCAATGGAAGTTAGATTCCTTGAAACTCAACATGGCTCACATTATTAGCCTAACACTTAAAAGTATCTCTGGTAAAAGTCCATTTAATCGGCTTGTGACCTTTGTCTAAACTCAAGCTATAATCCAGCCATAAGAAGGGATAGGTTGTCAAAGTTAAGAACCCTGCTGTAATATGGCATTTGTGCAGCCAACTATACTTGCACTAGCATTAGCAGTTGTGGATGCATTTGCTACCAAGTCCTCCAAGATAAGATACTCTAAGGATATTGAATTTGAAAAAATAACAGCATTAGAGGCAAGAGTGAGGGCCATTAAATGTGTTGACTTATATGATCCCGTTCAAGCTGTCACAATATATCTCGTTCCAAATATGGTTGTACTAAAGAAGTTTCGTGTACCTAAATTCATCAAATATACCAAAATGTATTGTCCTTCCACTCATCTCAAATCATACTATAATAAAATGTGGCGATTATACATGATGAAAAGCTATTAATACATTTCTTTCAAGACAATTTGAATAGAGCTGCATTTAGCTAGTACATGAGGCTGGGTAACACAGAAAACTGAAGTTGGAAAGATCTAGTAGTTGCTTTCATTAAGCAATACAAATACAATATGGATATTGCTCTCGACATGTTTAGTTTGTCTCTTTTGGAAAAGGGAGATAAATAGACTATGTGTGAGTACGCTTAACAATAAAGAGATCCCCCCCCCCTTTTAATTACATCCCCCACTCTTTAATAGAAAAATGATCACTTTGTTTTCTAAAACCCTTAAGCTCCCTGCTATGATTATGTAATAGGTAGCTCAACTTAATAATTTATTGATGTTGTAGTAGTGATTAAGCACATTGTGCAAGAAATACGGAGTGAAATGATTTCTGCACCCACGGAGAAAAAAGGTTTTGAAGGAAAAAAGTTAGATGTTGATAATGTCGAGGGAGGTTATAAAGGAAAAATAAACAATTTTCAAAATTACAACACTAAGTCTTTTCATTCCAAATAGCTAATGTCAACTTCAACTCACCTTTTCCTACTAAAAAAAACTTAAAAACAAAATAATCAAACTGAGAACTGCCTAGAAGAAACTACCAAAAAACCCAAGAACAATTACCCTCACTATCCTTATATTTGAGTGAAATGTACCAAAAGCTACTAAGTATTGGACAAGTAGCTCAAGTTCCTCCCAAACCACTATAACTACCCTATCCTAATTGGTACAAACTAGAGCTTACTTGTGAATATCATGCAAGCATGGCAGGACACAATATTAACTCCTGCAACCAGTTCAAAAACAAGCTCTTATAATTAATTAAAGCAGGATGGATAATGTTTGATGAAGCTCCTAATATGAATACAAATCCTCTACCTAATCATATTACAAGTAGTGAAACTGTATATGCACTAGAGATTAGAGGCTTTAGGATCTTGAAGGTGTCTATGGATGAGATCTATAAAATTCTTGTAAAAGCTGGATATAGGAAAAGTGGCTGCGAGAATGGGCTAATGAATAAGAGTTTTGCAAGTATCACCAAAAGGAGGGTTATATGATTGATCAATGCGAAGATTTTCACAATGAAGTGATATAGATGTTAACTCAAGATACTTTGTGAATTGAAGAGACAATAAGTAAATAGATAATTGTAGTTGATGAACATTTGAAGATAGTTGACCTTTGCATCAACAACTTAGAGTATGAGGATAAGGGACAAAGTGTGGAGATAAAAGTTAAAGTTGAGGTTGAGATGCTGCCTAAATTGTCTATTCACACAGTCGAAAAGACTCATGCAAAAGCTTTTGTGAAGAGGCTAGCAGATGGGAAGAGACTCTAGAATTGGAAAGATGAGCCTATTCCTTTCGTGTTTTAAAAAAAAAGTAATTACTCTTGTTTATCATGCTTGTTAAGATGTTTTATATTTGTTTTGTTTTGTTTGCTTTTCTGATCATGCTGGCAATCTAGTTCATGATGCGACAAACTTTTCCTTTGTTAATGAGCCTTTATTTTAATGCGATCATTCATTTTCTTTGTTCAAAATGTGTCTTGCTTCCTTTTTACTTTTCTATGCAAATACACACTTACACAAGCATGCCTTTTGCTTTTTGGAATTCTAAAAGTAAATCTTCTACTAATCTATTAGATCAGGATTTCTTGTGTATTTCTCTCTATATAAACTTCGAAAAAAAAATGATTTTGCAAAAGATCAAATTTCAATCAAAAGTTTTTGGGAAATCAAAGTTTTTAGTATAAATTCATAAGTCAATTTGATGTTTGTTTTTAACAAGTGAGTTTTGGAAATTCAATTGATTTTCTAATGAGGTGACTAAACGCTTAAAAACCTGAAAAATAAACCAAAGACCATTCATACTAACTTTAAAATTGAGTTTTAGTTGGCTGAATAATGATGTATAATTTAATTTCTTGGAAACGTTTTTTTGCATATCCAACTAATCACAATGGATGAGAGCAAAGCTTACTAGTCCTATACATATGCGTTTGAGATGAAGAAATACCATCTTTTATAATCCTTTCATAATACTTGAAAAATATCCTTTGCAAGTCCCTATTGAGCCTAGTAATTTTTTTTTCTTGCAAAAAAACCCTGACTTGGATCACACCCCATACTAGGAGCAAATACAAAGAATATAAGAGCAATTTGATATTGGATTTATTCAAAATGATTCTCAATAATCAATGGAAAGACCAAAAATGCTAAAATAAAGCCAGAGGCACATAGAGATTTTTAAAGGGGTTGAGCATGTCGTGTAAAGAAAAATGATGATGATCAAAATCAAATGAAGAAAACAAAGACAAGCAGTCCAAGCTCGATACTAGGGGCATCACAAGATCATTTTATAAGATAAATCCCAAGGTCTAGGAGGCCATCAACCAAAATGAAGAAAAATAAAGGAAGGATTGAGAACAAGTGCTATCATCGGGCAGATATGATAAATATTGAGTAGTGATCATGACACCCTAACAGTGGTTACTGGTACCCATGTAATTACAATGATAAATATGAGAGCTTTGAAAGGTCACAATCGATGAGACAAACTTGCCCATATAATCGAATAAGAAAACATCACCAAGCTTATCAAATTAGCATCCCTTTCCAGAGATCAAGTCCACAAATTGTAGCTCGAGTAGGCCAAAATAGAGGAGCTTTGAAAACTTACTACAAAGATTGAAGTGTTGAGAGACAAAGTCTATGAAAAAAAGGACCTATGTTTCTTAGGTAAAAATATATAACTATTAACCCCCAAAGTATTGCATTTTGATCCTTTTAGAGATTCCAAAGAAAAAATCCTTAACAAATTCGAATTTTTTCAAGCAAAGAAGATCCATTAGAGGTTCAATTCCTGCTGATATTGGAGCAAATAAGTCAAGATTTTTAAAATATGAGATCATGAGGTTATGTGAATGCAATTTTTAAGCATATCATTTTCGAAGCACTTTTATACCACTCACTTTTAGACAACATCTTTAAAGCATATTATTTTGAGTGCACTTTTAAACCACTTACTTTTTCACCAGCATCTTTGAAATTATCACCTTTTGAGTGTTTTTCTAAATCACTCACTTTTAGACAACATCTTTGAAATTATCAGTTTCTGAGTGCGCCTTTGAGCTTTCATCTTTTAGATAGTGTGCTTTATATCCCTATCTTTTTTATTTTTCTGAGTGTGCCTTTGAGCCCTCACCTACTAGATAATATGTTTTCTAGCCCTATCTTTTTTCTTCTGAGTGCGCTTTCAAGCCCTTAACTTTCAAATAGTGCACTTTTAAGCTCTCGCCTTTGAACCCTCATATAGTGCTTTTAACACTATCAGTTTCTGAATGTGCATTTAAACCCTCACTTTTTAGATAGTGTGTTTTTTAGCCCCTATCTCTTTTTGAATAATGTTTTTAACACTATCACTTTCTGAGTACGCTTTTAATCCCTCGCCTTTTAGATAGTGCACTTTGTAGCCTCTATCTCTTATGATATTGCTTTTGGTATTATCAATTTTTGAGTGTGTATTTGAGTCATCGCCTTTCAGAATATGTGTTTTTTTAGCTCCTATCTCCTTTGAATAATGCTTTTGACACTATTAATTTATGAGTATACATTTGAGCTCTCACCTTTTAGATAGTATGTTTTTTAACCCTTATCTCTTTTGAATAGTGCTTTTGACACTATCACTTTCCGAGTGCGTTTTTTAACCTTAACTTTTCAGATGGTGCATTGTTTAATGCCTATCTTCTTTGGATTTTGCTTTTGGTATTATTAGTTTTTGAGTACGCATTTGAGTCCTCACTTTTCAGATAATGCGTTATTTAACCCCTATCTCATTTGAATAAAGATAAGGAGAATTTTGGAGACATTAACCAAAAAAACAAAAGAGCAATTAGTTAGAAAGAGCTCACATAAAAATGGCATGACCCTGTATTCCTTAAAAAAAAAACACAAATGACAAAAAAAGGAGCAGAAGCAATAAATTTTTTTTGAACTATCCCAACCTCCATTGAAGCAACAATAGCAGCTCTTCTCTGCACAACACTGTGACTTTCCATTCTCAGCATAGTCACCAACTGCGGTAGCATCTCCTTCTTTGTATTGTGAGCACCACCATATCTCACCGTACTAACCTCCACACTAGGAAGTTCCTATCAACTCAACAATGAGCTTCAATCCTGACAGCAGTCCTTGGATACTACCCGTGAGCAGACGAGGTGTGTTTGAGAATGCGGTGCAAACCGCGTTCTCAAAAATTTTGATTTTTTTTTCTTAAAATGAAATTTTTTTTATGTTTTCAAATTGTTTTGATATGCTGATGTCAAAAATGATTTTAAAAAAAACTTTATTTTGATACATTTCTAAACGAAAAGCACTTTAAACCGCTACCACTACCACAATCTCAAACAGGCACTTAGCCACCTCTGTCCACGGTGCGGCCTATGGTGTACCTCTGTCAAGCAGACCAGCAATTATCAGCCAAGCACCATAAGTAGCAAACTAGCAGCTCCTCAGCAACTGTCAACAATATCTCCTCTGCATCAGTATCATTGGTTCCATCGCGATTAGCATTACCAGCAACTCATCTCAGCAAATCAGTAGCTCATCACGGTGGTGACTTGTTTTTGAAGAAGAGCAGAAGCCTTCCTCAGCAGCTCAAACTCAGCCACCTCTGTCCACCGCCAGTAACGGTTGTCCTCTCAGCCAATAGCAACATCTCCTTCCAGCAGCATCCAGTAGCGTCTCTCAACTTATCCTGATAGCAACGATGGAAGTTCCTCGTTCCAGCAGCGTCATCTTCTCTACACCGTGATCAAGTAGTAGCAGGAGGTTTGCATCATCAACCTTCAGCCTTTCATCTCCTCTGCATCGGGAGCAAACAACTGGTCTCGATACAATAGCTTCTTTCATGTACCAATAGCAGAGTAACAACTATTCTTTGCCTCTCCATCATAGCAAAAACAGAGGTCTGCAATTCAGTAACTACTCCAGCCCTGCACATCAACAATAAATACTCCAGCCCAGGTAATTCCCTACCCCATTTGTTTATGTAGAGAATAATGCTTAAATGTGATTATGGATGGACAATAGCATTATAATTCATGTTAGTTTGAAGTGCATGAGTGTTTTAAACATGAACACTAAATGAATTTTTGCAAAGATGTTGTGGTTGTTGTTTGAAAATTTTTGGATGCAGATCTTTTGCCATAGGTTTAGCTTTAGCTTGTGTTTATAATGTTTATGGACATGGATTGACAACTTAATGGGTTTATTTACTTTGATAATGGGCTGCGCTTTTCTATCATTTTGGTTTGCATGCCTTTTGGGTTGAATACTATGCTTGCAACCTTGATGGGCTTAAGGTTAGGGTTTGTCTATTAGACCTAATCTGTATGGTTGGGATGAACCTTTTACACTTTCAGATTGTGTTTGGTTTATGAAAATTTTACAAGGAAAATAAAAGTTTTTTAGTCTTTAGGGCATATTGGTAAACATATCCTAACAAATTCTTAACAGTTTTTTCTAAGTTTTCTTCTAGGGTTTTTGAGAATAATTAGGGATAATGTGTAATTACTTGTAATTTTGTTTAATTAGTATAAAATTATTGTTTATTAGTGTAAACCATGAAAACAATTGAGTAAATTATAAATATGGGAATGACTTATAAGCCGACTATATAAGAAAGTTTGAAGAGATAGTTTTAATTTTCTAGAAAAATAATTTTCTTAAATATCATTTAAAAACGTTTCGGATATACTAGTATTCCACCAATTAATTCATGATCCCCAAACTTTTATTAAATGAAAAGGAGACCCAGCAAGGCAAAAATACTATAGACATAAGATATAGAAAATGAATGAATGATTTTTTTTCATTTTTTCATATGTGAATTTTTAATGAATCCATTTCATTCGTCAATTCTATATGATATAATATTTCTATCAACTATAAGTTTTATTCTAATATTAAAATTAGAATAGAAAGCTTTGAACCAACAAATATTCCTTCTTTTTTATTTGTGAGTCAGTGGTTGATCCTTGAATTTTATGAATTTACATATGCATTACACCAAACTATCTCCCTAAAGAATATGTCTATTATGTTAGTTGCATCATCAGTTTTATAACAAGATATAAAGTGTACAATCTTAGAAAACCTATATACAATAGCAAAAATGGAATCACCACCCTTTTTTACCTTGGTAAACCTAAAATAAAATTCATAAATATATCAACCAAAGGTTCCTTAGATACTGGAAAAAAAGTACACAAACCATGAGGTAAAACTTTAGACTTAACTTGTCTACATGTATGCACCTACCATAAATTTTTGGCATATCCCTTTTTATCATAGGCGAATAAAAGTGCTCATGCAAAACATCTAAAGCCTTAACAAACCTAAAGTGTCCTATTAAATTGCCTTCATGAGCTTTGACACGACCAAAAGATTGATGTCTTCTCCCAAGTGCAGGAGTGTCGAAGTAATACTAACCCGGCAAGACCAAGGTCGAACCACAGGGAGGTTAATTGTATAAGTTATAAACAACAATAATACAACAACAATAGTAACAACAATAACAATAACAATAACAATAATAATAATAATAATAATAATAATAATAATACTAGTAGTAGTAGTACTAATAATTATAATAGTAATAGTAATAGTAGTAGTAGTAGTAGTAGTAGTAATACCAATAATACTATTAATAATGATAATAATAAAGATGATGAAGAAGAAGAAGTTGATGAGAACTTTGAGATGAAAGATTAACGTAAGGATTAAACAATGATAACAACAAATGTCAAGGTTAGA
>Ga0307513_10000861_pt1 | contig 44113 bp, 28 predicted proteins | sample 15_EM_MG_FD_202174 | JGI IMG/M metagenome (GOLD analysis project Ga0307513, IMG submission 202174) | Populus trichocarpa ectomycorrhiza microbial communities from riparian zone in the Pacific Northwest, United States - 15_EM | ecosystem: Host-associated > Plants > Roots > Unclassified | place...
AGCTTCGTGGAATGTATACACCATCACAGAAGAGGCAGTAGACATGTAGACAAGGCAGAGGACATCTTCCCATGTTAAAGCAAAACATGCCGTAATTGGTAGAATTATGACCGAGAACAAATGTGTTAGAAGCCATGTTAACTTATCTGCACATTTTCCCAACAGCAATCAAGAGTCAATTGAGTATAGTTATTAGCTAGAGCCAGAGATCCGCCATATGTCACAATTTTGCACAAACTGATTTCTAAAGTGTTCATTAGGCTCATTTGTTATCATTCTGTTTGAATATGGTGAAGGGCTCTCAAAAACAGCCAAAGGAGAGATGTTTGGCAACTCTGCTTCATGAGACCCAACAGAGGACAGGGTCTCAGGTTCAAATAATTAACATTCCGTCACTGTTGCCTAATGAACCAGAAACGAAATGATGGAGAGCTGACAAATTACAAACTGATTTTTGAAGAACGAGAATTATTTTAACACCAAAACAAAGATGCAGTGACGAAGCATACCTGTTCATGAGGCTCATCTGTTTCTACCCTGTTATTTTGGATCTTTTCTTTTAAATTTAAACCAACATTTGAAAAGGCTGAAAAAGAGCTCTTGGAAAAAGCCACTGATGGAATTTGTGATGCTTCAACTTCCTCAGACAGGTTGAGCTTTGGATCCGCCTGAATTACAGCAAAGTAATCACACCAATATAAGATTTTAGAATGAAGATGAATTCACCCGCAGATTGAACCTGGACCAAATGCTAAAGCACAGGCAGCATACAAACACAAATGTCACTGAAGTTCTTCTAGCAGGCTAAATTTTAGTACAAGAGTGCTTTCATAAGAAAGAGCATGACACAAATAAAGAGGCACACCTGTATCTGCAACTCCACGGTCCCAGAATTCTCTCACTTCGGATGCAAACTCGATAAGATGTCATTGATCAAATTATTCTGTTCCACACTATCTTTCAAGTTTTTGCGGAGAAAAAGTTCTGCCACATACTCAATTTCACCAACAGACATGCACTTTAGCCTGACTGCCATAGCAGCTCGAAGCCCAAGTTTTATCGCATGATCAACAAATCGATAATCAGCTAAATCAAGCAAAGAAACATCAGGGACTGAGTATTGATGCATCGAGTTAACTGCTTTGCCAGCAACATTTTGACCTTTCTTGAGAGGATTTCTTATGCATGCCAAGCAACAAAATGTTCCCTAATGTATAAATCATTCTCATACCAAGCAGATTCCCTAATGTATAAATATTCTTGCGTCGAAGAATCATTCTCATACCAAGCAGATTCCCTAATGTTTAAATCATCAAAATCGCGGTGCTTAATCCATTTAAGAGCGAGTGGTAACTTATGAATCTCACACACAGAATTCAATATGTTTTGTATCGCCTTTTAACGCATCAGTTTCCAAAATTCTAGGCAACGGGCTGCAACAATAATAAAAAAATGTATTAAATCATGAACTCTCTTCAAATTACAGTAACAAATCTACTACTTCCGAGCTCATCTCGATCCTTATAGGAAAAAAGATTACAGCAACAAAATGTTCCATTTCGTAAGTGTTAACTCACTCGACCTTGTTCAAGACTAAATCACAACCTCTATACACTAGATTGAGTAATTCGGAATCCATATTTTCTTCAAAATCTCCTCTGCTCAGAGACTTTCTAACAAGTGTGTCATGTAAAAACCAAAGGAAAATTAAGTTGATGCACCCCAATTATAACCTCCTCGCATGTACCCGGAAGTGGCTCAATCGGGTACCGCCCTTGTTACTTTATTGCCGTGACTGGTTGAAGCATGTTAACTGTAATCTATGAGTGTGTTTGCGAATATGGTATAAATACAAATCGTGTTCACTTAAATTTTTAATTTTTTTAATTTTAAATAATTTTTTTATATATTTTAAAATCTTTTTGATATACTGATGTTAAAACTAATTTTAAAAAAATAAAAAAAATTTATTTTAATACATTTCTAAGTAAAAAATATTTTAAACCGTCACCGCTACTATAATTTTAAACACATCCTATATAGTGTGTTTTTTTTATGGTGAAATTCAGTTAAACCCCATTATCTAACCAAAAAAAATAAAATAAAGGTTGGTGTTTTATCATAAGCGTTGGGCTTGACTTCAATCTTTTGTCTTTTTTTATATATAATTTTTTTAATTTAGATTATTTAATAATAATGCAATATTTGATATGTTTTTTTTTAATAAATTTTGGATTTATATTTTAATTAGATTGTGCTGATTTTTTAATATTTAATTTATAAAGAGATAGATAAACCAGCTATTGTAAACAAGATTACAATTTTTCTTAACAAGTTGAATAAATTAATAAAGGCAAAAGGATCCATAAATAGCTAGGGGTATATTTTTATATGGCATGCATGCATAATAGAATAAATTATCAAGAAAGACAAGAGGTAATGTACAATACCCAACTTTATATGCGCGAGTCTACCATTTTTTTTTTAATGATTACTGACCCTTATCAAAGTTCACTATATAAATACTAGAAGAAGCTTTTAATTTTTTAATTTGGAATTGGAAGCCTATTAGTATATATATTTTATATTCACAAGAAGAAAGTTGTGTTTTTCCAATATGAGATAAGAAACATTTTTTGTTTAAAAAATCTTTTCAATGTGGGATAAAAAATCTTTTAAAATAATTTTTTAAAGTTCATTATTTACAACATATATAACCTACATCCACATGAATTGTTTCTTAAAATTTTGATGTGGGATATTAAAACCCCAAACATTTTTTTAAAATTTTCTCGAGTTGACCCTGGTTTATCAGGCCAACCCTCGGGTCGGGTCTGATAACTATGGTATTAGGTTGGTGTTTTATTCTTTAATTGTTTTTAATAGTTTTTTCTCGATTTTATCATTCTTTAACTTATTTATTTATTTTTTTGTTGGAGTTCAAATTTGTTACCATACACTTTTATCATATGATTAAAATTTTTTTTTATAAAAACAAATTAATAAACTCAATTGAGTCCATAACAAGGTTTGTTGGGGTACTAAAATCGATCCAATATGTCATTATCTCAATAGTTTTTGTTAAAAAAAAGTTATTATCTTGAAATTTTGTCAAAAGTTAAGCCATGTTTTTACAATCGTCAACATTGCATTTGAATCCATGAAATCAATCAATTTAATTTGGGTTAACTCCTGCGTGATTTAATTTGAAACTCGAGTTAGGCAAATAGCTAGGTTATGAGATTTCAAAATTGATCTCTTAAATCAAGTTGAATAAAACAGTTAAAAAATTCTTTGCACTCTTAATATTTTTTTATATTTTAAAAAATTTATCCGATCCATGACAGAGCATGGACAAATAGACTAGTCACTATTCTATTTTGTGGGTGGGTAGGTAGTAATTTTATGGTGTTGGCACCATTATTTGTGGTGGATAATTAATTATTTTTAAATTAAATTAAATTGTTATTATTAAAAAATATTGTTCAATTAAATATTTTTTTTTCCTTCCTTTATTTTTTCCAATCTAAATCACTCTTCATTTAAATAATATTTTTTCCTTTTTTTCCATATCTATGTTCTTCTTTTCAATTTTAATTTTATTTAGATTTATTAAGAATTATATTTCATAATTTTTATAATTTATTTTATGAGGTTATCATAGTCTCATGACTTGGACCGCGAGTTTGAGGGGTCAACTTAGTTGACTCGAGTTTTTTTTTAATTGACTTTTTTTCCAATTTTATTATTCGACATTGAGTTTATTGAAAATTAAGTTTCGTAATTTATTTCATGACTCAGGTCCCAAGTTTGACAGATTAATCCAAAATGAGTCGAGTTTGTTTTCTTTCTTAATCAAATTTTCAATCAGTAGAGACGCCAAAGGTACGGGAGCCATATGTCTAATACTCAATAGCTTCTGGTATATCTCATTTAGAGGTAGTGGTAATGGATATGCATAGAACAAAATCAACTACACATCTTGAGCAGATGATCGCAGCTAGTTTTTCTAGCAGCGATGATGATGTGTCATTAGGTGCCGACCAAGAAGAGGCACCTGCATCAACTCACGACGCTACCTCTTCCAGCGCAGTTCCACAACGTAGAGGCGATGTCTCTTCACAGCGGGGTCAATTCTCCCACAAGTATAAGGCACATTGGAAGGAAGACCTTTCAATGTAAGTTTGTTTTTATTTGAGTTGATTTGTGTTTAACAATTTGTGAACAACTAATTAATATTTCATTAATTTTATTGATTTTCAGGTTCACAAACATAGAGGCCGCCTGAGAAATAACGTCGGCGTTTAAATCATCGATAAAGATTCTATTATTTCAATGGAGTCAGGTTTTCCAGACATCCTGATTGGAAACCTTATATCGATGCATGGTTTAGAACATTTGAGGTTAGTGTTAACTTAAGATTTTAATTATTTTTTAGTTATATTGAAATTATTGTTTTTTTTAATAAATTATTTATACACAAAACAAATTCGAGTGAGATAGCGAAAATGACAATGTTGTGAGGAGGGTGTGGGAGAATCACGCTGCAACTAGGTAATATAAAAAACAATACGATATTTTTTTTAAAATATTTTATATATTAAAATATAATTTGTCATTAACTCATACAAAATACATTTGTATCATGTAGGTTGCGTGACTTTTAGTATGAAGCGTAAAAAAAGCTAAAAAATATGTCAGAGATTACGCTCTACCAGACTGGAATGACATGGCGGTTTGGAGGGATTTCAGGCCACCATACATCCCGGAGGATATATGGGCACAATATACATCCCGGAAAATTCACGGTTCGGTTACCACGCATATTGCTAGCTCCATTCCATTCATTACACATGCGAAGCGGATGGTAAGATTAATTTTAATGACATCTATCTTCAATTAATTTGTTGTTATTTATAAATATATTTAACTTGCAACGTTTTTTTTTTCTTATAGGTTATGACTCTTGTACTTGAGCCGAGCCCAATGGAGCTTTTTGTGGAGACGCACGTGTGAAGTAAAGACCGCCAAAAGAGGGTGCAACAGTTCATCGACAACCACGCTCAATACTTTGTGGCAAGTTATTATTTTCTTAAATTGAATTTCATGATTTCTTTTTTAATTTTTAGGAGACATATAATAGCTGGTTGAGGGAGAGAAACAAGGATGATCCTTCGACCCACCTAGATTTCGATCTGGATTTGTGGATGGAGGCAGGGTCGTCTGGTGGACTCGATAGAAATTGGGTGTATGGACTCTCTAACACTACGGCCGAGAACTTGTCAGAGGCCTATAGTGTCTCAACCGTTGAGAGGTCCCAATCGGTATCGAGAACCCAGTCTCAGGAGTTCGTGGCCTAGCAACAACACACAGCTCATCTCACTGAAAAATATGAGCAACTCTCAGTGAATTATGTACAACTTCGTCAAATGATCATGGACATGACATCACAGATGGGTGGTACGTGTGCACCCCCTTTTTGGTCGTATGATCCCGAGAACGACCAATCTCCTCCTCCTCTTCCACCAGCGTCGTCATTGTTCTAGTTTAATTTTTATTTGTACAAATAAAATTGTAATGAATATTTGGATTTTATATTATTCAAGTTAATTTTTACATATTTCACTTTTATACAATTTTTTTTAAAAAAATATTTTATTTTTTTATTATTCTATACAATTTTAGTGTAAAACCTCAACAAATTATAATTAAAATTTAAGAGGACTAAGTGGGAATTGTATCGAGTCAAATATAATCACAAGACATAGAAATAAATATATGGATGAGAATTGGGCAAATAATTCTACAAGATAAGATTTTACTAGAAAATTGTTGAAATATATTAATAGTTTAGTTATGATGCAGTACATAAAAACACTAGAAAATGTATTAAAAGGCAACCAAACAAGACCTAAACATTCTAATGAGAGTATAAATACAAGTGAGACAAAAACATTATTCTTCCTTCCTCATTAATGCCGCCAGCCAAAACAGAAACCTGGCCATGCTCTTCAATTTGTTTTCACCAAAACACCATGCATGACCTCCAATAGAGAGTTTCAAGGGTGAGTGTGAGGGAAAGTGGAAAGAAAACCCAACAATTGAGACATAGAAAGAGAGTGTGACGGCTGGAAGGTAGAAGGAGGAGGAGAAACACAAGAAAATTCAAAGGAAAGGAGGGGAAGAAGAAGTGCTAAGAAACACCTAACTCAAGCTCTATTTTGCTTGGTAAGTTAACTTTCATGGGTCAATTTGTATTCTCGGTAGAAATTAGAGGAAAATATGAAAAACCCCAAACATGGCCATCTTAGGGTTTGTACGGAAAAAATATGGTCATATTATGAACTAAAATGAGGTTTGGTTGAATTGATGAAGTGTGTCTTGTTAAAGGAGGTGAGGTGACTATGACGTAAAAGAACTTTATTGTTTGAACAAATATGTTGTATTAGATAAATTGTACATAGTGTTAACGTGAATAAGATAAATTACATGTATTAATCGGAAAGGGAAGTGATTTTTCAAAACTGAAATTGTTAAGTTAGTGGATTATACTGTTGCATAAAAATAAGATGAAACATTGTTCATGTTGTATAAGTGGTGTAATGACTAAAACTAACTTGCAAGTGACAGAGATGGGATTAAGAGGGGAAATAAAGTAATTTAAGTGGAAGAACTTAAAGGAAATAAAGTAATTTAAGTGGAAGAACTTGAAGGAATAGAGATAGTATGTTTCAGCCTTTGTGAAGGATTAAAGAGGACTTGATTGAGAAATGTTATAAATGGATTCACAACAAAGAAAATCCACAAAATAGCTATGGTCTAAGGGTAACAAGAGATTATGAGTTGAAAAAGAATTTAGATATATATACATTGACAAGTCACGACATATAATTAAGAGAGAACATCATGAAAATAATGACAAGACCTTACTTTAATTCAAATAGAAGTAGGGAACTTATGATGTGGTTATCAAGTTCATAGATTGAGAACTGGACAGAAATTGTTACTTAACTTCCAGAGGAGATTAGGACTTGAAAATTACTATATTAGAGATAAGGATCTTCATGAAAGTTATGGTTCAAGATATTAGCTTTCCAAAAAAAACTAACCTTGCTTAATTTGGAGTTCTATAACTTTGCATATGGATTACAAACTGTCAATGGGTCAAACCGAATCTTACTGGACAAAATTGATGACGTGCAGTGATGGGTAATTTTGAACGTGTTCATAACAGAACTGGGTCTTCCACCCTAAAATAAAGTTGTAGATTTGTATCTTATCTTTTCAAAGAGTTAAGTCACGCTGAAAACTAAAGTCTATAACTTTAATTATGATTAAAATAGTAAGCAGTGCTCTTGAATAATAATAATAAAAACAAAAAAAAAAACTCATCTAGAAAGTGTAATGAACCAGTTGAAGGAAAACAATCGGGAAACAAAATTAATACATGGCGATGAATTTATGTGGATGAAATTGGAATGGTATGAGAATGCTCGTTATGGTCAACTTACGAGAGGTTACTAATGGTATCTCTTAATTCCAAACAGGAGAGGCACCTGGAATAGGAACGACCGCAGGTTGAGGAACTTGGGCAATTGAAGAAGGAGGTAGGTGTATCACACCTCTTCTTTTCAATGCACATCAAATTAATGCTAGGATATAGATTTTACGAATTTCTAGTTATGACAAGTTTTGTACTTGAATATGGACATATTGTGCACAATGAAACTAGATGGATATGCGATATGCATGATTTGTTACAAAGTTGTTGGTTGGTGGTAAATAAATGTTAAATTGAAACTAGGAGGAGAAGTGAGAGAAAATTATCATCATAGTGTCAATGACTAAAGCTCTTCTATGAAGGTACTTAGTTCCGTAACTAAAACCGCAATAGGAATAAGGCTTGGTAACCGTGGTAAGGAAGTTAAAGTCAGATTGTGGTTTTGATACTTAGTTACTATGATGAGTAACTAAGGAAATGATATGGTTGGATACTTAGTTCCCAAAGGAGGGACAACTAAGGTTATAGTGTTAATAGCAAGTCATTGTAAGATTGGTGACTATGGATTCGGCGAAGTCGACGCTTCATTATCAAAATATCAATAATTAAGAAAGTAAATAATGAACAAGAATTATTAGTAATAAAAAAAATAAACTATGAACAAAAATCATCAATGATGAAGGAATTAAATTATGAGTAGGTGTCCTACACCTATATCCTTTTTAAATGTACATAATAGTGAAAGTTTGTTGAATTTTTGGATTATATGTATAAATGTTGCCAAAAAGGGAAACATCTAATGAAACAGGTGAGAAATGAAAACAGACTTGATTAACTATTCCGGTTAGGAATAGTTAATGATATCAATGGATTTCATTGATATCAACATTTTCTAGATTTGATTAGTCGGTCCCGAGTACGAGAGGCTAATGATGTTAGTAGGGTTTACTAACATCAGCATGATCACCCTGGGACATGGGGGGATATTGAGCTTGATTAACTATTCCGGGTTAAGAATAGTTAATGATATCGATGGGCTCCATCGATATCGGCATTTCCTTGAAACGTGATTAGCTATTCCTAGTATGAAGGCTAATGATGTCAAGAATCCTTGACATTGGCATTTCCAAGGATATTTCAGAGTGCTGTTGGGACTCGATCATTTATTTTATGTTAAGAATAGTTAATGATATCAATGGGTTACATTGATATCAGCATTCACGATAAACTTGATTAGTCGGTCCTAGCAAGGGAGACTAATGATACTAATAGGATTCATTAGTATCGGCATTACAATCCCAAGGTTTTTGGGAAGAAAAAGATTGATTGACTATTTGGTGAAGGATAGTTAATGATGCAATGAATTGGTATCGGCACTTGCTTGAAGAAATTGTCCTTCGGTATTAATATATGATATTGGTTGGAAATTAAGAGCAAAATGGAAAATGTTAGTGAATTCATGATAAAAAAATTCTAAAAGGACCAAGTGGGGAATTGTAAAGAAATTTGAATGTATGTTAATCTTTAATAAATTACTTAATTACCAATGTTAATATTGTTTTTCATGATATTTATTATCCAATGTTATACTTGTTTCGGGTCCGTCACAATCACGACAAGAGTGATTTTTAGATCTTTCTATCCTCTTGTTATCTAGTTTTAAGTGAATGCTTATGTATTTTGTTTCTTAAGAAACTGTCATGACTTGATTTGTAATAATATCTTTTAAATTGAATGTATGAACTTAAATTATACTTTCATGTACTTATATTTTACACTATATTTGTTTACTTATTTAGTGTCATCTAATATTTCATTTCTATTATATTAATGCTTGATAAATTGTAATTGCATTGATATGGGTTGTTGGAATTGAGACCCATGATGATTGGGTCGTAATTGAATAATGGTTAATAGAAGTGTAACAGGTTATTTTTTGATAACTTAGGACTTCCCGAAATAGGGGAGACTTTGCCAAAATTTTAGTAGAAATTTCGGTGAACTTTTGCAAAAAAAATAAAATTACCATGTTTTTCCTATATTACAATTGGTGTGTTGTCCTGATAATAATTGGGATGTTACATTTAGTTTTTTAAAATATTTTTTAAATATTACAGATGAAGTTACCAACAGTCTCAATCCGTTGGTATTTTCCAGAGAGTTGAAAAAAATTTACTGCATATGCCATAATCACTGACGGACTAATTTCATTGGTGATTTACCGATGAGAAACTTGACGGACTCAATCCGTCTGTATTTTCCAGAGAGTTGGAAAAAATTTAATGCATATGCCACAATCACCGACGGAAATATACCGATGAAATTATTTCGTCGGCATATTTCCAGTGGGTAATTTTTTTTTGTGGTGCATTTTTTTCTGTAAAACCATCGGGTTTTTTTTACCAACAGAATTAACGACAGAGGATGGAATTACCAACGGATGCATTCCGTAGGGGAATTAGTTGGTAAAATTATCACTGACAGAATGGTAATCTCATGCCGATGGAAAACTTCCATCGGTAAAACTGTTAAATGTTGTAGTGAATTATGGTTATTGCACAGGTGTTCACCATCAAGTCTGGTCATAGGTTGAGTGAGGCCGGTTATGACAAAGTTTTTGAATGGACGAGAAGCATTTTACCTGAAAGGAACAGGCTGAAACATAACTTCTTTGCTTCTAAGTCCATGATGAAACCCCTCGGTCTAGAATACTTCTGCATGTTGTATTACCTTGAAAATACAGAGCTGGGAAAGGACTCTTGTCGCACATAAAAAACTTAGATACTTCCAAATCACACCTAGACTGCAAAGGTAAAGACTGCTGAGCACATGACATGACACCAATCATATGAAGCGGTTGATTGGGTTATGATGTACTCTTCCATGTATAGGGGAAGTGCAACCATTTTTTTTAAAAATCAAAATTGTTTTTTTTCCATAAATTTGTGTAGATGCCTGAGGGAAAATTAATTGCATGTTGTGAGTACAGGATCGCTGCTAGTTCTTCTAGCAGCGATAATGACAAACATGAGTTATGAGGTGCTGACCAAGAAGAGGCACCTGAGGCACATGCATTGACTCACGATACTGCCTCGTCAAGTGCGATGCAACAACGTAGAAGAGGAGTCCCTTCATAGCGGGATCCATTCACCCACAAGTATGAGAGGTAGTGGAAGGACGACCTTTCAGTGTAAGTTTGTCTTGCTTTGAGTTGATTTATGTTTAATAATTTATGAACAAATATTATTTCATTAAATTTATGCAATGTGAAGTTCACAAACATTGAGGTTGCCCAAATAATAACATCAATATTTAAATCATCAATGAAAATTTTATTTTTTCAATGGAGTTAGGTTTCCAAACATCCTGAATGGAAACCGCATGTTAATGCATGATTTTCAAGGTTTAAGGTTAGTATTGACTTAAAAAAATATATTATGGAAATCTTTTTACTTTATTGAAATTACTGAAATTCTTCTTTTTATAAATTTTTACTGCAAGACAAAATTTAAGTGGGATAAAGCAAATGATAATGTTGCAAGTGTTTAGGAGAATCACGTTGTAACTAGATAACATCGAAATAAGGATAATTTTTTTTATTCAAAATATTAAAATTTTATTTGTCATTTACTTATAGATAATTCGTTTATACCACATAGGTTGCATGAGTTTTGGTACAAGGCGCAAAAAAAATCTAAAAAATATGTGAAAGAAAGCACTCTACCAAGCTGGAATGACGTGGTGGTTTGAAAGAATTTTAGGCCACCATACATCCCAAAGACTACATGGGCGGAATACATTTAGCACGTGATGTCTGAGCATTTCATGTGATGGTCACAGTCTGGTGTGGGGAACAAGAGCTGGCAAATTCACGGTTCAGTTACTACACACACCGGCAGCTCCGTTCGTTTCGCTTGCGAAGGGGATGGTAAGATTTTTTTTTAATTACATCCATTTTTTTAATTTGTTGTTTTTTATAAATATATTTAACTGATAACATTTTTATCTTGCATGCTACGACTATTGGACGTGAGCCAAGCCCAATAGAGCTTTTTATAGAAACGCACATGTGGAGTGATGACCACCAAAAAGGGGTGCAACGGTTCATTGATAACCGATCTCAACACTTTGTATTATGTTGGTTTTCAACTATTTTTTTTCTTAAGTTATTATTTACTCAAATTTGATGATTTTTTTTATTTCTAGAAGACATATAATAGTTGGTTGAAGGACAAATACGAAGACGATCCTTCGACCCACCCGGATTTCAATCCAGATTTGCGGATGGAGGCAGGATCGTCTGGTGGACCTAATAGAAATTAGGTGTACGAACTCTCCATCACTACGACCGAGAACTTGCGGGCGGCTCATAGTGTCTCAACCTTTGGGAGCTTCCAAACGGTATCGAGCACCAAGTCTTAGGAGTTCGTGGTCTTGCAACAACACACAGCTCATCTCACCGAAAAATATGAGCAACTCCCAGCAGATTGTGACCAACTCCGCCAAATGGTCTAGACATGAGATCACAGATGGGAGGTATGTGTGCGCTCTCTTTTTGGCCGTATGGTCTCGAGAACGACCAGCCTCCTCCTCCTCGTCCACCAATGGTGTTATTGTTCTAGTTTAAATTTTATTTGCACAAATAAAATTGTAATGAATATTTGGATTTTATATTATTCAAGTTTATTTTTACATATTTCAATTTTATAAAATTTTATTTTATAAAATTTTATTTTTTTATTATTATTTTATACAATTTTATATTAATTATTCTATACAATTTTATTTTTAAAAAATATTTTTTAAATATTACAGATGGAGTTACCGATAGTCTTAATCCTTCGGTATTTTCCAGAGAGTTGAAAAAACTTTACTGCATATGCCACAATCACTAACGGACTAATTCCGTCGGTGATTACTGATGAGAATACTGACAGACTCAATCCATCTATATTTTCCAAAGAGTTGGAAAAAATTGACTGCATATGCCACAATATCCGATGGAAATATACGAACATAATTATTCCATCGGTACATTTCCAGCGGGTAATTTTTTTTTGTGTGCATTTTTCATCTGTAAAACCATCAGTTTTTTTTACAGACAGAATTAACGACAAAGGATGAAATTATCAACAAACATTATACCAACGGACACATTCCATCACGGAATTAGTCGATAAAATTGTCACCGATGGAATGGTAATCTCACACGGACGGAAAAATTCCATCGGTAAAACTGTTAAATGTTTCAGTGAATTATGGTCATTGCATAGGTGTTCACCATCAAGTCAGGTCATAGGTTGAGTATGGCCGGTTATGATAAAATTATCGAATGGGCGAGAAATATTTTTCTTGAAAGGAACAGGCTGAAATTAAGAGAACTTCTTTGCTGCTAAGTTCATGATGAAACCCATTAGTCTAGGATACTAGAAAATTAACATGTGTCCAAACTTCTGCATGTTGTATTACCTTGAAAATACAGAGCTAGGGAAGGACTCTTGTCGCACATAAAAAACTTAGATACTTCCGAATCACATCTAGACTGCAAAGGTTATTCATGACACCAAAGAATGTTGAGCACATGATATGGCACCAGTCATATAATGCGGTGGATTGAATAATGATGTACTCTTCCATGTATAGGGGAAGTGCCGCCATTTTTTTTAAAAAATCAAAATTGTTTTAAATTTGTGTACATGCCTGAGGGAAAATTAATTGCATGTTGTGAGCACATGATCATAGTTAGTTCTTCTAGCAACGATAATGACAACCATGAGTCATTAGGAGCCGACCAAAAAGAGACACCTGAGGCACATGCATCGACTCACGATACTGCCTCGTGAAGTGCGATGCCGCAACATAGAAAGGGAGTCCCTTCATAGCGGGATCCATTCACCCACAAGTATGAGAGGCAGTGGAAGGACGACCTTTCAGTGTAAGTTTGTCTTGCTTTGAGTTGATTTATTTTTAATAATTTATGAACAAATATTATTTCATTAAATTTATCCAATGTGAAGTTCACAAACATTGAGGCTACCCGAATAATAACATCAATATTTAAATCATTGATGTAAATTTTATTATTTTAATGGAGTCAGGTTTCCAAACATCCTGAATGGAAACCACAGGTCAATGCATGATTTTCAAGGTTTAAGGTTAGTATTGACTTAAAAAACATATTATGGAAATTTGTTTACTTTATTGAAATTACTGAAATTCTTCTTTTTATAAATTTTTACTGGAAGAAAAAATTTAAGTGGGATAAAGCAAATGGTAATGTTGCGAGAAGTATTTAGGAGAATCACGTTGTAACTAGATAACATCGAAATAAGGATAATTTTTTTTATTCCAAATATTAAAATTTTATTTGTCATTTACTTATAGATAATTCGTTTGTACCATATAGGTTGCTTGAGTTTTGGTACAGGGCGCAAAAAAAATCTAAAAAATATGTGAAAGAAAGCACTCTACCAAGCTAGAATGATGTGGCGATTTGAAAGAATTTTAGGCCGCCATACATTCCAAAGACTATATGGGCGGAATACATTTAGCACGTGATGTCTGAGGATTTCACGTGATGGTCACAGTCTGGTGTGGGGAACCAGAGCTGGAAAATTCACGGTTCAATTACTACACACACCGGCAACTCCGTTCGTTTCGCTTGCGAAGCGGATGGTAAGATTTTTTTTAATTACATCCATTTTTTTAGTTTGTTGTTTCTTATAAATATATTTAAATAACAACATTTTTATCTTGCAGGTTACGATTCTTGGACGTGAACCAAGTTCAATGGAGCTTTTTGTGGAAACGCAAGATTTTTTTTAATTACATCCATTTTTTTAGTTTATTGTTTCTTATAAATATATTTAAATAACAACATTTTTATCTTGCAGGCTACGACTCTTGGACATGAACCAAGTTCAATGGAGCTTTTTGTGGAAACGCACGTGTGGAGTGATGACCGTCAAAAAGGGGTGCAACAGTTTGTCAATAGCCGAGTTCAACACTTTGTATTATGTTAGTTTTCAACCATTTTTTTTCTTAAGTTATTGTTTACTTGAATTTGATGAATTTTTTTATTTATTTCAAGGAGATATATAATAGTTGGTTAAATGACAGATATGGGAACAATCCTTCAACCCACCCGGATTTCAATCCGGATTTGTGGTTGGAGGCAAGATCATCCGTGAATATCCCAATTGAAAACATCTGTCGGTATATATTGATGAAATTATAGATGGTATTATAGTGGTATTCAAAAAGGCAAATCTTACGGTGAGGTGGTATTTATACTAACAGAATTGTTACCATCAGAATAATTTTGTCAGTCAATCTATCTGTAATATTTAATTTATGACCTGACGCTCGACCCTTATCTCCCTCTCCCCCATTTCTACATCTTCCTTATCCAATTTTTCTCTGCAACAAACAACCACCCCTCCCTCCCTCAATCCCAACACAACTTAACCTCCCACAACTTTTTCAGTCACCACAACACTCAGTTTATCAACATCTGTATTCTGATTCAAATTTTATTGAGGATTCTCCACCTTAAGTAAGCAAATCTATTATTTTTTTAAAAAATTTTTTTTTAAAAAATTGAATACAATTTTAAAATGTTAATTTATTTTGGGTGTTTACTTGTTTTATAGTTTTTTTCTCAAACAAGCTTGTTATATGGATTTATGATTTGTACATGTTAGGGTTTGTTTTAGATTTTGTAAAATTATATTTTTTTTTGTAAATTGTTGAAATTTATATTGAATTACCAACTTCGGTGTGTTGTGATAAAATAAATAATGGCTTGTTTAACGGGTCTGTTTTATATTTTATCAATTTTATTGTCAAGTTGTAATTTTCATAATATGTACAAAGTTATATATACGTAGATAATTGATAATGAATTAAGAGAAGTATTAAAGTAGGTTGGATAATCTTGAGCTAAACAAATATGTTTGCAAATTTATTTAGTAAATGTACATAATTAATACATGTTATCATCATTATTTGATATAGGTTTAATAGAAGTCATGGATGATTGTTCATGGATGTATCGAGATTCACGCCAAGGATTGTGAAGGATGGATTATTGTAATGGGGTTCAAAGTTTTATTAATTACACAACATCTAATCCGAGAAATATCAGTGGAGGCGGTATTAGGTGTCCATGCAAGAGGTGTAAAAATAAAAAATTTCTTGATCCAGATGTTGTAACGATGCATCTTCTATAAAAAAATGGTTCATTGAGGAATATCTGTGTTGGTATGCACATGAAAAACAATTTGTTCCTCAGGAGACCATGGTAAAAAGGATTGTTGGGTCAACTTCTAGTACTAGCAATGTGCATAGAGTTGTAGATGACAATAGTAATCTTAATAGGAATATAATTATGGATGCGATGAGAATAAATCAGGGTCATGTTGTTCAATGTTCAATCATAGATGAAAAATCTAATGCAGACACGACCAGGGTTTTTTTATCTTTTAAAAGATTCTGATAAACCATTATGGGATGGTTGCATAAATGACAGTAAATTATCACCCGTTGCACAGGTATTCACCATCAAGTCAGGTCATGGGTTGAGTGAGACCGGTTGTGACAAAATTGTCGAATGAGCAAGAAGCTTTTTATCTAAAGGGAAATTGTGACAAAATTGTCGAATGAGCAAGAAGCATTTTATCTTAAGGGAACAGACTGAAAGAAAACTTATTTGCTACTAAGTCCATTATGAAATCTCTCGGTTTAAAATTTTAGAAAATCCACATGTGTCCAAACTTGTACATATTATACTACCTTAAAAATACATCATATGAACTAGGATTTTAGGATTGAGGGTTTCAAAATGAAATTTATTAGGATACATTAATTAAATATAGTATAAATTAGTAATGTCTACAGAAAATATATAATAATAATAATTATTGTTGTTGTTGTTGTTTGGGGGGAGCAGATAATTTTTTTCGAAATAAGCCTTGAATTCTTAAATGCAAAGAGTATATTTAAAATCGGTGAAAGCTTTACAGTTATAAATAACTTTGAGTGTATAAAGATTAAATTATGAAAGGACAAATCATTATATATATTTTTTCTCTCTTTCAAATTTAATCAGTGCTATTAATATTTCCCTTCCATTTATTATTTATAAGAAAAATAAATTGGAGATAATACTATTCATGTTGGATCCGAATCTCGTCAAATCCATGCTCCTTTAGGTTTAACTAATAACATAATCTATATTCAGTCTAATATCTTGTTAGATAAATATTTTATTGAATTTAGCTAATTATTGAATCCAATTATTTTGAATTTAGCATATACCCGGAGCAAAATATTTTATTGAATTTAGCATATACCCTTGTTATAGACTCTCTCATGTTTTTTTTTAAAATACCATAAAATAATTACCATATCAATTTCTATATATTCACATTGGATATAAGATTGATTGGATACAAGTTTACTTATCGTGCTAAATGGAGTTTCATAATACTGGGATAGGGTTTTCATTAATAAATATTTAAGGAAAAAAATACCTTAGCTTAGTGAAATGTTTCTTGGCTCTTCTATATATTTGTACCCGGTTATTGGAACTCCTTAAAGACCCATATTGACACCCGATTCCAATCCAAATACTGCCTCTATAAAAATACCTACATTTGCGGGGGTTTGCTTTCATTTCAAACCATAACTAAGACCGCACACAGAGTCATGGGCATAGCACAACGCATCCATGTTTCAGCAACAACATATCTGTCCCAGCTTGTCTGGGGCGGAGATGCACCGCTGATCTCTTCTCCGGTTATCGATCAAGAGTTGCACTTACCAGAAACACAACTACAAGTACTCCCTCTTGCCGTCAACCAAGAAAGTACACCGCAACCACAGCAACAACTTTCCATTGAAATCAACGACCAACCAACCAATACAGAGAGTACTAATAATGTTAATAACAGTATGCCGTGGGCAAAGATACTCATGGCTTTCTGTTTCACTGCAGCGCTGGAAATTGATCTTAAATATGAACAAATAGATCAACGTTCAAAACCCAATCTTAAGTTCTACTTGCGCTCTGTCTGTGTCACACTTATCTTTGTTTCTCTCATTGTTTCACAGCTTATTAGCAGAAGGTCCCCTGTTGCATCCAGAATGTTAGAGAAAGTTGCCATCAGCCTCGGTGTCACCGCATTTTTCATCATCATTGCATTTCCATTGATGATCATGAGCCAGCTCAACCATGCTACCTAGCAAGGCTAGGTACCTACTCCAGATCCCTACACATCTGTATGCTAGTATTGCTTCCAATGTCGTCTCATATATGCAAAAGAAAGACCGATGACGGTGGTGTTATAGGCAACGGCCAATGGGGATGTATAATGGTGTACCTCGTTATGTACGCCGCTTGTTGAACTTCGTCATGAATAAGAATTTGTACCATGAAATTGTTAAACTTTTGAAGTGAATTTATAATTCCTTCATTGAATATTTTTTTTGTTTTGTCAGATACAATTCCTTAACACAAGTGTTTAACTTAGTTATAATTAATGAATTATCTGCATATGTAGAGTTCAATTGCTTATTATAACATGTAATCATTACGGCATATATATGCATACGAGGAATTGATACTCCGAAGTTGTACTTCTCTCTCTCAAATAAAATTAGTAAGATTTATGAATAATTTTCGTGTAAAAGAAAAGAGTACAAATTCGAATATATCTATAGCGGTTTCATGCATGTTGCTTGGTATTTGAGTGAATTGATACAGTGTACATATTCTAATCATGCATGTCATTTGCACATTTCCTTGGAACCAATCGGGTAATGCGATTGTAGACATCAAATTTCACTCCACTGTATTTGTTTGTGGTGAAGTTTTTTTTTAAAATTATTTTTTATAGTTTTTATGTATTTATGTTAAAAATAAAAAATAAAAAAATCATTTTATTATATTTTCAATTAAAAAGTAATATATACCATAATACTAAATACACGCCTAATATCCCATAAGAGGGTCCGATTAAGTTAAGTGGATATATGCATTCTCTAATTTAGAATAAATACTATATTATGTCGAAGCATTTTCCTATTCAATCTGTAGCGGTACTTTGCTAAAACGTAACGTCCCACATGGTCAACGACTCAATATAATTTAATGAACGAAGCCTCGTCCTTTTAATCCAAACTAGCGTGATCACTCCACTTGCTTGCTACTCTTGTGATAGGGGTGGTATGGGTCACTCATATGCTTATACATATGTTCAAAATCTTCCTCGTTGACTTTGGAACAACTTCCTTAGTTTATATAAACATCATTTATAACACATTAGAACATCATAGGAACTAGGATTTTATGATTGAGGGTATCAAAATGAGATTTCATAGAATTCATTTATTAGAATACATTTAAGCTTCATTTGTACTACATATCTATTTTTGATATGCCGAAGGGCATTACTAAAGTCATCTCCTCTATAATCCGTTCTTTTCTCTTGAATGGAAGCTCAAACTCTTATGGCATCTTTAAGGTAGCTTGGCATAAGATAATCAAAAGTAAATCCTCTCGCGGTCTCGGGCTGGGATCCCTCCACAACAAAAATTTGGCTTTGCACTTTAAATAACTATGGAATCTTAATAAAGGAGTGGCAAGAGGTTGGCAAGACCTCATACTTTGAAAATACCGGCCTTATTTTACAAATTGTCTCCCTGTGTTTGCAGGTTCTTTATCTCCAACTTAGCATGGCATGGTATCGGTGATCTCCTCAAATCAAAACATAGCCACTCCTCTACAACCCAATGTCGGGTTCAAGCTGGGTGACGGGAGAAACATCCAGTTTCGGACCAATTCCTGGCTAGGCTCTGTAACCACTCTCCAGCTCTTATTCCCCAAACTTTATAACCTCTCCCTGCAGTAATCAATCAGCCTTGCAGATGTATATAACCCGACAGATACTTCACTCAACCTATCTTGGAGAAGATCCCTCCGGCCCCGTGAGATCTACATGTAGGAGAGCTTGACTGCAGAGGTGAAGCATGGTCTCATCTTCTCTAATGGTGAAGACAACAAGATATGGAAATCCCACAGCTCTGGCGTTTACTAAGTTTACTCAGGCTGCTTTTTTTTTTATAGTATCTCGGCTACAGAACATCATTCCTCCCCCATTCTGCTTTGGAAAGGGTATGCCCCTCCAAAAATAGATGTGTTCATATGGCTCCTTCTAAATGGCAGTCTCAGTAGAAAAGGTTTTTTAGCTGAGAGGAGGATCATTAATTATGAGGAAGCTCTTTGCCCTTTCTGCTGCAAGGAAATTGAGACAATAAATCATCTTTTCCATATATGTCCTATAACATGGTCTCTCTAAGGTAGATTCTTGAATTGATTCTGGCATTCAAGCTATCTATATAAAGACCCAAATCAAAATCTTGAGGAATGGTCCGACTTAACCAAAGGAAATTTTTAGCATCATGCCATTACCTTTCTATGTAAAGGTTTGTACTGGTCAATTTGGATAGCGCGCAACTGTCTAATTTTCAAGTCCAAGGCACCGAATTAGGACATGATTTTTTATCTCACCTTTCACCATTTGGCTTTTTGGTTGAAATCCTCTGTTAGAAATTTCAGCTACACAGGCTCAAATCTTTTTTAAAATCCTGAATGTATCATGAACTAGACTAACTAATCAAGTCCCTCGTCGCTTTGTTCTTTTTCTTTTCAGGTTCCCTTGTATTCTCTCTTATCTTTCAGCTCCACTTACTTGATGGGGCTGCTTTATATATAATTCTCTCGATTACTATATATATATATATAAAAGATACGTTGTCAGCGCAATGTTGGGGGCGAAATGAAAAACGTTGATTGTTGACCTTTGATTCAAGTTTGTTTTTTGTTTTCTTATCTCAAAGAGCAAACAAAGATTTGAACAAAAAGATATGCACAAAGTGAAGAATAAAAATTCAGATGCTTTAGCAATGCAAATGTGAAGGGAAAAGTTTTTCTTGCAACGTTCAGAAAGCCCTCTAGCAAAAAAGGAACCAGAGGTTGATAGCTAATTACTACATATCAAGCATAGGTGAAAATGCAAGGAACATAGATTTCATTTCATTAACCAAGTTGAATAAATGGTCTAGCAAAGCATCCTGAATGCTTTGCATAAATTACTATTCTAATCTTATTAAGGCTATTAAATGGGTCATAGGTCAATTTGCAAATTTTATCAAAACATTTTCTTAGCATTAGTCTCGTTTTCTTAAGCAAACATGAATGCATGCACTTAATATATGATTATTATGTCATTGATTCATGCAGGATGGGAATGTTCACCTATATACATTTCCCTCGATCAGAAGACTTTTTTGTAGGTCAAAACCTATAAGATGCTTCCAATGTGTTTTCTATTTAATTATCCCTAACTCTTTTTATTTATAATTGAAAAAAAATATTACTTGGAAACTAGAAATAAGAATTGTTTATACTTGATACATTAACTATTTAAATAATTTTAATTCCTATTATTAAGTGCTAAGTTAAAAAAAACATATTGCCAAAGGCACATGTGGTTCTTAAAATGTATTGCCTTCTTGAGAATTTGAATTATTGCTAAAATATTTAAAGGCACATGTGGTTTTGAAGAACACATTAGTTGAGAATAATTAGGAGGCTTAACATTTGGTTTAGCCAATCCTTTTATATTTATATATGTAGGGCAATATACAATAGTTAAGGTAGAGATTGCAACACTAGAATAATGCCTATAATATTTCCTATATAGTATACATTCTATAATATGCCCCCTCAAGCCAAGAGTAGAGGGTCGATCCGAAGCTTGAAACGAAAAGCTGTAAACAAAGCAGTGGGAAGTGGCTTAGTAAAGACATTTACAAGTTGATCTTGAGATGAAATAAAATGAATCTAAATCTCCTTCTTCGCAACTTTATCTCGGACAAAATGATAATCAACCTCAACATGTTTTGTGCGAGCATGAAAAACAAGATTTGCAGATAAATAAGTAGCATCAAGATTATCACATCAAATGATACGAGAAGAAACATATGGAATCTAAAGATCTGCTAGTAAATACTGAAGCCAGATAACCTTACTAGTGTCATCTGTTAAGGCTTTATACTCAGCTTCAGTAGAGGAGCGAGCAACTGTACATTACTACCTGATTTCAACGAAATCAGCGTCTGGCCAAAAAACACAAGATAACCACCCGTAGATTTTTTATCATCAAGACTACCTGCCCAATTTGCATTTGTAAAGCCATGTAATGCAAAGGAAGAACTACGAGTAATATGTAGGTCATGTGTTGTCCTACCCTTAAAATAACGCAAAATGTGTTTAACGATAGCCCAATGAGAATCTGTAGTAGCATACATAAACTGACAGACTCTGTAAAAAGTAAAGCAAATATTTGGTCTCGTAAAAGTGAGATATTGAAGAGCACCCATAATTTGATGAAAACAAGTAGCATTAGAAAACAAAGGATCTGGTAGTATGATCGTTTTGGAGGTAGAGATATGAGTATCAACAGGTTTGCAAGATATCATACCAGACTGAGTGAGGATGTCAAGTGTATATTTATGTTGTCGTAGCATAAGACCCATACCAATAGAATGAACCTCAATACCCAAAAAATAATGAACAGTACCCAAGTCGCAAAGTTTAAATTCTAAGCTCAGCAACTGTATAAGGCGTTTAAGCATAAGAGAGTTGCTACCCGTAAGCAGAATATCATCAACATAGACCACGAGATAATAAATATCAGTACCAACAAAGAAGATAAATAATGAGGTATCAACCTTGGAGGCTTAAAAACTAATTGATAGTAGTAAGTCATTCAAACGAGTGTACCAAGCCTGCAAAGCCTGTTTTAAACCATATAGAGACTTATGCAATCTACACACATGAGAGGGGAGAGCAGAATCAACAAAACCTGGAGCTTGTTTCATGTAGAACCCTTCGTCAAGAATTTCATTGAGAAAAGCATTATGGATATCAAGCTGATGAATTTTCCAATCACACAAAACCGCAATGGAGAAGACTAAGCTGATGGTCGCCTGCTTGATAACAGGACTAAAGGTTTCAGAGTAATCAATACCTTCTTACTGAGTGAAACCTCGAGCAAATAGGCGCGCCTTATATCTCTCAATACTACCATCAACTATGTGTTTAATTCTATACACCAATTGACTACCAACAACATTCATCGAAGGATGAAAAGGCATCAAGGTCCAAGTTTTGTTAGCGTATAAGGCTTGAATTTCCTCGCGCATAGCACTATGCCAAGCCTCATACCTGTTAGCATTAGTAAAAGCAATTGGTTCATGAGTACGAGAAGATACTACCCGACTGATGGGAGCAGCAGTGGCGGTGGTAGTTGCTGTTTACAGTGTTGTCTTTGGCTACCTAGGATGGAGGACCATGTGATGTTGACGAGTAGCTGGTCGAGGAGGAGAAAAACATGTACCTATAAGTTACTATAGAGGATACGATGAGAGATCTACACAAAGTTACAAACCAGCTGAAGAGTCTATGGAGGGACTGGTCGGCACAGCATACCCCGATGAACCTGCTACAGAACTGGTATGTTCTGCAGCAGACCTAGAAGCATGAACATCTAGCGATGGAGAACCTATTCTTGCATAATGATCATTGAAAAAACAAGCAAATAGTGACAGTATGGCAGGGCTGGGTGGTGATTTAGTTGTTGCATAATCTGCGAGCAAGCAGTGGGTCTGTTGGGTTGTGACAGATGGTAGGACAAGGGTGCTTGTTTGGCAAGGTTGTGGACAGTAGGCTGAAAATTTTAGGGAGGATTCAAGGTTGGGAGGTGTGTAGGTTGTGTGGAGGGTACTGGTGTATGTGTTATCTATTTAGAATTCGCAAAAGAAAAGACATCTTCATGAAAGCGAACATGACAAGAGACATAAATACGTTGAGATGTTAAATCAAGACAATGATAACCAAGATGAGATGAGCTATACCCTAAGAACAAAGATGGGGAGGAACGAAAATCCAATTTGTGAACATGATATGGATGCAAAAGGGGAAAACAAAGACACCCAAAAGTACACAGAAAATTATAATCAGGAGTATGACGAAACAGACACTCAAATGGAGATTTATTTTCGAGAAAAAAAGCAAGCATACGATTAATAAGATATACCGATGATTCAAAAGCGTAGTTCCAAAACCGTAATGCTGCACTACATTGGCCTAAAAGAGTGAGGCCGGTTTTGATAATGTGTCGATGGCAACGCTCAACGGTGCCATTTTGTTCATAAGTATGAGGGAAAATTAACCGATGATGAATACCAATAGTCTGAAAAAAACTTATTTAACTTACGATATTCATCACCCCAATAAGTTTGAACAGATTTAATCTTACGTGAAATTGACGTTCAACAAGTGTTTGAAAACTATGAAAAATGGAAAACATATCAGATTTGGCAACAAGGGGGTAATACCATATATGTTTGGTATGCACATCAATAAATATGACAAAGTAACGAAAGCCATAAGAAGAAAACATAGGGGCAGGACCCCAAACATCACTAAATATTAAATCAAGTGAGGTAGTAGTTTTATGACCCGTAGGTTGCAACGACAAACGCGACGACTTGCCTAATGGACAAGCTTGACACTGAGAAAGAAAACCCCTAGAAGTACGTACTATTTTATTGTTGGAAACTAACAAATTTAAAATTCGAGGGGTAGGATGACCTAAACAATGATGCCATAGATTAGCAGTCGCGAAGAGGCAAGGAGACCATAAAGCTTGAGGAATTGACGTGGTAGAAGACTCAAATAGGATATAGAGACCATCATTACTCTGACCGGAAAGGAGAACTTCCTTGGTGATGAGATCCTTGACATAAAACACATAAGCGTTAAATTCAAAATAAACATGATTATCACGATAGAATTTTTTAACAGATAATAATGGTTTGGTAATATGAGGCACATGAAAAATGTTAGATAATGTAAAAATATATTTTGGGGAATGTAACATGGTATGTCCAATATGTGATATGTCAAGGCCCTTACCGTCACCAATATACAAATGATCATTACCAAGATAGGTTGTAGAATCGGTCAGAGTTGCAAGACCAGGTGTGACGTGTTGATTTGCACTGGTGTTAAGAAACCATGTCGCAGCAGAAACGTTCCCAACAACAAGATGAGTATAGGGCTGTTGGGTACTGTTGTGAGACTGGGGACAATGAAGAGCTGTGTGGCCAAAGTTTGAGCACAATTAGCAGCAGATATTCTGTTGTCCAGACCACTATCCAACCCCTATGTTGCGCCTCTTCTGCTGCCAATTATCTGGCCTCCAGTCTGCAGTAGATTGGAACCTGTTCTAGTGATTGTAGCGGTTACTATTGGAACGCCAATTGCCACGAGAATGCCCTTGTTACAACTGAAATTTGAGTTGTAATGAGACATGGCAAGATGAGCAGAGGGTTGTGGTGTTGGCAGCAGTGGTGGTTGCGACAGTAGAGGTGAAGACAGCAGAGAGGAATTTGCATTAATGGAATAAAGGGAGTTATTGTGCAGAAATTCATGGGTAAGAAGGTGGTTGTGAAGGTCAGCATACAATAGCAATTATGCCTTTGTTATAAGACTCGTTACCAAGTCTTTGAACTCACAACGAAGGCCACAAAACACATATAGATTAAAATCTTCAAGAGACATGGGTTGGCCAGTAGCAGCTAATTCGTCAAATAACGATTTTGTTTGCTACATGTATATACTAACTGATGAGTCACCTTGCCAAAGATCTTGAAAGGAACCATAGAGTTGCATAATGCGAGAATTAGACAGGGATGCAAGAGCTTTCTCAAGAGTGCACCAAAGGCATTGCGAGGTATGGCAATCTACCACGGATGCAACACATCCATGGAGAGAGAGAGGAGAGTAATGCACTCAAAATAAGTTGATCATGTTGCTTCCAACGAAGAAAAGAAAGGCTGATTGTCAAAGAAGAACTAACAGAACTGTCAAAAACATGAGATGGGGGATACGGCACGGAGCCGTCAACGAAGTGAAAAACACCTTGACCAAGAAGATAGGGCTTCATCTGCATTTGCCAATAGAGATAATTTGTGTTCGTAAGTTTCAACGAAACAACTTGGTAGGTGTTGGATAGAGCGACGATGGCTAGAGTTTGTGTTCCCATAATGTGCAGAGGAATGACAGAAACATGCGAGGAGGAGTCATTGACATGTTCTGCAAGCAAAGATTGTTGCTGCTATGGAAGAACACCACCGACAATGGCTTGTAGATGGCTGGCCGGCTGGGCTGCACCACCGATGTTGAGGGAGAAGTCAGCGACAACAGCAGTAGAATCCATTTAGGAGAGGAAGAGAAAAAAAATCGGCTGCAAGGGGGGGAGAAGAGTTTTGATGGCAGAAGGCTCTAATACCAAATTGAGAATAATTAGGAGGCTTAATATTTGGTTTAGCCAGTCATTTTCTATTTATATGTGTAGGGCAATATACAATAGTTATAGTAGAGATTACAATACTAGAGTAGTGCCAGTAATATTTTCTATATAGTATACATTCTATAATAACATTAGACTCAATACATATTGCCAAAGACAAATATGGTTCTAAAAATTATCTTGCTAAAAATTCTTATTTCTATTATAAATTCTCACAAAATGGCCACAAAAAAAAACCAACCAATACATATTGGACTCAAATTCTTATATATGTTTCTTCGCTTGAACCTTGCAAGTGTCATGCCAATTCAAATTTCACAGCTGCAGTATATTTGATGTTTAGTTTTACTGCTATATTTCAGCATGCATCCAGATAAAGAACAATAGAAAGATTAGTATGTTTGGATTGAATTTGAGTTGAGGATCTAGATAAAAAAATTCTTGTTACCAATGTTACATTGAAGTAAATGGACTCACAGCAAGCCACTGTCTTGAATAATAAAAAATAATAACACAGTTCTTAATTTTTTTTAAAAACAAAATATAAAAATCTTCAATTTATATTTTACGTATTCACTGGCGTCAAAATTAGAAATATTCATATTCACTAAAGCCAAAACTAGAAATAGTCTTGATATTCACTAATGTTAGAGTTAGAAATATTGATGATAGAATTGAAAATTATTTTGAACTCCAATAATCATTGACGCTAAAGTTAGAAATATCATATAATTTTTTCATGTAATACTTACCAACACTATAATTGAAAGTATTTGTAATTGAATATCCATTGATGTCAGAATCATGAATATTATAAACAGACCATCAATAACATAATACTATAGAATTTCAGTTGACCAGTTAGGGTTTTTAGTCACCATAATACTAGGTGGCGACTATCTAAACAAAATATTTCCCTTTAAAATACATAATATCATATATCTGTTATTTTTATTTTTATTTTAAAGATCATCGGAATGTTACAAAGAATCCAACTACTCTTCAAGCATCCGAGAGTCAACAATAAAGCGATGAAGCTGATCTCTATAATTTTTCGAAATAAGCCTTGAATTCTTAAATTCAAGAGTATATTTAAAATCGGAGAATGCTTTAAAATTATAAACAACTTTGAATGTATAAAGATTAAATTATGAAAGGGCCAATCATTATTTTTTTTTTAATTTTTTTGTCTCTTTCAAATTTAATCAGTGCTATTAATCTTTCCCTTCCATTTATTATTTTTTCGAAAAACAAATTGGAGATAACACTGTTCCTGTATCGGTTTAGAAGATGGTTTGAATTGGGGGCATGTATAAAGATTGGTGGATTCCTCCATTTCTGCGAAGACTTAAGCCGGGCACGATACCCGCTAATCTCGAAATAAAGAATAAATAAACTAAAACGAAAGAGGCTTGGACTGTGCCTTATGCAGCTGGTGTCGTAAAGATCAGCAAGAAAGTGTTTTCATTAAGTTTATACACTCGAATTAAATTATATCTTCGTCGTAAGTACCCGGAAGAAGCAAGAAAGTGACTTTATGGTCGTGAGTTTGAACAGTAACTGGCGCAATCAAGGGAGGCAAGCAGGGGCTCATGTGCCCCTGCAAATTATTAAAATAAGATGTTCGATACCTTTTGTTCTTAGACAATGTAATGTAGACAGGGCTCATGTGCTCATGTGATTTATACCTTCTTGTGGTTGTTGCAAAATACTAATAATAATAATAATAATAATAATAATAATGTGGTCCTTTTCTTCTAAAGGTATCCTTGTTGCCTATCATCACATTACATGTAAGTGCCAATGCTTTGTTGCCTATCAAGACTAACGTTAGCTTTGTTGCCTATCAAGACTAGCGGTGGTCTTAACTATCTATCTTAATTTTCCATGTTGAATAAACTATTCAAAATCACATGTAAACAGCACTAATGCTTCTGTCTTTTCTTTGGTTTTTAGACGTTTGCTTTCAACTTAGTTTTTGTATTTTAAAAATATTTTTAAAAAAAATTTAAAAAAATTTTATTTTTTTATTTGCTTTAATTTAATATTTTTAGTGTTTTCAGATCATTTTGATGTGCTGATATCAAAAATAATTTTTAAAAAATAAAAAAAATATCATTTTAATATATTTTTAAATGAAAAATACTTTAAAACACAACCACAATCATACTAAAAAAAAAAAAAAGTGTGCACCAGCTGGATAACGCACAGGTCAAACCTCTTTCATTTTGGCTTATTTACTATTACATTGGCACGCGTTTCGCTGTGGCTATATATATTAAGAGTAAGAGTATATATATATATATTTTTTATTCTTTTGATTTATATGTAGACAACCCTTTTTAGTACTTCTTTTCTTATTTTATATTAAATACATAAAAATTGTCTTCGTGTCCAAAAACCAACCTATTCCTACAGCATAAAAACAAAGATAAGCAGAACCTACGAAACTCATTTTCCTTAACCACGAAGCCCTGTCTAGTATTGTTTTTTAACTCTCTGTTGTTTTTCTTTCTTTCTTTCTTTTTCTCAAAAAACAAGGTCAAAAGCAACATCAAACTGCCTCTAAAAATAAGACTAATTATGTGATCCATGCTCCCTCACGAATTAAATATTTTTATTTTTTATAAAAAAATATTCATGCAGATTTTTTCATGGTATTTTGATACTTCAAAAATTATAACAAATTAAAAACTTTATAAACACATGTAATCAAATAAACTAAGAATTATGTACGTTAATAAATTAATAAAAAATCATTAATAACACATAAAAACAAAACTTAAAAAACCAAGAGATAAATTTAGATCAAGATATTGAATCTTGAAAAATAAGACATTAAGTTGATTGAATAAAATAAAAAGAAAAAAGAAATAACATGTAAGGCTACACATATTAAGAATATCATCTAAAAATAAATATTTTTTTATTTTCAAAAACATAGTTTATTTATATAAAAGATAAAAACAAAACCATAAATGAACCAGAAAAATCACTATGAAAATTAAACACATAACAAAAAAAATCAATATTTTTTAAAAGACGCCTCTCAACAAAATAAAAAAGAGCAGGATTTGTCTATTTTTTTGTTTTTAGTTTTTTAATCGGTCACGTCACTTTATTTCTTTTCAATTGCATTCTTTAAAGTTACATTTTCATGGCAACCATAGTTTTCAAACCCGGTCCGGGGGTTGATGGATTAAGTCAACCCGGAAAATTAGAAAACGAAATATTTGAGGTTTTAATATTTCATATAAAAAAAATTAAGAAACAATTCATGTGGATATAGGCTATACATGTTGTAAACAATTAAGTTTAAAAAATTATTTCAAAAGGTTTTTTATCCCACATTGAAAAAATATTATATTATTCTTCTAAGTTGAAGTATTTAAACAAAAAAGGTTTATTATCCCACATTGAAAAAACATAACTTTTTTTCTTATGAACATAGAGTATATATACTAAAAGGTTTCAAATTCCACATTGCAAAAATAAAGTATTCTTCTAGTATTTATATAATGAACTTTAAAATGAGTTAGTAACCAACTAGAACACATTAAAAAAAGGGGGGGTCTCTACCGGGTTTTTATCGGGTCATCCGAGTTTCGGGTTAACCCGGAGAGTTGACCGGTTTACTCCGGGTCAATTGCAGGCCGGATTTTGAATGAAACAGAGTCAGCCAAGGCCCCGGGTCACCTGGAAAATTTCAAAAAAGTATTTGATGTTTTGATATTTTACATGAAAAATTAAGAAACAATTCATATGGATATAGGCTATACATTTTGTAAAAAATTAAATTTAAAAAATTATTTTAAAAGGTTTCTTATTTCACATTAGAAAGATATTATTTTATTCTTCTAGATTGAAGTATATAAACCACAAAGGTTTATTATCTCATATTGAAAAAATATAATTTTTTTTATTGTGAATATAGAGCATATATACTAAAGAGCTTCAAATCCCACATGAAAATAATAAAACATTATTCTAGTGTTTATATAGTGAACTTTGAAATGAGTTAGTAATCAACTGAAAAATATAGTCAACAAAAGAATAAGGGTCTTTGGGTAGGAGAAAAAACACATTTGAAAAAAAAAGTCCTTATCGGGTTTTTGTCTAGTCACTCGGGTTCCGGGTTGACCCACCGGGTCGACCAGTTTACTTCGGGCCAATTGTAGACCTAAATTTTGAATGAAACAGACTCGTCTATTGATGTTTGGTCATGCAGGGAATCAGGACCCAACGTTGTTGGATACTATTGATGTTGGGCCCTACTATCATACTGAAAGCAAGATCCAATGTTATTGGATCCGGCTGTGCTGCAATCAAGGGAGGCAAGCAGGGGCTCATGTGCCCCTGCAAATTATTAAAATAAGATATTCGATACCTTTTGTTCCTAGACAATCTAATGTAGACAGGGCTCGTGTGCTCATGTGATTTATACCTTCTTGTGGTTGTTGCAAAATACTAATAATAATAATAATAATAATAATAATAATAATAATGTGGTCCTTTTATTCTAAAGGTATCCTTGTTGCCTATCATCACATTACATGTAAATACTAATGCTTTGTTGCCTATCAAGACTAGCGTTAGTCTTAATTATCTATCTTAATTTTCCATGTTGAATAAATTATTCAAAATCACTTGTAAACAGCACTAACGCTTCTTTCTTTTCTTTACTTTTACATGGATGTTTCGCGTTATATTTGAGAAGTTTTTTTAAAAAGTTTTAAATTTTTTTATATATTTTTTATATTTTCATATCATTTTAATATATTGATATCAAAAATAATTTTTTAAAAATAAAAAAATAATTATTTTAGTATATTTTAAAATTAAAAAAAAAACTTAAAAAACTAATCACTACCATAATTTTAAATTCATGTACCAGCTGGATAAGGCACAGTTCCAACCTCTTTCATTTTAGCTTATTTACTATTACATTGGCACGCGTTTCGCAGCGGACAAAAAAAAAACATTAAGAGTAAGACTATGTATATTTGTTTTTTATTCTTTTGATTTATATGTAGACAACCCTTCTTAGTACTTCTTTTCTTATTTTATATTAAATACATAAAAATTGTCTTCGTGTCCAAAAACCAACCTATTCCTACAGCATAAAAACAAAGATAAGCAGAACCTACGAAACTCATTTTCCTTAATCACGAAGCCCAGTCTGGCATTGTTTTTTAACTCTCTGTTTTTTTTTCTTTTTCCAAGGTAAAAAACATCATACGGCATCGAAAAATAAGACTAGTTATGTAATACATGCTTCTTCTTCTGCAGTTAAATATTTTTATTTTTTATAAAAAAAATACTTACGTAAAATTTTTCAATGCATTTTAATAATTTAAAAAAATATAACAAATTAAAAAGTTGATGCACATATATAATTAAATAAACTAAGAATTATGTATGTTAATAAATCAATAAAAAATCATTAATAACACCTAAAAAAACTTAAAAAACCAAGAGAAAAATGTAAATCAAGATATTAAATCTTGAAAAATATAACATTAAATTGATTGAATAAAATAAAAAGAAAAAAGAAATAACATGTAAGGCTGCACATATTAAGAATATCATCTAAAAATAAATATTTTTCTATTTTCAAAAACATAGTTTATTTATATAAAAGATAAAAACAAAACCATAGATAAACTAGAAAAATCACCCTGAAAATTAAATAAAAACAAAACCATAGAAAAACTAGAAAAATCACCCTGAAAATTAAACACATAACAAAAAAATCAATATTTTTTAAAAGACGCCCCTCAACAAAATAAAAAAAAAGGAGGATTAATTTGTCTATTTTTTTTTTTATTTTTTTAACCGGTCACGCCACTTTAATTCTTTTCAATTGTATTCTTTAAAGTTACATTTTCATGGCAACCATAGTTTTCAAATCCAGCCTTGGGGTTGACCCGGCCAAGAGGTCGGGTCCCGGGTTAAGTCAACCCGGAAAATTAGAAAACAAATATTTGAAATTTTAATATTTTATATAAAAAAATTAAGAAACAATTTATGTGAATATAGGCTATATATGTTGTAAATAATTAAGTTTAAAAAATTATTTTAAAGGGTTTTCCATCCCACATTGGAAAGATACTATCGTATTCTTCTAAATTGAAGTGTTTAAACTAAAAAGGTTTATTATCCTATATTAAAAATACATAACTTTTTTCTTGTGAACATAAAATATATATACTAAACGGTTTTAAATCTCACATTACAAAAATAAAACATTCTTCTAATATTTATATAATAAACTTTGAAATGAGTTAGAAATCAACTGGAACACATTAATAAAAAAAAAAGGTTTCCACCAAGTTTTTATTGGGTCATCCAAGTTTCAGCATAATTTAAACTATCATGAAAAAAATACATCAATATTTTTTTATTCAAAGTCAATTTTTGGGAGGGCTATTGACATAATTTATATATCAAACTCAATGGTGTCCCACTCAAAAAAAGTATATTAATAGTTTCTCATTATACATTATTTTTATTATTTTATTGCATTATGATTTGAGATGAGTGATGGAATTTTTTGGTATCACCACATTAAAGACTTCACACATCTTTGTGGCTTGTATTAGGTCGCATCTACTCCTTCAATGACCCATGCTTTATATATCAAAATGGTGTCATGTGAATTTGTTATTAACATAAAGTCGTGGAGTGCAAATGTAAAATCAGGGCTTTGGAAGTACTGATTTTACAAAATTAAACAAAGCAGGCATTCCAGCTACTATATTGTCAATCTTAAGCTTCTGAGCAGTGGCTTGACAGCTTTGCAGTGCACGAATCTGCATACCAGCTTCACTTTCTTTTAATATAGAAAGCTCTTGTTCTTTTTGTGTTATCTGTTCATTTATGGCCTTCAGTTGCTCTTCCAGTTGGGCAGCTTGATCTTTCAGTGAGGTAATTTCTGCTTCTAAGTTAGAGTGTAATACAGCAGATTGCGAGATTGCTAAGGCCAAATTCTCGTAATTCAGCAGGGACACTGTTTCTGGTCGTGAACTAAAAGGGCAACTAGCAATTGCCTCATTGAGCCTATGTACTTCAGCCAAGAGCTGTCTCATCGCATGTTTCACGCATTCGTTACTGGCGGCATTCATTTCGGCATTTAAAAGGGAGCAGAACCTATCATTTTCAGTAGGAGAAAGCAACACTAGGGGCGACTGAGACAAAAAGCTCCGAAGTTCAGATGCAGCAAAAATAACTGGAAAACCAGAAGCAGTTGCGATAGAAGAAGTTGTGCTTGAATCCAGATCACCATCTGGAACATGGAAAGCAGAAGAAAGTTTAACAAAGTACTAGTTTGAAAGGAACTGTACAAGGTTTGTGCTGGATGGAGTTACCTTCTGCAGTAAGCTCTATCTGAGTGCATTCAACTTGAGCAACACCTCCAGTACCATCAATGGCCATATTATTGGCTTGTTGGCCAGAACTTTGAGTTTCAGTTGGTAGCAGCTACAGAAAGATTGCTTCAACAACCAATATCGCAAGAAAAAAAAAACATAAACAAAGTTGAAAGAGAAGGATGGTATCAACAATACCTCAATATTACTGTCAGATACGAGATGATGCTCCTGGTCCTTGAGACCTCTTCCAGGTGTTTCTTTTGCAGTATAATCATCTTGTACTGTTAATTCTTGTACTTGGTCATGAGCAAGACCAGACGCTGCTGCTTGACGGATGCCTGAAACAATAGGATATTCCTCCTCAGCCATAGCAATAGCATTTGTAGCTTCATCAACAAGAAGATACAGAACATATAATAATTTAATAAAGGGCATAGTAAGACTAAGAAAGACAAGATAAAGAATATTGACAAATTACAGATAACGTAACATACAAGCACTAGAAGTTTCTCTTTCCTCTCTTTCCTCTCCTACTTTTGGTACTGGCTTTCTCCTCTTTGCTTGTGGAGGAGCACCAGCTCCAATCTTTGGTGAAGCCTTGTTTTTTGGGTATGCTTCAGCACTAGACTCGACATTAGAAACTGACTGTTGTTTTTCATCTTTCTTCCAATCTTTAAAACAACCGTGTTTGTGTAGGCTTGTAGTTCCATTCCTGCTTTTAGCACAGAGCTCTTTCTTGCAAACTGGGCATTTGGCATGTACCTCACCATTTTCTTTAACCTTAATGAAAAATTTCCAAACTACAGATGTAGTTTTTCTTGGTTTAGGAGTATACATAGTCTGTTGAGTATCCTTCTTTTCTCGTTTATTAATCCTCTTGCTCTGCTGCGTTTCTCCCACCTGCTTGTTGCCATCAACATCAAGTTCAACTTTAGCATTTTTTTTCTCTGACTTCCTATCAAAAAATAATCGAGTGATAGTTCATGCAAGCTTCGTGGAATGTATACACCATCACAGCACAGGCAGTAGACATGTAGATAAGGCAGAGGACATCTTCCCATGTTAATGCAAAACATGCCATAATTGATAGAATTATGACCGAGAACAAATGTGTTAGACGCCATGTTAACATCTCTACACATTTTCCCAACAGCAACCAAGAGTCAATTGAGTATAGTTATTAGCTAGAGCCAGAGATCCGCACTTAAGTCTCAATTTTGCACAAACTGATTTCAAAAGTGTGCAATTCTTTGTTACCAAAAAGAATATAACAAGACATGGTGAAGAAACACACCAGTTCATTAGGCTCATTTGTTTCCACTGTGTTCTGCGGAATCGATATATTCAACATGATATTTCTGTTTGAATCTGGTGAGATGTTTGACAACTCTGCTTCCTGAAACCCAACAGAGGACAGAGTCTCGGGTTCAAATAATTCACATTCCGTCACTGTTGCCTAATGAACCAGAAACGAAATAATGGAGAGCTGACAAATTACAAACTGATTTTTGAAGAACGAGAATTATTTTAGCACCAAAACAACAAAGATACAGTGACAAAGCATACCTGTTCATGAGGCTCATCTGTTTCTACCCTGTTATTTTGGATCTTTTCTTTTAAATTTAAACCAACATTTGAAAAAGCTGAAAAAGAGCTCTTAGAAACAGCCACTGATGGAATGTGTGATGCTTCAACTTCCCCAGACAGGTTGAGCATTAGATCCGCCTGAATTACAACAAAGTAATAACACCGATATAAGATTTTAGAAAAGAAGATGAATTCACCACCCGCAGATTGAACCTGGACCAAATGCTAAAGCACAGGCAGCATACAAACACAAAGGTCACTGAAGTGCTTTCATAAGAAAAGCATGAGACAAATAAAGAGGCACACCTGTTGATAAATTAGTGATTCTATCTGCAACTCCATGGTCTCTGAATCTTCGCAGTTCTTATGCAAACTCAATAAGATTTCATTTATCAAAACATTTTGTTCCACACTATCTTCCAAGTTTGTGGGGAGAAAAATTTCTGACACAAACTCAATTTTACCAATAGGCTTGCACTTTAGCCCGACTGCCATAGCAGCTCGAAGCCCAAATTTTCTCGCATCATTAGCAAATGGATAATCAGCTAAATCAAGCAAAGAAACATCAGGGACTGAGTATTCATGCAACGAGTTAACTGCTTTGCCAGCAACATGCTGACCTTTCTTGAGAGGATTTCCTGCACATGCCGTGAAATATCCTTGCATCGACGAATCATTCACATAGCAAGCAGCTTTCTTAATGTATAAATCATCAAAATCGCAGCTGCTAATCCATGTAAGAGCGAGTGGTAACTTATGAAGCCGACACACAGCTTTCAATATCTCGTGTATCTTTGCTGCTGCCTTACGTTCTTCATCTTCAAAGCTGCAACAATTAAAAAGAAAGTATTAAATCATGTGCTCTTTTCACACTGAAGTTTACGACTTCAGTGCTCATCTCGACTCCTTATCCAGTTGGTGTTGTAAAGATAAGCAAGAAAGTGTTTTCATTTGGTAAGTGTTAACTCACTTGTACACGCTCCAGATGAAACAAGTACTTGCATACATTGGCACTGGTTTGAATAATTCGGATTCCATATTTCTTCAAAATCTTCTCCGCTCAGAGACTTTCAAACAAGTGTAAAAACCAAAGAAAAGAAAGAAGCATTGGTGCTGTTTACAAGGGATTTGAGTAATTTATTCAACATGGAAAATTAAGTTGATACACTCGAATTAAATTATATCTTCGTCGAAAGTACCCGGAAGAAGCTCAATCGGGTACTACGCCGTTGTGACTTTATGGTCGTGAGTTTGAACAGTCACTGGTGGAATCATTCAAACTTATTTTTTTATGGATTATGTGGAGTATGCTGTCAATGAATATTTAAATAATTTATTTTAATGTTTATAACTTTCTTTTAGATTTGGAGATACCATAAGTAATGCTGTATGCCATGGATATAAATAAACAAAAGTGACCCGAGTAGGTTCTCATTTTCATTTAACTAATTTGATGTCTTTTAGCTATGCTCTTAACGAGGACAGACTTTTCAAGAAGAAAAAAAGCCTTTTACTGTATGTGTGCCAAAAAAATCTTAGTAAAAGTAAGATTGGTGCTCGAAAGAAGAAGTGTAATGTAGCATTTAATTATAAATTTATTTGTAAAACTATTCTTATTGAATAATGTTTTAGTATTAATTTTAGACAATAGAATGATATTCATTTTAGTGTGTCCTCCTCTATTGCTACCAAAAAAATAGCAAAACTCCAGCAAAATATTATGTTAGTATTTAAAGCCAGATCTCATTATAAGTGCAATTACCATCAAAATAGTAGATAGGAAAATATCATCGGAAAACATAGTATCTATAATTTCTATTATGTTCATCATTCCGTTAGAAATATAATTACTAATAGATTTATCGACAGAATTATCAAGCCAAACAAAAAAAATTACTTGTAATAATTCTATTAGTAAACTCATAAGTAATTATGGTATATTACAAGCAAAATTAATCAGTCAAATAGTTACATTTATATATATGTTACCAACGAAATAAATTGATGATAAATCCATTAGTGATTATATGCATATTACCAAAAAAATTATTCCATCAGAGAATTACATTTAACAATGATAAATTCCTGTAATTTTTCTCAACTCTCTGAAACTCTCCAAGGAACTTAGTCGGTTACTAATTTCATTGGTATTTCAATTATGTTAGTAATCCCATCGGTATTATATGTAATTATTCTAAAAAATCAAAACAAACAATACAATTAAAAAACTAAACATAATAAAATAAAAATAAAAAAGAAAAAAAATTAAACATAATTAAATAAAAATAAAATAAAATTTTTGAATTATTAATTTAAAAAATATTATTCAATACAATTTATCTATCTAGGTAATATAAGTTGAAAGAGAAGATGGGGGCGAATCTTCACCAGAATTAAAAGGGCAACGAAGTGGAGCAAAGATACCAATGAGAGTTGCCAAAAGTTGTTCGATGACATTCAATTTATCCTTTAGTTCCACCATCTCAGCCCTAAGTTGGGCCTTAGCTTGAACTTGTTCTAGTATGATTATCTGGATGGCTAACGATTGTTGGCTTGATTTGAATTGCGAGGTCCCAACAATCAAGATGCTACAGCCTGCCCATATATTCTGTATATTCTCAATTGTAGTGTTGGAGATATTGTAAATAAAATTTATATTGGATCCGCCTATTTAATCTCCAACCACAAATCAAGATCGAGTTCTAGATGGGTCGAATGATCGTCTATGTATTTCTTATATAATTGGGTGTTATATGTCCTAGAAAAAAATCATCAAATATATAAAAATAATAACTAAAAAATGCTCAAATCATTTTTACCATGAATTTCTCAGTTTGACTATCTACGAGCTACTGCATCCTTTTCTATTCATCCACCTTCTACAAGTGGGTTTTAATAAAAGAAAAACTCATCGGTCTTGGATCACACCAAAGTAGCCTGCAAAATAAAGTCACTATTAATTAAACATTTTTATATAAAATAACAATTTAAAAAATAAATATCATATAAAATAAATGAAAGAAATCCACTAATATGCGTAGTTATGGAATCATAAATCTTTTTATTTGGTTCTCCAAACCAAACTGTGACCGTCTCAGGAAATGCTCTGACAACGGGTGCTAGAGATAAGATTCCCATATACCCTATGTAATGTGCACATGTTTAAAATCACTCCACGCTATCATGTCTTCTTAGTCTCAAAAAGACCTTTATTTTTTACAGATTTCCTTATTTTTTTACCGGGTATCATACTAGAAATCTACCCATCAAAATACACCCAACCAACATAACACACACTATAAACACAACATGGGTAAAAATTACAGTAGATTTCAACGAGATTATCTTATATGTTGAAATAGCAAAAGCACAATCAATAAAATTAAAGCATAAACACAAATTAAAATCTTCTCAGTCAAATGGCCAAAATCTCGGCAAACAAAGTAATAAATCTGACTGAACTTTATAATCCAAGCAATAAACATATCCGAAGTAACCAGCCGAATAATTAACAAAAAACTCAATGATTAAAGCAAACCAAAAATAAAGACAAAAGGAGATACAAATCACTGGGGGGGGGGGAATTATTTCTAAAAAAGAAGAGGAATTGGACTACCGACACTAAAGCCCCACTAATCAAAAAGAATATTTAAAAAAGGAACAAGAAGAAACATGAATTTACCTGGATAGTGCATTTCAGTGGAGGTGGCTAGATCAGTTCAGTGGTGGTAGCTGTCCCACCACTGAACAGAGAAAGAATAAGAGACTCGGAGTCTTCAGTGGTGGTGGGAAACTTGAAATAAGAAATGGGGATTGGGGGTTTGGTTGACGTAAGGAAAGAAGAAAATGAAGGTTTAGTAACTCTTATAACGGAAATGTTTTGCTTTTATTTTTTTAATTTTAATACTATCAAAGTTTAGGCTGGTTTAACGTACCAACAGTATTATAGAAAGAATATTAAATATTTTATAATTGTTATGGTTTATTGGTAATTTTGTTGGTAATTAATATTGAAATTTCTTTAGAAGCTCTCCACATTTTCCAAACCCACTCTAAAATTTTTCAATGATATTTTGTTCTTTTTATAATAATCAACTTGAAACTCATTAAAAATTATTTTCTTAATACAAACTCAATACAAATTGCCAAAGACTAATATGGTTCTAAAAATTATCTTGCTAAAAAATCTTATTTATATTATCAATTCTCTCACAATGGCAAAAACAAAGAGGTAAAAGAAAGTTAGAATTCTCATTAATCTATTTATTCTAAAGTGTTTGTGTTAACCTAAATAGAAAAAGATTATATATAAGTTAAACTGAAAATATTATTCTACTCTTAATAAATAAAACAAGATAAATATATTATTTAACATCTCCCCTCAAACTCACGATATAACAACTACAAGCACCGAGAATTTGCCATCTAGAAAAGGAAAACGAGAAATGGAATGCGACTTAGTAAAGAAATCTGTAATTTGCAAGGAAGAAGAAACAAAAGGCAAAATAATAGTGTCATGCTTAAGATGATGACGAGTAAGATGACAATCAATCTTAATGTGTTTAGTTTGCTCTTGAAAAACCGAGTTGTGAGCAATCTGAATAGAACTCTAGTTGTCACAATACATAGAAGTAGGATGAGAAATGAAAACTCCCACATCAGCAAGTAACCAATATAACCAAACAATCTCTTTGGTAGTAAATGTCATAGCACGATATTCTGCTTCGGTTAAGGATTGAGAAACAATAGATTGTTTCTTATTCTTCCAAGAAATAAGAGAATCACATAAAAAGATACAGAAATCGGTAATAGACTTGCGATTTATGGTATCACTACCATGATCAGCATCAGGGGTAGCTCAATTGGTTAGGCCTTGGGTTTGCTCCTCAATGGTAACGAGTTCGAATCCCCTCAGGATCACTAGAAGCTTACATGGTCATTAACTTCAAGATCCGTGGGATTAGTTGAGGTGCATAAAAGCTGACTCGAACACCCATGTTAATCTAAAAAAAATAGTATGCACGCACCTCCAAGAAAGAGGTGGATAGAAGTAAAAGACTCTAAAAGATTGTACCCCGAAGATATCATAAAATACAAAGAATAACTGCCTAATTGGCAATAGTAGGAGAAACAACAAACTGACTAACAAAATGAGTAGCATATGCAATATCTGGATGAGTAATGGTGAGATATACCAAGCTCCCAACAATAGTATGGTATAAAGTAGGATCTGTCAAAGGTAAATCATCAGAAGAATACCTTATGTTACTCAATAAGAGTATCTACAGTCTTGTTATCAGTAAGTTTAACCCACTCAAGAATATCTGCAACATATTTTGACTGAGAAAGAAGGTAATCTATGGGTGAGTAAGCTACCTCAATACCCAAGAAATATCGAAGATAACCCAAATCTTTCACATTTCAAACTGTCTAGCCAACTCTGTCTTCAAAACTAAAATACCATTAATGTCATCACTAGTAATAATCATGTCATCAACATATAAAGACAGAATGATATGATCTGTATCAGTGCATTTAATAAAAAGAGCAGAATCATGACTACTAGAAACAAATTAAAAAGATGAGATCATAACAGATAATTTCTCAAACCAATCATAAGGTGCTTGTTTGAGACCATATAAAGCTTTCTTAAGCTTACAAACATATCTAGATTCATGTGAAACACCAGAAATGGATGATATATAAACTTCTTCTTGAAGATCTCTATTCAAGAAAGCATTTTTAACATTAAGTTAAGAGATATGCCATTGACGAATTAAAGCTACAACAATAAGAGTATGAATAATAGTCATTTTTGCAACAGGGACAAATGTCTTCTCATAATCCATACCATACTATTGAGAATATTCTTTTACAACCAACCTAGCTTGATATCACTCAATAGACCCATCAGAATTAGTCTTGTTCTTATACATCGAACGATAACCAACAAATTTTTTCCAGGAGGTAGAGGAACCAAATCCCAAGTATCTGTCTTATGCAAAGCAGAAAGTTCCTCATCCATAGCTTGCTACCAAAGAAGATCAAGAATTGCCTTTTTATAGAAAGAGGGTTTAGAGAGACAATGAATATAAGCTAAAAAGAAAGTAAATGATGAAAAATAACAAGAATAAATAAAATTTAGTAGCTTTGTGAGCTTACGAATGCGTATATATTGACGTAGAGGTAGATCCACAATCTCAGATGAAGTTTGAGGGCTATAGATGAGAATGAAGCTTCAGGTGTGCCAGGAAGTAAAGTGTTAGTACCTGTAGAATAATGAGTATAAATTGGTCGAAAATGGGGAGGAGTATCTGAGGTATTAGGAACATAAGATGATGAAGTATGAAAATCCTCAAAAGAGGGATCTATATGAATAGATTAAATATAAAAGAAATCTATATGCTCGAGAAAGACAACATGACAAGACACATAAAGTTTCTAAGTTATTGGATCAAAATAACGATACTCCTTTTTACCTTCACCATAACACAGAAGGACACAAATAGTAGATCAAGAGGATAACTTAATGCATTCTATATGAGGACGAAAAGCAAAACAAGTACAACCAAGAACTCTTCTCCCCAAAACTCATTAGGAACAGAAGCAGACAATAAGAGAGAACAAGTAGTTTCGACAATGTGCCTATGTTTTCTTTCAGCAATACCATTATACACAGTAGTATCTGTATGTGAAGTTTGGTGAATGGTTCTATCTAAGGCAAGCAACTGACAAAATTTATTAGAGGTGTATTCCCCACCCAAATCACATCTAAAGCATTTAATAACAACAGAATGTTGGGTTTTGACAAGAGCTTGAAAGACTATATATATCTTAAAAAATTCAGACGGATGTGTCATTCAATAAACCCAATAATAACAAGTTTGATTATCAATAAAAGAAACATAATATCAAGACCCTTATTTGGTGGCAACAGGAAAAGGTCCCCATATATTAGAATGAATTAAGTCAAATGAGGAAGAAGAAACATAAATACTTTGATTAAAAGGTAAAGCGAAAAATTTCGTCAGTTTACATTCACTACAATCAGAAATATCACAAGTTTACAAATTTTCTAAAGCTCCTATGGATGCCAAAAATCTCAAGCGAGAAGATGAAATATGACCTTAATGAGAATGCCATAAATAAAAACTAGAAGAGGAAGGACCTAAACTAAAGAAAGACAAATTAACAGTAGTAGTAACAACAACATTTACTAACACTTTTAACTCATCTAAAATATATAGTCCATTCTCCCTACGACTTGTTCTAATCAGTTTCTGAGACTGCAGATCCTGTACACAACAAAAAGAAGAGGAAAAAATGACTAAATAATCATCAGAATCACATAATTGACCAATATAAGCAAGATTCAATCTGAGTTTTGGAATAAGATAAACATTAGAGGGAGATAAGTGAGGTGTGACAATAGAACCAACACCTACTAAAAGCATAAGAGTGCCATCAACAATCATAACAAGAAAGGAGGGTGAAGGGGACACAAAGGTAAAAGATGAAGAATCTAGAGACATATGATGTGAAGCACTATAATCCAATAGCCATTCAGAATGTGACATACCTAAGGAACTATAAGGCAACTGACTTACGGAAGGAGAATCATACATTACTTGTGGTTGCAATGAGAGAAATTTATGAAATTGCTTAGCTAGAGTACTAGGGTCAGTGATAGAGCTTGATGAAGCTATTGCTGCAGTATTGTGGTGTGGTGGTTTCTAACCCTGAGGTGGTCTATGAGCATTATATTATAATTGGCTGCCTGGCTTCCAAGCTTGATTATGTTGTCTCAAATTAGGACACTAAACCTTCCAATGACCTTTGTGCTTACAGAAACTGCACTCGTCGAAGACAACCCTTGTGTAAGGCTTATTCTGATGGCTAGAGAATGACTTAGATGGTATTACTAGTACAAAGGGATTTGAAGCAAATAAGATTCCTTTTTTATAATAAGACTGAAGATGTATTTCTTCAGCCAATAGCTCACTAACAACAGAGTCAACAAAAGGCAGTGGAGAACGATGCAAAATTGAACCTCTAAGTCCTTCAAAATCACTGTAAAGTGCTATTAAAAACTGTAATCGTTGCTACTCTCTACGATCAATATAGATGTCACATGCCTTTAATTATGTTTATTCTGTAACAGTTAATTGATCCCAAAAACCTGTCATAGGAGAATAAAACTCTTGAATACTCATGTTCTTCTGATGAAGAGCTCGTATGTCATTCTCTAATTGATATTGCTTTGCAAAATTTGATTACGTGAACAACCTTTGTAGATGATCTCAAACCTCCTTTGTTGTCTCATACTTCGCCAATTGCGTACCTATAGAATGCTTAACATAATTGTTGATCTAAGTAATAATCTTTGCATTGTTTGCTTTTCATGTATCTATCAAAACAACATCTCCCTTCTCCGTATTCTTGGGTATCACATAAGTTTCACTAACATATTCTCACATCTTTTTACCCTTAAGAAAATTTCTCATTACATAACTCCAATACAAATAATTCTTTCCATCCAACCTCATACTTATAGACTGAAGTGAATTATCTCTTTCAATAACCAGAATTAACAAACAAAAAAAACCAGGTCGCAAAAGCAACAAAAGATAAAATACAATATTGTAGAAACTGAATAGATATCGCAGAAACTAAATAAATATCTTCTCAAGGTTATACGATTACTCCAAAACAAAAAATTTCAAAAACTAAATGAAATAACAAATTGCAGAAGCTGAAGGGAAGATGAAATACCAGATTTGCAGAACTTAAACAAATATCACTTTAAAAAAACATTTCAGTTGGATTTGCGAAAACTGTGTTTGAGATTAAGCCTTATTTCATAAAATCAGTTCTTATACCATGTTAAAGTAATTCAAATTAAAACAAAAAAATACGAATATAAAAGAAAAGGAAGCTATAATTTTTATTAATCTGTTTATTTTAAAGTTCTTGGGTTAATTTAAATACCTAGAGATTATATATAGATTAAATTAAAAATATTATTCTATCTATAATAAATAAAATAAAATAAATATATTATTTTAGAGAAAGTTGCCATCAATGCAATGTTCGCCAGATATAGAGTGTACATGTACATATTCTAATCATGTCATTTGCACATTTCCTTGGAACCAATCGGGTAATGCAATGATGAGGGCCCGATTGACTTGGTACCATTACGCAAGTCAAAT
>Ga0307513_10000862_pt1 | contig 44092 bp, 57 predicted proteins | sample 15_EM_MG_FD_202174 | JGI IMG/M metagenome (GOLD analysis project Ga0307513, IMG submission 202174) | Populus trichocarpa ectomycorrhiza microbial communities from riparian zone in the Pacific Northwest, United States - 15_EM | ecosystem: Host-associated > Plants > Roots > Unclassified | place...
GGAAATGCTTTCCACAAACACGCCCGGAGCCATATACCCATATGCCCGGTTCCACGCACTTCCCCGGAAGCTAGCTAAGAACAAAGGAGATACCGGGAGAGCCTGGCGAGCAGCAGCATTTCCAATAGAAACTTCAAGCACCCCCGAGGTAGGATATCGGGTGAACAACAAAATGTTGAAATCATCAATCGTAAGAAAAGTTGTTAAAGAACGCCACTTAAGCTAGGTTCCAAATTGGATACTCTTGTGAAAGGAAGAATCTCTAACCCCACAGTGAATCTCCCGTGTGCTTTGTGATGGAGGTGGAAATCTTTCTAGGACTAGGGAATGGTGAGATGGGGATTATGTATACAAGGTAAAAAGTAGACCTATCCAGCTGTGATTCTTTAGATGTGCTCTATCCTAGCAGTGGAGGGAGAGAGGAACTTGCGAAGCACTATCCAAACGCCACCACTCCGAATGGGATCGAAACCCCTTTTTCAAGCCTTTGGGCAGAGGAATTAAGTCTGTGGGCGGAACTCCACACTGTGGGGACAGGTAGACGGGAGACCGATAGAGTGAGTTTGTGAAATGGAAGAAGATAGACTGGAGCTAGCACAGCTGATAGATAGGCGGGATCGCCCAGTATACAGTCTTGCAAGAAGGGGACAATTATGACGAGTGATGGAGTGTGATCCTCTTCCTTTAGGATAAGTGTATAATAGGGATGTTTTCATGGGCTTGGTGCCGAAGGGTCCTCATAGCCCAGCAGCGGTATTGGAGAATGCAACTGCCGCACTTGCTAGCGGTAGGGTGTAAAGTGGCATGCGGGTTATGAATAACTTTCCACTCTTCGTAAATCAAGATGCCGAATTTCTCTGATTTTTGGTGAGAAACCGCATGTGGCGCTGTAGCGGTGAGCCCAATTCTCACAGCGAGAGAATTGTTGTGAGTTGCCTAGCTATTTGTTCCCCCCCCAATGTCCGTTTAGACACCTTCCTTCGAACCTCCTTCCCTTCCGAGTACCATCCGCAAGATTCTGTGTCCAGAGATATTTTCCACCGCGTAGTCCCGTGCTTCGGGGGTTTAAATATTCTGCTTGGTGGCCTCATGCACAGTATATAGTACGGCACATTACCATGATGTACAGTACTGTTAACTATGCCATATAAATAAATCACTGTTCATCTCAATATAGGAGGAGGCGAGGGTTTACACTGGCATGGCATAAAGAGAGGGAAAAGAAAAACACAATTAAATTTTGTAATAAGTTTTTAAATATGAAATTAACTCCCTGCATGTAGATGAAAGATATTTTGAATCTGATTTGGTTCCTCATTAGTACTATCGCACTCTCTAAAATCACATGTGGTGCGGTGAATCTATTTCTAAGACCATGTATGAAGGGTTTAGCTCCATTGGGAGTTTTTTTCTTCGGGGTTGTGATGTGGATGTCGTGGGATGGGGTTATCGCGGGGTTGGGGGGCTCCTTGCTGCATTGGTTTTCCTGGATAGGTAAGTGCAGGGAGTTTGGGCCATCTTTCGGATTCAGGTTCGAGCTCGCGGCGGGGGGGTAGGAGTATGTAAACATGATCTTCATCAAACAATGTCCTTGGTGGAAATCACCACCATACCTTAGTTGACGTCAAGCTTTCTATCGCTTTTCAGGGGGTCATCGGAAATGTTGGAATTTTTATATTCTTTGCTCTATCTATGATATCTAAGTAAACTCACGTTTACGCTTCAGATGGAGGGGGGGAAGCGGTAATTATGGGAGGGGTCAGGGGGGTGTCTGGTGTATAAAGACGGTATACAGCTAGGAAACGAGGAAAAGAGTTAATATGATGGAAATTTCGAGCCGTACTGATTTATCTGAATACAATAGAAATGTCCCCCAACAATGCCAAACCCCAGGCTATAACCGGAGCGGACAAATCATGATTTGACTACATAAGAACATCTGTGTAGAGATTTGGACGGGTATTTCTTTCGACTGAAGGGAAATATTTAAGATGAGGTTCTGTCGTAGGCATATTCCGGGGGGAGGGAAAGGCGGGTATTAGCGCAAGGTGGAAGCTTGAACTGGGGGAGGAGGTTGGGCAAAAGCGGGGGTTAGAGGAGGGGGCAATGGCGGTGGTAGGCATGTTGCAGTCCATGCGGGGATGGCACGCAGGCCGCCCGCGTTTGGAGGCGGTGAGGGGGCGATGGCTCCTGGCCCTTATGACAGGCTGGGGGCGGTAGATTCTGGAGGCTGGAGCAGCGCTATCACCCCCTGGTTCCCGCCCTCAGTAGCCCGATCGAGTGGTGTTTTGCCGTAGTTATCTGGTTTGTCGGGGTTGACTTCATCTCGTCCGAGTAGCACTTTCACCACTCCCTCGTACCCGAACCAAGCAGCCCAATGGAGTGGTGTTTTGCCGTTGTTATCTGGTTTGTTGGGGTTGACGTCGTCTCGTCCGAGTAGCACTTTCACCACCACCTCGTGCCCTAACCAAGCAGCCCAATGGAGTGGTGTTTTGCCGTTGTTATCTGGTTTGTTGGAGTTGACGTCGCCTCGTCCGAGTAGCACTTTCACCACTCCCGCATGCCCCTCCTCAGCAGCCCGGTGGAGTGGTGTTTGGCCGTTGTTATCTGGTTTGTTGGAGTTGACGTCGCCTCGTCCGAGTAGCACTTTCACCACTCCCGCATACCCCTCCTCAGCAGCCCGGTGGAGTGGTGTTTGGCCGTTGTTATCTGGTTTATCGGGGTTGACGTCGTCTCGTCCGAGTAGCACTTTCACCACTCGCTCGTACCCCTCCCTAGCAGCCCAGTGGAGTGGTGTTTCGCCGTCGTTATCTGGTTTGTCGGGGTTGACGTCGTCTCGTCCTAGTAACGCTTTCACCACTCCCTCGTGCCCCCGCAAAGCAGCCCAATGGAGCGGTGTTTGGCCGTCGTTATCTAGTTCATCCGGGTCAATGTCGCCTTGTCCCAGGAGTGTTTTCACTACTCCCTCGTGCCCATCCCAAGCAGCCCAATGGAGTGGCGTCTCATGGAAAGAGCCCATTTGATTAATATCGCAACCTTCCATCTCTACGAAACTAGCTACAATCTCGACAATCCCGAAGAAGGATGCACAATGTAGACCACGGAACAGGGAAGATTTATCGGAGTCCACATGGTACCACCAATCAATCTCCTGTGCTTCAAAGAGAATTTCAATGGATATGTGGTGATCGTAGTCGTCAAATAGCTTTAGCGCAAGTAGTTTCGCGCGATCTGAAAGGTCCCTTTTTGCGTGCACTCCCCAATATACGGAAGAATATTGGAGAAATGGTGTGTCTAGGAGGTCAGGGGAGGGGCTGGTCGAAAGGGCCTTGACCTGCTGGGAATTCAGATAACTTAGACAGGCTTCTGCCATTGCCGAGTGAGTTGCATCGAAAAGGCCGGGCTGAGCTCGAAGGTATTCTTGAAGCGTAAAGTGGATTAAGCGGACCGTGGAAGCCTCTTTTTCTACTACAAAAAGTCCTTGACAACAGGCTAGCAATGTGTCTATTGAGGGAATGTTCTCGGTGTCGAGATTCGGCGACCCTGTTTTGACTCCTAAGGCATGGCACAATTCATCGACCTTCAGGGGCTGCTCTGCGTGAGATATCCACATTAGGGCGGCAATGCCAAGTCTCGCTCTTTCCCCACTCTGTCTCTTAATCCGACCTAGCGCTGCGCCATAAGCGTCCTTCAACCCTAAACCGTTGGCCATTGTGTTGAGCTTTTGTCGCCTGCGATAGATTGTAGTCTCCTGCAGGACGGCATCGATGTTCAGCGAGGCTAGCAGGAATCTGGATGTGTATTTGTCAGTGCATGCTTGAGGCAGCTTCCAGAGAGTTGTTTCTACATACATTTGAGAAACGTCTTCCGGAATTCTCTTCAGGATCTCTGCTTTCAGAATACTGTTCATCGCATCTGGCGTTGTGTCTTCTTCCAGCCTTGAGTGAAGATATCTAATAATGTCATCTCTCTTGGAGCTTATGGGTAGACTCGTCACTCTTCCAGAAAGACGCCTTTCGATCTCGGGCTGGATGTGAGGCCTTCCGGTCACGAATATTCTGGTGCCCGGAGACTTTTGGAGAATTTGGTTGAGCGAGTTAAGAAGCTTGACTTGATGATCTGGCACACATTCGTCTAGCGCGTCGATGCATATGAACGTGCACTTTTTGGAAGAGGTAGTCTGCAGCATCTTCACAATATTGGTGTGTTGGAGTCTCCGTCCATCAATAAAATTCTTCTGCTCCTCATACGCTTGCACTATTTCCTCCGGTACCTCTCCTAGGCCGGCCACGAGCTGCCTGAGTAGGGCGCCCAGCATGCTCGTTGATGACTGATCTTTTTGAGAGGCAAAGTCAAAGTAGAAGCACGCAACGGTGACATTTTGACCTCCAGCCTGATCACACAAGCTATCTACTGTATCACCAATGAGCTAACATCACAACTTGTCAGTACTCGTCCTTTTCTTTTATTACGCGAGGTTCGTCCGTTACCTAATATATGTCTTCCCGACCCCTGGATCTCCATAACAAAACAATACTGTGTTATCGGATCCATCTCCCCCAGATGCAGCGTGCCAACTTCTGAATTCCTCGGTTTGTAACAACCATTCCCCTATACTTTCGATCCTACGATCTTGGATGTCTTGATGCCGTAACTTGGGATCTAATGGGGATATCCAGGCTAGGATATTAGATCGGTCATTGGTAACTGTAAAGGTATTCGCCACGCTAATAGCTGTGTGGCTCGTGTTAAAAGAGTTGGTGTTGCGACTAAAATATCGCGACATTTTCACTTTTCGCAGGTTTAGGATATTGTGGATGATGGAGGAGGGAGTTAGTCCACTGCTGGAATTCTTGGGGGTTGGAGAAAGCGGGGTCATTTGTGGAACCTCATCCGCCCCTTGTGCCGCATCAGGAGGAAATGCCACACTTATATAAGCGCTATCCTGCTGTGCTCGAGCACTGTACGAGTACTCGAGTATAGTAATGCACACCGTAAATTCTGCGCTATGCACCAACACCCCGAGCCACCTGTGAAGTACTCAAGTAGCTAAATCGACTAGTTCAGTATGCACCGTAAAATACGTCGCATACTCAGGTTACTATTCCTTGATCGTCTTGTTTGGTACTACCTCTGGTACCGGTACCTCAGCACCTCAGAAACTGAAGTGAGTGTATCCAAGATGGAGAGAAAAGAAAAAGGATTCAATAATACGACACTGCAAAGACGGGGTCTTAGACTAATTATCCCAATAAAAGGAAAGCCTCCAGTTTATTCATTTCCACTCGATATGGTGCCTATGGCACAAAACAAGTCTATCCAACCAGGGGGATTATTTCCATACTGCCTCATTCGAATCATTGGCATATGATACTGTACCTGTCTTGAGAGTACCGACCAATTCAATATGTACAGGATGATGTCGGTTTCTAAGGTCGCCATTTGCGGTACAGTTCCTATCCATTCCGGCGCGGTAGATGAGGTTAGCGTATTATCACTATTTCTCCCTCCGCTAGTGTGGAATAGATTTTAAGTGCTGTGTGCTATTACTGCAGGGAGCGATGTTGAGGAATAGTCCTCCCAATTAGCTCACCAGAAACAGATAGGGAAAGCATCGCCCTCGAGAGCACTTCTAAAAGGGCTCTCGGGAGCACACACACCACTCTAATTTCTAATTTGCCAAATTGAGCTGATGAAACATTAGAGAGGATGGAATGATCTGAATATATTTTTAAAGGGGTAGGCGAGAGTGAAGGTATCTGATATCGTCGCTTGCATAAGAAAGTGAAAGATGAAAGGGAAACGAGAGTCTATCATATTTACTGAAATCTGAGCCAGGGGAGAGGAAGATATGATAGGATATTTCCACCCACAACGATGATCAGGTGCCCGTTTTCTGCACAGTTCCGTGGTACAAGTATCTCTCGAGTTGTGTGGTCTCATATCCTACTATAGGACAGTACTGGACCCATAAACGACCACCTCCACCCAAAATCAAAGGGGATCTCTCACCACCAAAGACATCCGGTGAGCAAAAAAAGACCTCCATTGAAATCCACCGACAACTCAGGAAGGAGATACACCACTCTTCCATTAAGAACCCAAATCCAGCTTCAGTGGGATAAGTATTTGCTCCCAAGTCGCATACTATATTATCTACACCATAGCTTTTCGATAAAGAGAGCTATAACTCCAGCCCACAAAAACTACCACTGATCCCCGCCCCCGCTTAGAGAAGTATAATCAAGTATAACATCGTCCGGCCACCCCAACCCGCGCGTTGACGATTTCGAGAGACCTGAGACGCAGCGCATCATCGCCTCATCTCATTCATCCCCTCTAGATATATACTGTAATTATAAATTAAGAAGATGATTTCCTCCGCTACCACAAGAGTGCAGAGGAACGTGGACGCATCCGGTTCTCTATCGAAGGATCAAGATACATTTGTTATGTCAAGCACACACTTTCTAACTTTTCCCGTTTGTTGGGGGTGCCGGGAGGTGGACGACGGGGTTTGTGGAAGGGGTGGTTTTCGACCTCTGCCAGATAGTAGTTAGGAGTCATGTTTAGATTATTCTTTTCCTCTCATCTCATCTCTTCTTTCCTTTCATATTTCGTTTCAGACATGTTGATACATGTATGATACTGGTATGGAAAAGCCCCCGCCGGAGCCATCACACAGACAATACGAATCACGAGTGATACCACATGATTCACATTAACCTTCTTGTTCCCTTCTTCTAACAATAATAATAATAAACGGGCGCACAATCCATATACTGTGCTGCCTGATATGAATCGGAAAAGGAGAAAAGAAGAGCAGAAGCTAGAGTTGCGTGTATTTGCGCCTGAAACTCACTCAAGGAATCGCTAACTACAAATGATATACCATACCCTCACAAAAGAAAGGAGTAAAAAAAGCGAGAAACACACAAACTCCTGGTACGGGCCGGGGCGGGCAGGAAGGGGGGTCATGTAAAGCTTAAGCTTCAGTGTTCCTCCTCCGTGCCCGGCGGGTTCGGGAAATACCACGTTGTCACGCTATAAGTCCGTTATTATGATACCTTGCAGTCAGAAAACGGGGAAACGTACGCAATCATGAGGTAAAATATGACACACAGCGCGCCTTCTAAGTAATTACTCTTCCGATCCTTAATAAAGTTCCCCACGATGAGGACGGAGAAAACTAGTGCGATAACCATAAAGACTTCAAAATTGAGGTCGAAAGGTTTGTGCGCTGCCCAGCTAACCAAGACCACTATCGGGGAGACGAGTAGGGCGGTTTGAATTGTTGAGCCGAGGAGGTGGGAGAGTGCAAAGTCCATTGCATCTAAGAGGGTGAATGTTAGCGAAAGGATAAAAGTAGGAGGTAGGGGGTGATTTACCATTCCACGCTTCGTCGATTCCCTTGAGATGCTCAGCAGCCTTTTCCACCAGCGGTACTAAAATCAACCCCATAAAGGCATCGGACACCTTCTTATGCGTGACAATCCAATGAATTTGTCTAACCAGGAATATGGCGTGCAGGGTGACCAACGCCAAACTAAGGAAGGTGAAAAATGCCGCCTCGCCAACCGTGAGGTTTTCCCGGCGCATATTTTCCGCCCGGTCTTTGTTCCTCTGCTCGCTCTCGGCGAGTGCCTCGTCAAACTCGGAGTGATGGGTGGCGAGCTGGAAGAAGAGATATATGATGTAGGCTATCAGCAGTAGTACCGCCGAGAAGCGAGATATGTGGATGATCCTGTGTTCAAGTATGTCGGCGGGGAGGTTGTCAGACACTGACTCGAAAAAGGCAACTGGGAGCATCAATGCCGCTACGCTAACTAGGAGTAGCCCGCCGCCGGTTTCTGCTACGGTTTCGCTGAACTCTTGCGCTTTCGTGCGGATCCCACCGACGACGAAGCAGAGACCCGTACAGAGCAGGAGATTGGCCAACATGCTGCCGAGGAGAGCGGCTTGGATGACTTGGAATTGGTCCTATCATTGTTAGACATGCTTGCCAAGGAGGATGCTATCATTATTAAGCCACCTTGAACAATAACACGAGACATAGAATAACCTCGACGGCAGAAGCGACGGTAAGTTGGATTATTACACCAAGCACTCTTGGGAGCTTTCGGGCAAATTGGGCACTGGAGAATGCTAGTCTGGACCAAAGTTAGTGCCAGGTCAACATGGATAATACAGCAAGGTAATTGTACAAATTAGCCATAGGAATCATAGCTAGATAATTGGTTAAAAATATCCATAAATGCCAATCAGGCTTCAACCAGTGAAGCACCAAGCCAATAGGGGAAAAGGGTATGAGGACCTAAACACCATTAGCCCACCCCACTTTATGCCATCACAGAAGGGAATGGACGAACGTTGGTACAAGCGCCCAAAGTACTCGAGCTCCTCAACACAATAACGAGAGCACGGAAAGGATTACAGCCCCGCCTCTCCGGCCTCGCCATCTCGGCGCCCAGCACTGGCGAAGAGGAACCCCTCTCAACCTTCCCATGATTCCGACCATGATTGTGGGGTTGCATCTCCATGTCTTGTCCGTGTTGGTGACGGCGGTTCGGATTGTGTGAATGCCGATTATAAGGATGTGAGGGATGGCGGGCGAAGGAAGCCATTTAATAGAGCTCTCTCAGTCGTGCGCAGAATGTCTCTTTTTCCCTTTCTTCCTCTCTCGCACGGTCCAGGTAAAAGGAAGGATTGGTGTTGAGGGTGGAGGAGCCAACCAACAACTTATCCACAGGTGGTCCACCTGGATCCTTAACATCTATTTTCTTTTTTAGCCCATGCTGACACTGAACCAGCCCACTCATTTTTTCATTTACTTTTTACCGCCCTATTTTCCCTCCGATCCTCCCCCATGTTGTGCTTCGGTGCTGTCTTGCGAGCAGCCATTGTCCGGGTGTGGCTGGGATTGTAAACTTGGCAGTAGTTGAGGTCACGTTACTTCACTACTATGGAATAGGCAACACGGTAAGTGAGGCCAGTAATTAGCTTAGGCCCCGACAGTTCCTGACCTTTCATGCCGGCCCACTTCCAGGAAATTGTCGATGAGGATTTACTTGCTGTAGGATATCATTGTGCTTGGGGGGGGATGAAGTTGTGGATGGGAGACCCTGCCTGCTAAGCCTTGTTGTGAGGGATAACCGCGAGCTGAAGCCGTTAGATCCGATCGCTACGAATTCCGAGTGACGCGTCGTGTTCTCCACGAGCGCTTCGGGTATTTAGGCGGGAGGGGGTTAGCTGAGCCTCATTGAATGAAGAGATTAGGGGAGGAGCAGATAGAATGATCGTACTCCAGCACTCGAGTAGAGTTGCTCCTGCAATACTAGTCCAGCAAAAGTGTGCCGCCGGGATGCCGTGTTCCGAGATGCGCGCATTTGTGAAACTCCCGGAGCTTTGGTGATTGGGCAGGTTTGCTGTACTCGAGTACTGTTGTCGTAATCCTCGTTTGAGCTCGCACCATATCATATTCTGTTTGAGACCGAAGGCTGTGCAAACGAAGATAAGGTGGGTGAACAAGCTTTTTTGCCCAGGTAGGGGAAACCAGGATCGGGGATTCGGGTTAGGGGTTTTTTGTTTTTGTTTTTTCTCTCATCAAGTTTCTGCAGAAAGTTCTCCTTCTTTGGGGGCCTACTCGAGCAGGAATCCGGTTGAGGCAGTAATGATTGGAACGAAATGCTTAGAGGTGGTCGCTCACAGAAGTATAAGTCCTTGCACAGGCTGACCTCACGAGCTTCGGATACTCTGATTGTGCCCCAGCGCAGTGGTAAATGTAGTAGTTGTGAAAACGAGTTTGGTGATGCCCCCTGTAGACTAGAGCACGGCTTTTCCCCTCTCCTAGGAACATCAGCCCTGGGTAACTTTTGGCGCAAGCCCGCGGCTGAGGGAAACTCCAACTCTCTCACCAGTCTCACATTCCGCATCGCCATCCTGGTGCCATCGGTGATTTAATCCGGAGTCCCTGACAGAAATGGATCCGTGTGCATATCACGCGCTCAGAAGACGGAGACAAGCGTGTCAAGGCTACAAGTACAATGCGCAATACTTTCTTCGGGAATGGAAAAAATAAATATTTAATATCCCTCACTGACACATCCGTAGAGGGCTACCTGAGCTGAGCCAAACCAAATATCTACAGTTCTTCCTCGCCCGGCTGTAGATAGGTAGGAAGGGTGGGTGGCCTCGGTGATGATAAGATCTCGATATCGCTACTGTCGAGAACGCTATATCGCACCCGCAGCCCAGAGCCGTCATTAAAACGGACAAGAGTGATCATCCAGATTCTCCGCCAAGCGACGGGACCGCATCAAAAATTGTAAACTTGAGCTACAGCAAAGGTCTTTGGGGGAGAACAATTGGGAGCAGCTGCAAAGTACTAGTATCCCTTAGTCCGTCAGCGCGCACAAGAAAACCGGTGGAACAGGTCTCAGTTTGAAGCATTTGGTAATTTATTTCCATTTAGGGAAGGATAATTCCCAGATCCCGTTATTTTCTTGACCGGACTTGCTATTTCCTTGACTAGTTTCCTTGCTCAGCACCCGGCGGACTAGGAGTAATATCATAAGAAGAGCACCATCTAATAATAATAACAAATAGAGAGCATAAATCAGAATCAGAAATAGCCCAATTTCATGCCAGTTTGTTGTGATAATAAAAACTCCCCTCTAAACCTCTGATTCTCACTTGTTCAGTTGGCCTAACCGGTCCAGGGTTGTGACTTTGGCAAAGTATTTCTCAGATATCATGGTTGTCCGATCCTGCATTACCATCTACTAGTTTCCAATTTTTGGTGTCCCCCCCAATCACCATGGGGATACCGGCATAATACGTGTGGCTGTGCTTTGTGTAAGCGGCAGTTTATAGCACTGTATTAGTACTGTACTCCACGTTAGCATATAGTGAAAGGCACACCGTGTGCTATTAGTAGGCTATAGCTCGTGAGGTTTCGCAGTGCGAGCAAGGGTTGCATACCGAGAACGTTCTGAAAATGAAAAAGGAAACTAGCCGAATTTCTCTCATTTTACTGAGTTCTAAGTCTCTCCAATGAGGGGATTCTCGACACACATGACAGGAAGCACGGTGCCGGTGGTACGGCACGGTACCACGCCACGTCTCCCAAGACGCCAATGGATTAGTGCTTCCACATTGCAACCAGCAGCTGATTGCATCGTGCTCGAGTACTCGTGCATTACTGTACAGTGCAGTACGCTGGCTTTTGGTAGCTATATTTTTGCAGGATGTGGAGATTGCTAGCGTACTGCATCCACCACTAAGATGCCAACAGAGTATATGGCTCTGCGAAAGTTTACTTGTATTGTGGAAGGAATTTCCTAAACCCCCGTGGCCTATATCTTCCTTCGCCAAAAGATGGATCCTGTCAAAAATTGCAGAGACAGACATCGCCTTCTGGACTTGCCAACCGTCAATCAAATCCATACCCGCAGAAAGGCCATCACTCGCCTTCTCATTAATGCTTGAAATTTGGAAATTTGGGAATTCACGCTTAGGGGAAGCCACCGCCGAGTTGTATCAAATTTCAATCTCCCAACACCCCCTCCTCGTCCAGTTCGACTTTGAAGGCTGCACATATCACCCGCGAGAGGGGTCCTGTGATAGGGGGCTATGTATGGTGGGGGGGTTGTACTAGTACGGTTGGGGTGCCGGCATGGAAGGGCTGAGTCTGGTTGCTGGGAGGGATTTTTGTTTGGCAGTTGCTGGCTTATAAGCCATCCCATGATGTGTTGGAACGTGGTTCACTTTTATTTAGCGTCTCCGGAGAGTAGGGGTGTTTAAGCATTTGTGCCGTTCAACTACTGTGGGTGCCATACAATAGTGGTATCCCTCCTAGAACTCTACCCCCATACTCTTCATACAATGCCGCACCCTCTCTGGGCAACTTTTAGCGTGTACCTTGCCTTACCCACGAGTCGACAAAATGCTTGTTTGTATCATGTTGCATGAATTACGTTGATGACTATTTTTTAAGCAAGGTTTACCGGGGGTTTATTAGAAAAGAACGTCCAGATTGTGTGAGAAGTCGATGATATCCTTCTTTTTGTCTCTCCTGAGAACCTATTCCCGTACCACCCACTATGCCGAAAGCCATCCTGTTTTACCTTTCTCCTCACTGATTTGGTTGGTGCCTAGCTGGTGGAGGAGTGGTTCTCAGCTGGCGGTGTGCCACCTCATGCATGGGCGACGCATGGGATATCACGAGTCCAGGTTTGGTTTTCCACTTGAGATATTCTGGGCTGGCATAACTTAACCCTCCAACCTGTCAAACTTTGCTACCAATGGTGAAATAGATAAAAATAATTAAAAAAACCCCACTTCATCAGATTCTGAGGTATAATACCGCCATCACACTTTTCAAGCGATACTCGAGTGCGATTCCATGACGTGCTCCCAGGAACCGCACTCTGAATTTTTGTTCGCAGGCCCATGTAATATAAAATCCCTACTCTCCAATCCACCCCCCGGACCCTTCACTTTTTATCACGCAAGTTACCATGGGATCGCTGGTTTGTTGGTGGGTTGGTTGGTCAGAGGTAAGGTCAAACAAAATAAACACCAGAGAACTTAGATCATTGCTCTAATGTACTAAGCGCCAACCAGCTCTCCTGCCTATGATACCGACGAACTGCGACACAGTATAGATAGCACACTAGATCAAACTGCCTGCTAGACTTCATCAGCACCCGCTCTTGATCACCAGTCTTCTAAGAGTGGTTACAGGGAGAAATACAGCTCTACAATCTTGGAAATAGTTCTAGGAATCTCCAGAACAAACACACAGATCCCCGGATCCGCACATTCCGGTTTGTTGCATGATTCGGGCTTCCGTGATCTCCTCCGGACACTTATGACCCCCCGAGCCATGCTTGAGCTGATCGGGTGATTGTTGATTTTCTACCAGGGGCCCGGGGATCGGAAGTGCGATGGATGTGCAGATATGATAATGTTACAAGTACTACGCTGGCAGGTCACTGCTAAGATATCGTCTTGTTATGTTTTATTGACAAAAGGTTGCAGTTCTTACCACCTTACTACGATTGAATATTTGGAGGCGCACCCATGATCCTTTAATTAGGAGTTCCTTGACCTACAGACCCAGAGTTACAGGAATGCGAGTTTGAGAGAAGGACAATAGTTCACGGCTACCAGATCCCCACTTCATAGGACCCACACCACTTGCCATAACATACAAAGAAAATAACGGGAATCAGGTAAACCTCCGGCACCAACCCTGCAAAGGTACAGTATATACACCTCCCAAAACCCCCGAATCTGCTACTCCCTCGTCCTGCTCAACCCAGAACGCCCATTCCTTACCCCATGACACCCCCGGAGAATCCCAACTCTCCTCTACAATCCCCTATGTTCCACTCCCAACCACCACTTCCTTCATCCCCGTACCATTACCTCCTTTCTGTCCTTTACATTTCATGCTCACCATCCAACCTGCCCCACTCACAACCTTGGAATCTCAAGGGGTGTTTTCGATTAAGAAGGAAGTGGGTCCTTCTCTCCCGGGAACAACATATGGGGAATGGAGGTTGAATATTGTTCTATATATTGGCCCACCGACGCTGAGGTTTCGGTGAAAACGTTTTTACTAGACACGCGCCGCGACTGCAACCGTTGGGAAGACTTACTACTCGTTGTGTCGCTGGAGGATTGGTCGGGATATGTGAAATGGAGCATGAAGGGGGTCAGCAAATACGGCAGATTGATTTTGCCTAGCCATGTCCCCCTTTTTTTGATATCCACTGTGATTGTAGTTGACAAACCAAGGTTCACATCAATTCTAACATCCCAGTCTTCCCGGATGGGAGCGGGATACAGGATAGAAGTGCCGTGCCGCCTCTAACCGGTACATTTTCCACAGAACTGGTATGATACCGTATAGGAATACATTCAATGCTCGGGGGTTACCCCCCTGGAACAACGAGCTCGTCAGAAGAAACAATTGGCCTAGGGAAGGCATGTTTTTGGCCTAGGGATAAGCCCGGCCTTAAGGTAAACTTTAAAAACCCCTAATTTCCCACACCTCAGCCAAATACCAACACATACCTTTACTATGATAACCTTGGGCTCGTCTAACCATTAGCCCCTACCTAGTACCTACAACCCTCACTTACAACGACGCTTTGGAGATAATTTTGCCATCCGTTGTCCATAATATGATATTACAGATGTTGAATTCTGCCCCATAATTGGGTTTATGGTGTCAAGCGTTAATTAATATTACCGAACGAGGGTTCCTGCGCAAGCGGGCATTTCTCGGGGTATTCCTCTCGGAGATTAGGGCTTGGAGTGTGCTTGAGGTGAGCTCTGGGGTCCTGTGGCCAGAACCTGCTCTGCATTCTCTTCGAGTATTGGTCTGCCGTTTGCTAGCAGGAGTGCATGGGAGGGAGGGTGAGGATTGGTTAGAGGATCGAGAAACTCGGAGCATCTAACCTGAACTTGCTATCTAATGGGACCCCTTTGGAAGTAATGAGATGGGTTAGCCAATAGCCTACCATCATCCCAAGCTATAAATTTGGTAAAAGTCTCCGGGGATACACCTGCAGGATCGCCGCTAAATTTACTGTATCTAGGGTGCCCCTAAGGAGTCGAATGCTGACCATTTTGAAATTGCTAATAATAAAATCCTCATGCCCGGTGTGTTCGGGTCAGAATCCACAGGAGGATAATTGGGTCATGATTAGAATTTAGCACAGCAGCAATTCATATCTTGTGCTTGTTATTATACCTATTACAAAAGCATCTATTCTCGGTCAATGGCATACTTAAAACCAAATAAGGGAAGGAAATAAAATGTTGCGCGGTGGATGCTTCCACAGCTAGGATTTTTCGAAGCGCTTGCAAACACATACCATCCCACGTTTATGACCGAATAGCAGAGAATACCTCTAGAGTACAAAGGATGAAAACGAGAGAGCAGGGTCATACTCGGGTATACCATTGAGGCACCATTGTGGAATCTTTGCTAAAAACTTCCTATATAGGGTCCTTAAAGCACTCTACTCCTATCTCCACTCTAAGATTGGCCTGGCCATCAGTTTTGGAATAGCCACCGCGAAACCATAAAAAATAGTGCTCGAGCTGTTTGAGCGAGAGTAGCGAAAGTGCCAGCAGCCGGTAAAGGTTAGATATGAGAATGGTCTCACAATTCACCGCAATCTCGGATCTTTCGAAAAATCCTGGGGGTTGATTGTGGTTGTTAGGAGGAAAGAGTTCAGTGCCTAGATAATAATATTGTTAGAGTTTACGAGCCCATATTGATACAGGAGGCAGCATATGGAGGAGATAGCAGGCTTAGGGGTTAACAGTCAGCTCTGAGGCCAGAAGAAATCACTCTCCCTCATCGACTTTAGATACTACTTTTCCGGGTTTTCCCATCTTGAGAAAAGCCGCATCAGTACTATCCTCTCCTCTGTATGGCCCGTAGAAGCTACTCTAAAAAAGGCGCCCAATCCCTACCGCAAAGACACGAGCACACGAGACTCACTCCATCTCCTGTCCTTTTCAATCTCATAATTGAAACCACTGCCTTGTTTAACAGTATTTGACATAGTTGCCGTGAATGCAATGGATTGAAGCAGCTCTGGGATTAATCTTGTTCCTGAATTATATTGTAGGATGGAAGGTAGATATAGCACTGGTGACTACCATCCAGAAAGCTCTCTTAAGGCTTGAATTTGTATAATGATGTTTGGGAATGGCATTTTCACCACTTCGAACTCCTGGGTTTCAAACCTACGTGAGAGCAATGTGTTTAGTGATAACGGTGAAAGAAGCATCTATACCAGAGCAGCGTAAGATATATGGCCCATAAGCCAGTATATACCCCCAACTCCACTAAACGCCACTCCTGCTGGAAAAACTCGTAATATTCATCTTACGACTCACAACTGAGGAACTAACATTTGTAGTGACACGAGTGCTCTTATCACGTGACTCGCCGGTAGATGTCACCGCTAGTGCTCAAACACCTGTGTAGTTGGTTCCTAAAGAGCCCCGCCTGGCAAAACCACCAACCAGGGAAGTCTGAAAACCGCCTATCCAAAACTCTAGGCTAAATATTAAAACCTAGCTATTATGCTTTTGTTTTCCACAGTGCTATCCAAAATGTATGAGGCCGATTGCGAGATTTCTCTAGTTGCCAGTTGTGCCAAGGCGCGGAGCCCTCCCGTAGCTAGCTTTGTGTAACCCTACATCTTAAAAGTACCCTCATCACCCACCCATCCCCTCAACCATGGAATCCCCAGAATGACCACAAAACTCCGCCCAGAACCCTCCATCCCCTCAAACCTCACCACCTTCATTAGCTCCGATTTGGGAATAACCAGCTGGTCCCCTCTGGACCACGGTGGCCACAGCTTCGTCCTCAAAATCACCACTTCCCCTTCCTCCACCTCCGATGCCCCTACTACTAGCGTCCTCAAAATCTTCCGCTTCCACCTCCGGCCCTGCAGAGATGTTCCAACCACCACTACATCCACAGATCCATACCACTACTACAATCTCGAATCTGCCGCCTACTCCCGCCTCAAAGACTCCCGCCTAACAGGCACCACCGTACCGGAAATCTATGGCGTGGTCCACATCACCTCTGAACATGAACACCACCTCGCTGTCAACCAGGGGATGAAATCACTGGCGGGCATGCGCCGGCACTTCCGAGAGCTGACGGTGGTGGGGTTGTGGATGGAATATGTTCCTGGAGCGCGATTGTTGCCGAGGGACTCAGGCAGGTGGGTGGAGGAGTTGAGGACGGGCTTGGTAATGATCCATGCTGCAGGGGTAGTACAGGGGGATATTAACTGGAGGAATTTAGTTGTTGGGGAGGGGGAGGGGAGTGAGAGGGTTGTTTGGGTAGATTTCAGTACGGCGGGAGTTAGGGGGGAGGGGGAAGGAGATAAGGAGTGGGAGGAAAGGGTGGGTGGGGAGAAGGGGAGATTGGAGGGATTGTTGACGAGAGCCAGTAGGAGGGGGAGAGGGGTAGTTGGGAATTAGGTGGCTGAGGTAGATGGGGAAAATCCGGCGGAGTGGCGGGGAACGCGCGGGTATGGATTCAGGCTCAAGTGCGGGAAAGTGCCGTACTATGGTAAGTCAGCCGGAGGAAGCACGCGATCACTATATCACACCCCGAACTTCACCCGCTGTTGCCATTGGCTGTGAGTATGGGGTCTCGCAGAGACCTCTGGGGTGATTCCCTATGAGTTCCCAGGCTCCCCTGTGGCACTCACATGAGCACCCACAAGAAGCTGCAACGTGATAGACAACTCTCCTCCCCTATTAGCCCTCGCCCACAAAGTCAACCATGTAGCATGAAAATGTAACTCTCTGAACATACCTGTGCAAATATTTGTGAATACCTATCCAAAGGTCAACTATCGTGATGCCATCGTACCAGTAGAGCACACCGTAAATGAAGTACCTATTTACAACAGGAGAGGATGGCAGAGGCCTCAGCCCACCTGAGGCCATACCCAAAGAAGGGAGGGAGCCTCTGAGCCCACTTTACCACCTATTCCTGTCTCTTCCTTGTAGAGTACCCCACCAACATTAGAACCACTCCAAAGCCCCGCAAGCTGGTATAAAACAATCCCCCGAATCCCACCGTGAGGTAAACTGACAGCTATCACGAGAGAAAGTCGACCACCGGCACTCAACCAAGCCATATAATATATACATATATATAAAGAGATCGCACCAACAACACCCTATCTCTCTTACAAAGCGCAGTGTCATGGAGCCCTACTCCATTTCACCCCTATTAGTTGAGGATTCAGACATACCAGGCAGTACTATAAAGCCCGCAAATCCGACACCCGCACAGCAATGCTGCAATCCCCCCCACAGAGTTCAGGTTTCGGGATTCACTTGAGCCGATAGCCATATAATTCCTCTACCCGTACTAACCGGAGGGCTTCGACGGCAGGCTGAGTAAATCATCTCAAGTAACCAAGAGCCGTGCAATTAGGCTACTATATGATAGAGAATTGAGCCACTAAGAGGTTGGTCATCGTGAATCACTCGTGGATAATTTAACCCTTGTTACTGAAAAAAAGTGCAATAGCCAAGCTATATACCGGAGATATACTAGAGCGCGAGATACTTACGAACCCCATTCTATCTCAGATTTTGTATTTTTTGTAAAATCCGCGGTTTATTCGTAGCTAGCTACAGGAAAGCCATGGCATTCACCCTGAGGTACGGCCAGAAAACCTTACTTAACAAAAGAAATCCACCCCTGCCCAATAATGCTCTCCAATCCTACAGTCCCTCTGGTACGGGACCAACCGCACATCCCCAAAATAAGAAAGGCAGGCAGAAAAGGAAACACACCACCAGTAAGTAGACAACCAATGTAACACACCCTCTCCCCATTTTCCACATCCCGTTGTAGAGAAACAAGGCGGACCCTTTTTCTTGTTTTTTTTTAAAAAAAAAGGCACAAGAAACCTTTCTTTATCAGTAACCCAAGCCAGGCCAAGCTGGGAAAAACTAACCTTGGGGATGTTTTGTCTTTTCAGCCCAAGCCTATGAAGCTCCAAGTTCGGCTTGGGGATAATAAATTCGAGAGATCTTAAAAATAATATCATTGTGTTTCCCCCCCCCCGTATTCGCCTTCCTGATTAGGAAGGCGAAAGGCGGGGGTAGGAAAACTGGTTCGTGAGGAGCTTGCTATCCCAGAGGGCTGGGAAGGCCCACTATTTATACAGTGAGACAGCAACTTATATCGGCAACAATATAGAACACAAGAGAAAACAAATGAGAACAGAATTGCATTATCTGGTTGACTGATTGAGCAGTGACGTGAGGGAAAAGATCAGTAGGGTAAGTCAAACTCGGAGAGTAGGTAGGAAGCCGACGCTAAGGGAGAATGACCGGCTATGTCATACTCTAAGACGTAGAAATTTCGTATCCGAAAGCCTAATTTCAACACTGGTGGTGACGTCCAACACGTCCAAAGGGTTCCAAGCTAAGCTACATCATGTCAGAAAAGTGCTCATCCTTCTTGAGGGCTTTTTGTCTCTTAATCTACTCCAGCGAGTGAGGAGGGACTGACCGGCTCCCAGTGTAGAGAAGAGCCATAACCTTCAGGATGAAAGGGAAAATGGGAGGAGAAAAAGCGTATCAATAACTTACAAGCTTTCTACCAACAGAAATAGAGGGTATCACGGCATCACAGGGAGAAATGAGTATTAGCCTATTCACGGCAAGGAGCTCGAAGAAATCATGTATGATACCACCGACATAGATTGCTAAATATCGGTAGATACGATTTATTCCGTCGGTATTCCGCATTTGACAGTATTCACCAGCGTTTGTGGGGTGTCTCACAACCCAACCCTCCAGTCTGTCCGTCCTAGGGAGAAACTGAAGTATAAACACCAACCACAGGTAAATAACTACAAAACCCTTCGGTATATATCTGAAGGAATGATCGTGGCTGGAATCTTAGTGATGAAAGCAAAGGGCCTAGCCATGAGCGGGGGAGGATTTGGTGGGGCTATGAGACGCTAGTAAGCTACCGGCCCACAACAGGAGAGTACCATACTATCATGACACCGCATCCACGACCTGCAATAATCCAGCCCAGGTCATCACACGTCACGAGTAGTCTGACGACTTCACGCGAGCACGAAATGGGTTTGTGCCCAGGCTACTATGGTGTGCCCAGGCCGGTGGTTTCTACAAGCGCTTATGAGTGGTGGAGAATACTGGGATGAATGAATGTTGATGTGATATCATGTCTGCTTGTGAGGTTGATAATTGGTGGCATCGGGGGGTGTTGGGGTTGATGTCTGAGTTAGGCTCGGGCACCCCGAGGTGAGTGTCCTGCATGAATAATATATGTATGACGGGTCTTTAGGTAGAATTAGTACGATAGAGATGCGATACTGGAAATGCTACCGAACGTAGAAGTGGGGAAATCGGGGGTATCAAACTTCCGGTTGCTAGAGGGATAATAGAGTGCGTTTGGATTACAGTAAAGTACCTCAGACTTCTTTGTGGTTTCCGTCAGGGCTAGTCCAGCTTAGATCAGGTTGAGCTGTGGTTCCACTTCATTCATTTCCTTGTCAGAGTGGTTACTCCTTCACAAGTTGGGCAAGCGCTCGATGGACTTTTACCCACATGACCGAAAAGTACGGGTTTACTCGCATCTCTAGCACAATTATGAAGAATGTTCAAGCCATTAAACAACTGGGTACGACGCAGCATCGCCACTCCGCTCCACACCCAGGCCAATCTATCCATTAATAAGTTGAAGCATATCATCAACTTCCTTAACCACATTCGTAAGGTTCTCATATCCTCCTTCCGTGATCAGGATATCATCTACTCCTCGTCAGTCACTCCTCTTCCAGAATGATGCAATACCCAACCGGGTGAAATACCTTCAATCCTAACACCTCCAACATCCCAATATTTGTCCAGAACATCCTTATCAATATACTTGGTATGTCTCTCATCCTCGAGGTACGGCCTAATAATGAATTCACAAAAGTAAATCCCAGGCTCCACGGTAATAACCGCACCGGCAGGAAGTGGCCCGCGCTTACGCAGATACTTGAACATAGGGTCGGGGTCCTGGTAATTTGGGTTCCCGCCGCAGTCATGAGTATCCATACCCAGGTAATGTCCCAACCCATGCGGGAGGAAAGCAGTACTAGTCCTATTCGCTAATATCTCATCCACACTACCATCCTTAAGAATACCGATCTTGAGAAGGCCTTGAATTGATACCCTGTGCGCATGGGTATGGATGTCATCCCAGACGGCACCCGCCTTGGAAGCAGCAAGACACTGCTTCTGCATATCCAGGACGATGTCGTAGATTTCTCTGCTCTCCTTGGTGAACTGCCCACATATAGGGAACGTCCTGGTGATGTCAGAAGCGTAGTTATTGTACTCTGCCCCAGCGTCCAACAGCAAATTCAGTTTCCCGGCAATTGGTTGGTTATTATGCACATAGTGCAGGGTGCTCGCGGATCTACCGCTGCCAAAAATCCCAGAATACCCCTGCTTCGGCGCGCCATTTGCGATACATTCTTTTGTAAAGATTGCTTCTACCTCGCGTTCGTTCCCAGAAGACTTGATTGCGCGAAGACAGGCGTGGTGGGCTAGTGTGCTTATTAGGTTCGCTTTCTTGATAAGAGCTACCTCGTATTCGTCTTTGATTTCGCGCGCGCGCTCGATAGCTAGCTCCAAGCTTTCGGTGTTTTGGAGGGGGAAGGTATATGAGGCTTGGCCTCCGATTACAAACGCTATGCTGGAGTCGGATACGGTTGGCGGGGCGGCAGCTGCAGTCGGAAGGACTTCATCCACGTCGTACTTCGCTAGTGCCTCTAACCTAGAGAGCGGAAGCCCAGACCAGAGTACTGAAGCAGGATTGATGGGTGGGATGAAGAGTGTGAGCTTCCGATCGCGGATGGAATAGGTGAGGTAGGAATCCGGGAGGTCGCAGCCGGAGAGGTAGTAGAAGGAGCGGCGTTGGCGGAAAGGAACTGGTGCGCCTCAGTTTAAGCTGCTAGCAAAATAGAGGAAATAAGGAGCTAGAGTCAAATACCTTCTTGATCAGAGTTCTCATGAAGTCTTGACTGCTGAGATTCGAGATAGATAACCCCGTCCGTAATGTCGGGATGAGCCACACGAAGATGCTTCGCAACGTTCTCCGCATGTTGCTTAGCAGGGTACCTCCCGGCGAGTATTTTATCAACAGTTGAGTCTGAGGCCATTTCCGGGTCTCATCGAAGTCGCAGTGTTTGCCCGTTACGTGGAGAAGGGATAGAGGTGAGTGCGGGGAAGGTTGCCAGTATTGAAGTGGGGGGAGTTGAGAGCGACCAATTCCGGAAGGTTAGTAATCCTCCGATTACAAGATGGCAGTGGCTAGCCTATTCACAATCCCCTCAAGCCCACCGCATGCTACTGGTATTTGTTTCATATCACGCCTGTTTTAAAGAAGCTATCAAGTGCGTAAATTCACAAACGTCTATGTATTAGGTAATCAGTACTCTACCATAATTCTAAATTACCGGTAAATTTAACTAGCGGAAGGGAAAGAAAGACAAGGCACCCTGCATAGACGCCGGCCCAAAATCAAACTAACACAAATGAAAAGAAGAATTACTAATTTATTAAATTTTCATCCTAATATCTCAACCCCCCCAACTGCACTCACTCTACCACACAACGACCAGAACGCCTTTAATCTCTCCACCTCTGCAAAAACTTTTGCATATTCTCCTCTGGCATTGGCTGTGGCGCCGCCTGAGAGCCCCACGGAAAAACGTTAGCAAAATCCAACACCTCAGTCGATCAGTGTCGAGACAAAAGCATACCGTGTTGATCTTGCTACTAAGGGTGTAATCCCACCCCTGGGTAACCGTTGTCTGGATATTCGGTGCTGGGCCCTTGGTGGTAAAGATTGTATAGGCACTAGTAGGATACTGTCTCCTTGTTTCAGTCGCCGTGATGCTCTTTCCGGGCTGTGTTTGCATGGGAGCGTAACGGGTTGGGCCTGCCTGAAGTGTGTATGGAATGGCCATTGAGGCTGACATCACGGGGTCGACGACGGCGGGTGCAGGGTTTGGATTCGGGGCCGCTAAGGATGAAGCAAGAAGGGAAAGGAGTGCGAGGTTGAAAAGGGAAGTCGGGGGCTGCATTTTCTCCTATGCCAAGCGGCGGTTCTGGGAGTATCGATGAAAGTGAGATTGAAGCGAGAGTAATGCCGTACAAGACGATCCTGTAGAATTGGAGGTTGGAAGTTGGATGTTAGATGTTGTGATGGTGGATGCGACCTACACGGGCAACGAGGGCGTTGCCAAGAAAGGGGGAGGTTTCCTGAACCCCCTGATTCATCAGATAAGAAGACCAATGATTGATGGGTGATTTTGCTGATTAGAATCAAGATTAACTTCTGGTTTGGAATTTTATTCCTATAATACCTTTGGAAAGTCCGTCTAAAAAGTAAAAACCTCCCCAAGTCACTACTCAGGCGCCAAACCGCAAATACAGCACGATAAACATAATATAAGTTCCAAATTAAAAACAAATCGAGGCCCGCTGGGCTTGCAGTGACACAATCCGTCACACCAGACCCCCAAAATTAATAGCCATCGCCCGACACTCTTCACAAATCGAATGTCTCAGGTATTCACAAGCGTAACGCCCAACCGTAATCATAGCCACTCCACAGCCAGCGCTCCTAATCCTCCTCCCTCCCTCCAATTCCCCCATCTCTTCTTCGATGCATCCAATCCAACAACCAAAATGTCCCAAAGTTCGTTCCGCGTCTCCCATGATGCCGCCCGTGCTACCCGGCTCACACCAGGCACTGCATACCCCGAATACCCAACGCAGATCTATGGCATGACCATCCTCCCCAAAATCCAACAACTGGCGAGGTGCCCCCGTACCAATAATCTTGGAGCATGTATTGGAAGGAACACCGTAAGAACATATCCCACTAGATGAGCGCCCTGAGCCACCAGGCCCACCGGTGCGGTAACGGAGCGACGGATATCGTGTGTCCGCGTGCGCAACGCGGGGAAGCGGGGTGGTTAGTGGGTGTAATGGAGCCTCAGTTCGCAGGGAGTAGTTCAGCTAGGTCGCGAAGCAGCACCCAGAATGATGGAAAACCAGAGGTCGGGTGTGCCAAGGCTCCAGAAAGGATTTCAGGAGAAATAAAGCAAAAGAGAATTCTGGTTGGGCAACCAATTACGCGTTCCGTGAGACTATTGCCGCGCTGTGGCACACTCGCCGATATATATTGACGTCGGCTCATGAGGTTGGCCTTACATCTGGTAGAAAATTGGAGGGGAAAACGAGCGAGACTGACAAATATCTGCCCTAAGGCCCAAAATAAGAATACTTGGGTAAAAGCAGAATCAGAAAGTCCGATGTCTGAAGGATCGTTGTAGACAGATACCACCGATCGACCATTGTGTGTGGCCCTCGCTATATTGATATTAACTGAAAAGCTATAACCCGAGGTATTCATTGTATAAGGGAGGCAAGGCTTATCTGTAGAGTGGATACATCTCTATGAACACTGCTACCGTCTTGCGTCGGCTCTTTCGAGAGACCCCAGAAGACACCCCACATTTCCCATGGCAAACCCGGGGCCTGAAAAAGACAGTTGGTGTCAAGATTGTAAGTCTGTGATTGGCATGCGCCCCACTAACCAAGGGCACATGACTAACCATCAATTAGTCACGGCACCCTTCTAGGGGAGTATCAAGCGAAGTACTTACTAAAATACAAAGTCTGTACACCATATACCAGAGCACATCGAACATAAAGACAGTGAAAACTGAGCTCGCAGTGATATGATTCACACTCTCAACACAAGTGCAGAAATTAATATCCAGTGCTCGCGTCACACGGGGCTCCGCGGCTTCAGCACCAGATAGCCTGCGCGAAAGCTGCGTGGTGCGTGATCTGACTCCAAACAACCGGATGGGTCACAACGGATCACTCGTTGTCTAGCCTAGCAGCTCCTTGCATCCACCGACACAGCTGGCTTTCATATCTTCGTCTGGCGGGAGCGCGAGAACTTCATAGAGAACTTCTAATGGATATTCGGAAGGCTCATCCCAAAACAAACCTGGCTCACGACCAGCCACCAAACACGAATTGAAAGAAAGACATTCTTGCCAGCAGTTCATAGGGTAGGTGCATGTTTGCTACAGTCACCCACCTGACGCCGCGACGAAATCCTACGATACCCCCCCACAATATGCCCCCTTCGGGCAGCTCGGTGCAGATAATGAATATGTTATACCCAAGTTTGCTAAATTTCAGTGCCGCACCCCCCGCGCAATGACTAGATAAATGCTGGTATACAGAGGGCAGAAACTCAGTGAGTAAACTCGATAGACGGAAGTCTCTAGAAATAAGGGCATTGCAATTCTCAGTACAGTTGGCCCAGCGTGAGTTTGGATTGCTTTTTTAATTTTTCTCTCCAGTATGCACCAGCCCGAAACCGTGGCAGGTGCTAGGGGGTTTGATTGCCCCCCAGCATTGACATCCCCACTGATTCTCCAGATATCTTCTATCAACTTGCCCACTTCCATACAAAATCAAGCTCGATATCAAGTCTTCAGGAGCTGGGGGGTAGCCAAACCCCCGAACACTGGCTGGGGTTTTCAAGCTAGCAAACGCTAAGGAAAAAAAATTGACAAAAAAAAACCCCCCCGAAAACCCGGGACTCAAGAATGACAACCGCATAGAGAATCACAATAAGATGAAGAGATGGAAGGACCGGTACCCACTCCAATACTAGGATTGGCCCCCCAACATATATCCTAATTTCTGTAGCTAGCAGACTAAGCATTGGGTAAACATTAATGTTTCCACGCCACTGCCCTTCCGCATCAGAGCGCATCACTAGCTAGCGATGTGTTAGGCTATTGAGTGTTTCTACCACAGATATGCGCCACAAAGCCTTTGTGGCTTTCCCCACTGTGGGCAGGGAGGGAATTGACAGCCATTGTTTGTCATTCGCGGAATTATTACACCAGCATGCGCGATGACATGTCTCCCGCATGTTTCTTCCTCCAAACATCCCGCATCAATCATCAGCTGCAAGCGCCTGGGTGCACACATAATCATACAGCATGATCCTAGCTTCTCTACGAGTCTTTTTACACCCTCCACTTCGGCCAGGATGAAGGGTACAGCTGAGATTCGGCATCTACATCACGGGCAGTTCCCCGCCATTGCGATCTTGTCCAGGTGTGCAGTGACTGACCGATTGTCTTGCAAGTGATGAGATCTTGGTTTCTCGAGAGATCCATGTTTCGTTTCAATTTCCGCCATCCAGCGTGAGACCCGCAACGTGCTTTGTGCTTGACCCATCCCAGCTTTCAATAAGGTATATACCCCGGAACCTGGCCTAGCTACAAACGGACCGGGAGGGCACCCCCTCGAATATTGAGTATCATACTTGACATTGGCCGAAGCCGGGGAAGTATGATAGTAGTACCAAATATTTCAACAAAAAGAAAAAAACCCCGTATCACTATAATATTATTAAATTATTATTTTTCGCACGGCAATATCGGTCCTTCGATCATCACCTGTCATACGAGGGCGCCAGACATCGCCTCCCAATTCTCCCATGACGTTTCGGGCTCGTTCGTTAGTATAAACATTTCAATCCGTCCCACGAGCGATATTCCCAGTGTTTACCCTTAAAACTCCATCGCCCACCCAGCGATTCATCGCCCCGTGTGTACCCGATGATCCTCCGCTTAATTGGATGCACCTTTTTCCTTTTCTCTCTCTTTTTTTTTTCGAACTAACGGTACATACCGGTACCCCTGAACCACCAAAAGGTCCCCAGCACATCTCATCACCGAAAATAAGAATCATCCCCAGAGCCAGGGTTTTGCACAATGCTCTAAGTCCTCGTTCTCCTCGGGAATGTTCGGACATAACCTCACTCGTCTCCGAAATACTCCTCCTTTCCGATAATTTCCTTGACAATCACACCTGTCGCGCTAACAGTAGTGCGCTGTTGCACTTTCCCAGCGAGGAGCATATGGGGAAGAGAGAGCGTGGGACCTAGGAGGATATCGGTACGTGTACCAAGTAGTATGGCGTGACCAATCCAAAAAAAAAAAAAGTACGGGCCCCGGAAACTCCCACCAACCCCACCGCAATTCGTCCACGATCTCATTGTTCCAGACGGGGCGACAATTATTTCTCTATTCAGAATTTTCCTTGTTGAGTTGAGTTGAGTTGAGGTGTTGTTTTTTAGTTTACACCTGTAGCGTTGTCGACAGCGGTTACAGTATGATAGGAAGTTGGACGAGTACCCGCAGCGCAGGCGCTGGTTACTGTACTCGGGGATTTTTTTAATATTCGGACGGCTTGGCGCCAAGACCCATACAAATCAGCGCCAAGATTCCGAATACTTTAAAAATCGCCTAGTACTAGCACTTGCGCTGCCGTGCTATGCGGCTTGCGAGCTTGCATAGGTGGGTGTGTGTGGGAGGGAATGGAGAAAAAGTGATTGCGATGAATGATGCGCTTGATCTGATACAGTACGTACTCGTTGGCGAATAGAAGTCGGTTCGGCCGGAAAGGAAGAAAGGAAGGAAGCAAGGGAGTGGTGTGCGGTAACGGGTAACGCTATGTTACGCCTAAGTTACCGACCAACAAACGGGAAGCTATGACCTCCTCGAGTGAGTGTACGTGATGTTCTGGACCATGCAAAGCGTGTCTGGAGGAGCCCCCAACAGGGAGTATCGTGAGATTAGCAACTTCAAGTTTTTCGAGACGTGCTTGGTAGCGAACGTGTACGAGTAGGATCACGGCACGACACGTGATTTAATGCCGAAACCAAGGAGAAGAAGAGGAAGGAGAAAACCCCATCATCTAACAAAGACCAATCATTCTCACCGCTTTACTGTATCGTGAAGAAGAAAAGAAAAGAAAAAGAACCATTTTCATCTACATATTATTATGTATCGTATGCACGTTGAAAACCTATAATACGTGTAAAGCAAGGTCAAAATAAGCATAGCAAACCAGTCCGTCCATATCTGCACCAAGTACTATACAGCACAGTGCAGTAAGAAAGAGAGAAGAAGAAAAAAGGAATGGGAGATAATAATAAAAAGAACCCCGATACCGATCTAATTCTCACGATCTCAACAACTTTTCAAACTGTGCCTGCTTGCTTTCCTGCCAGGTACTGTCACTCGCTCACTCACCTGTGTGTTACTACCCTCCACAGATCCATTCCACCTCCTCCCTGAACAAAAACCATTCGGCATTAGGCCAGCAGCGGCAACATATCCCATGATATTTCCAGATACTAATCCGATCCATCATCCATGCAGAAAGAGATTGAAGGAGAAGAAGAAATCATATTTCATATTTTTTTATATATTTCATATTTTTCTCAAATTTCCACCCCCTCACTCCACTTCCCCCCCCCCCCTCGTGACCACGAGCAGGGCAAAATCTCCACCCTGAAACAAGAAGAAGATCCCCGTTTTTTTCTCCCTCTTCCCTCTTTCTTCTCCAATTCAGGAACATACCGGTTGCGGTAGATACATACATACATGCCTGCGTGCGGTGCATACACACACAAGCCCCACAATATGATATCGATTCCGGGGGATAATCGTTGCGGGCATTGACGTTGGTATCCACCGCCATTCTTACTTCTACTCCTCTCCCCTTCCTCTTCCTCCTTCTCCTTCCGTTCACCTTCTTCTTCTCCTTGCCTCTTTGTTGTGCGCGGCGGCCCCGCGGAGCTAGCTACCATGTCACGCCATGCCATGTCATGTCATGTTACATAGATAAAGTCCGGGGATATCGTAGGCGCTCAGTTCGGTCAATGCGAGTTCGGCAGGTCTCCGGCGGATGTGCCGCTTGGTTCGAGTGAGGAAGAGGGGATCTTGCGTTTCGTGGGGTACATTATGCGGCTGTATCTGTATGCCGGCTAGGTAATAGGCAGGTAGGCAGGTAAGCAAGCAGGTAGGGAGGGGGGGGGGGTGAGAGATATCGTGATATCTGAATTGTGTGATGGAATGTTATTATTATTATTATTACTGGAAAGCGGGGAGGGGAAGGGAGGGAGGGGACTTATGCTGTGGTGTTTGAATTCGGCAGCTTTGCGGTGGGGAATATAGAGTACCGGTAATACAAAAGAGACCTTTTCTCAAGGTATCGTAGTGGATTGGTGAATGCAGGTAGGGGTGAAGTTACTGTGCAGCACAGTACTGGGAACACCACAAGATAACTGACTTTAACGGGCACGAGTGTGGCGGTGCATAGTTTAGGTACTGAACGGCAGATAATCCATTCATTTCATTCATTCAATCAATCACTCATCGATTCGTTAGAGTAATTTGCACAAAGGCTTTCTTTTCCAACCGTTTTATTTTATTTTTCCTTTTTCCTTCCCTTCCCTCCCCACCTCCTTTCCCCCTTTTACATACAGTACTTCGGCTGGCCTAACCAAATTTTTCCAAGATATCAGAATAATATTTTGACCCTCAACTCGCCTCACCTCACCTCACCTCACCGACACCTCAACCCGCCGGTCGGTGAAGAGCGAAATGAAATATCACTTCTCCACCCATTTATCTATTTATTTATTTACTTACATAACTTGCGATAAATCATTATTCATTTTTGTGTCCTTTTTTTCTCTTTCCTCCCCTTCCAGAAGGAAGTTCATAGCGATGTAGAGCCGTGCTCTTTACAGGTATGATATCATACAGTCGGTCGGTCGCTCGTAACTGTTGCTGTGCGAAACAAAGTCCCGTAAACTCCGCAGAAGAAAAAAAAGCTCAAGAGATATTTAGCAAGGGGCGTCATGACATGAAAATCCATTTTTTTTTGTGGGGGCGAAATGATGATGATGGTGGTTATACCGGTGCTGGTTTTTCGTACCGGAGGGTAGTGAGAGAGTGATGTTTGCCCCCCCTTCTCTTCTCATCAATTGGGGCGTTGGTGCATTTATTGTCCCTGACCGAGTTAATTGGGATGGAACCGAGTAAGTTGGGTCAGCTAGTTGGTTAGCCTTACCATCTGTCTGCCATGCGGGGAGAAGGAAAGAAGGTACATTGTTCGTCGTCTACAATGCAATGGATGGGCAGATGGATTATGGTCTATGTGCCTGAGGCTAAGTTTATGCTTGAAGAGGAAGAGAGAGGGGATGAATGTGATCTATCCCATAGGCTAGAGGTAGGAAGAGGAAGGAGAAGACCAGTAGAATAGTATCATACGCCCCCGTACTGGTACAGTACTGCCTAGCAAAGGATACCGTAGGGCAACTATTCCACCCCGTCTACTGCACGCGCAGTACCGTATGATACAAGGACTAAGCCAGCCAACCACCAACCCAGACAAGCCCAGGAGATTACCCCTTCGTTCGTTCGTTCGTTCCCTCCTTCGTCAACCCCAATGCTCCCCCCAGATTCCTCTCTTCTTCTCCACGGGGAGTAATCGACTCCCACCATTCCACCCCGCAAAAACTCGGATCAGAACCTGTAAGGATGGCGTCCCCCCTCCGAAAAAAAATTGAAAAATTGAAAATTGAGGGGGGGAAGGGGAAGCCCGAATCCTACAGCTCCGTGAGTCTCCTCCTCCACCTTCTCCTCCACAATTGCACTTACGAGCACAGTTATTGCACTGCACTATATCTCCCCATCCACCCCATTCACCCATCGCCACTCGCAGCCGCAGTACCCGCCAGATTCAGACAGCTCGAACTCATCACCAGACACACTAAGGCCAGATTGGGAAATAATCGACTGAACTGGGCTTTCAGTTACCCTGCTCGAATGACTCAGCATTCTTCTTGACAAGTTTAAATCAAATCCCCCCCTTTCTGGGTTAGGATTAGCGTGGGCTTCTTGGCGGCGGGATTTTGAACTTTGCCCTGGACCGTCGCAGGGCGCATCATACATGATACCTTACAGGTAGTTAGACTAGCAAAGCGTAACCCACCTCCTCCCCCACAATGCGTGAAAAGGAACAAATAATGATATTACCATATCGTGCATATAATTACAGCAAAGTACATAAAAAACTACGGTACTAGTACTGTACGCCCCTACAGCGAGGGAAGAAAAAATAGTTAAGGATAAAAATAAAGGAATGAAGTTCCCGGGGAAGAAAAATAAAATAAAAAATACCCCCCCACATACTGTACAACCTATTTCCACCCCGCATTTGGAATAGGTATCGTATCGGTAAGTAGGCAAGTGAGTACGCCAGGTGGCTATGCGCAGTTTAATGGGAAGGGTGTGAGATGGAACAAAACAAACATTGTTTTCCGAGGGAATGGAAGGGGAGGAGGCGGAATTGGGCTCATTCAACTTGCCGATGGCGGGGGAGGGGGGGCAAGGTGGCGGGCTTTGCGCGTGATTATGATATTGGATTTGTGTTTGTGGGAGTAGGAGGAGTATCGGTACAGTATACCGTAGCTGTGCGATGATGAGCTTCGTGATATCTCGAGTGTTTATGATAATGCTATCATACAGTACGAGTTGTTACTTGGTATGATATCATACAGGTCGGGTGGAGGATGTGAGAGAGAGATAAAGTCGCTATTGTCACTTTTCCATCGTGAGAACTGTACCGCATGAGGAGAGAATCCGCCACAGACGGGGGTTGCTCTGCCGCCGGCGTTGGCTGGCTGGCTGGCTGGCTGGCTAACTAGCAAGCAAACAGGAAAGACGGTACTTGTATGGTACACACACCCGTTCGTCGGTAGATAATATGATAGAGGACCCTGACTGAAGTTTGAGGAGTAAAAAAATATATATCATAATAATATAAAAAAAAGCCATCGTGAGATGACATGGGAGGGAGGGAGGGAAGGAAGGGAGGGAAGGAGGGGTCATTACCAGTCAGTTGAGCGAGTGGGTGGGTTAGTGTGGGGGAGGGGCAGATGAGGATGGGGGGGAAAGGAGGGGCATTTCGGATGATTAGATCGCGAGAAACGACCCAAAATCTGCTTTCCTTCGCATAACACGGTAATTTTACGGGGTTTTCTGGGGCTAGAGAGGGAGGGGGGGAGTGGGAGAAAGCAAAAAAAAAGTTAGCTTCTTCCTGATGGAAGCCTTGTTTGTTTTTTCCCCTCTCTCTAACCTAACTGTGCTCGTAAACAAGTGAGTGTGGTCGGATACTCGAGTAGATTGATTCCCAGGGTCCTTTTCTGCTCCAGATTTGGGTTTTTTGCCGGTGGTTGTTGTAGAGTACGGTTGCTACCGGTATTATACGAACACTTGCACGGGTGGGAAACAACGGCGGAGGGGGACGGAGGGTTGTGATAGCTGAAGAAGATGTAGTGTAGAGTACTTTGCAGTATGGTACAGTACTCGAGTACATTGCAGAAGAGTTGTGTGTGTGCTAAAGTGCGGTGAAATGTTTTCTTTTCTAGCCTCTTGCTTCCTTTCAGCTTGTTTCATTTGCTTCGTTTCGGGCTTGCTTGCTTGCGTACCGTACTGTACGCCCGCTTCAACTACGATATCCGGCCTCTGGCACCGATAACCGCTGCGGTTCTGTAGGCTGACAGAACAACTAACTGGTTGACCGGTTGCGGCATCCATGATAGTCTGCCTACCTGTGGTGCCTATAATACCTACCTTATTACCTGCCAACCCAGGGCTTCCTGCCAGTGATCTGTTTCTTCACACGGGAGACCAAAGAAGAGGAAGAAGAAAAAAATAAAATCCGTCACGAGGACATAGATATTGCTGTGACTGCATAGTTTGTGATTGATCCCCGATGCTTTACTTTTATCATGGGCGTTTCCTCATCCTCCTCCCCCATCCCTTCATGCCCCGGTTTTCCCCCCCTCTCTGACGTCGTCGCCGTCGATCCCAAAAGAAGAAGAAACTATAATATGGGGGTGGGTATATATAAAAAAAAACACAGCTAAACTTATGCAGGGACTCTGGCAAAGGAAGGAATTGGAAACGAGAGAGGAAACAGACATGGAAGGTGGGGAGTCCTTTTTTTTTCCAACCACAATGTGGGAACATGGTGTGTGTGTGTGGTTGTGTCTCTGGCCTGTGCCCCGCAATGTTTCTGACAGGGGTTGGTTTCTTTTCCCCCTCCTTCTCTTTTTTCCCTGTCTTGTGTGTGGAAGCGGCGATGGAAAGGGAAGGGAAGGGAAGGGAAATGCTTTTCCTTGCGCTTTTTTGATAGGAAGTTGGATCCCGGGAGGTCTCTGGTTAGGCAGGGACTTGAAGATCATGGGCATTGGGGGTGATGGGTGATGGATGGAGGTATGGATGGATGATTGCGTTGTATTTTTTGCGGGCAGCGTCGGCATCTCGGAATTGTCTCCACCTGGAAACAAGATTTTCCTGCGGTACTAGTACTGTATTTCACTCTCACTTTATTTTTGAGTTGTTTCCCCCAATTTTTTGACCAGGATGTGGGATAAGTTAACCGTATGTTATGTGTACTCGAGTACCATTAGAGCAGACAGGGAATAGGGAACATAAGCTATTATTACCACTGGTACGACACGGACACTAGTTAAAGTTATTATGGCGGTATACTTGTAATACGTCAAGGTGCCTTTTGCTCAAGCAACTACCGGTAATCCAGCTTAAGTTACCCCCATAAGACTTACAGGTATGCTAAACTCCAGGTACTAGTACAGCACAGCAGCATCCGGTAATATCTCATCCACCCCATCCAGGTAGTCTCCGGGACTCTTCTCTCGTCTTCCCTCCTGCACCCCAGCGCCTCTTGGCGTCTGGGAAAATAGGCATGCGGTAAAGACACTCACCAATTCCTCCGGTAATGTATCTGGAAGTATCCTTTCGGGAAAGAGACCGCATGAGGATACATATGTGGAACTTTACCACAACCGCCAACCAACCAACCACCACCGCAATGCATCCTGTACCGTGTACCCGTACAGTTACTGTGCTCGCACTGTTCGTGCGCCCTACCTCCCTACTTGCCCTACCAATCACGACACGCCGTATATAATACGGCAAGTACTGTACCCGTACCCCACTGCACAACCATGATGCCAGGGGAAACGACAGTAAACAGCATGCATATGCCTTCTCTAGCCGTTCGAGTAATAGCGCCAAACATAGACTAGATTGGAATTTGCTGCTTTGCTTGTTATCCGAGCAGAGGAATTTCGAGAAAGCCGAATTGAACACTGACGCTGACGGCAAAAGCAAACAAGCAAGCAAGCAAAGCAAGGGCCCGTGCTTGCTTGTTAGCACTTTCTGGCAGTCGGCAACGAGTACGTTTTGACGGATGGCTGGGTGAGTTTGGCGGGTGTGTGTGTGCGAATGTATGATTGCCGTATGGATGGACGTATGGATGGATGGGAGCGCCTTGCCGGCCGGACAAGTGAAGGGCAAGGTAAGTTAGTTGTTCATTAGGAGAGGGCGAGCGAGCGAGTGAGTGCTGTGCTATGCTGTGCTGTATCATGGTCTGGTTAGTGATGAGACAGCAGAAGGCTAGGCCATCGTGTGTTCACCCATTTCCCGAATTCTCAAGACTCTTTTTTTCACTCCTGCTCTTCTGTCTCCGTAGTCTTCCATCCAATTAAATTGGAAACTAGATTACATGAAGCTAACTGCGGCTATCCCTCTTCTACCACCTCCTCATTGTATCATCCGAGTGAGCGACCCCGTTTGTATAGAAATTATAAGCCCCACGATGCTTTCCCTGTCGACGCCTCCCCTCCCTCCCTCCATATCTGACATCAGGTTATGATATGGCGGTGTATACCTGTAACCGTCCCTGTACACGGATTACATAGGAATCACATACACATACGCACGGTAAACCTCACTTCATCGTCTGACGACATTGTCTACTATCACTACTTCTACCCGTCTAGTTTCCTTCTCCGTCGTTTCGGCGGATAATGGGGAATTTACGACCTGTCGATTCCGAAAATAATGGAATTTGGGCAGGGCTCTTTTTTAAAAAAGAGAAGGCAAGTTAGGCATGGTAGAGAGGAGGAAGGAGAGGAAGAAAAAAGGGGGGATAGGAGCGAAACAGGGCTCTTTTGTCAATCAATCGGCGCAGATCGAGGAGGAATCGCGAAATCGACCAACTAGAAGCCATTCAGAGCAGGGCAAATGGGAATCCCAAGCTACGAAAGGAAAGGGCAAGTGAAGGAAAGGGAAGAAAAAAATGGTAACAGCAAAAAAAAAAAAAAAGCTTGGAAGGAAGGAAGGAAGGCTGGCAGCGCAAACGGTTGATGAGTTTCGTATGGATGGAGCTTGGTAGCTAGCTACTGGTAACTGTAGGCATGGGGTGGAAGGCCGTTCGTTCGCTCATTCACCTCTCATTCACACACCGCCATGGTTTATTTTTATTTTTATTGTTTTGGGGAGGAGGATTCCCAGAAGAACGGCGCCTCCGATTCACAGCTGACACAAATTCCCTCTGCAATAAAATTGCCGTTGATCGGGATGGTGACGAACTTGGAGGGGGGAAAGTAGGGTTTGTTTTCTTTTATTTCATTTTTCTCGAGGGGGGGGCTTTTCTTTGGAAAAAATTCTCAGACAAGTGAAGTGATCATAATATCATACTCGCACGAGTAGCGTGTTGTAGCTTTTCCGTGTCTTTGCTGGTCATAGCAAGGGCGGGCTTTCTCTCTTCGCCATCATTATATTCCCGAGGTTCCCCTTCTTTTAATCATCCCCCCCCTTCCCTTCCCTCTCTCCCAGCTCTTCCCCCCACACTCCCGCACAGTTCCTGCCCTTTTCCACCTCTTTACAATATATACCTGAGAAGTCAGACCTCCTCGTCTCGTTACCTTCGTCCCCATATATCATAAGCAACGGTTCCTCCTCCAGCCTTTCTTCTTTTCATACTTTTGTTCTATTTCTTTTGATCTTTTGGATCTTCTATCATACTTGTCAAGAAAAGCAAGAAAGAAAGAAAGAACGAGGGAAAGGCGCGACTGCTTGCAGCTGTTCATACAAGAGCATATAGCTCGAGTTCCTGGAATTATATTTTCCTGTACACCCCTTACCATCGGACAACCCCTACGATACACCTCAGTTTTGAATTGGACCTGTTACATACCCCAACTTGGGTATCCACCTTTGCCGACATTGGAGAAGCCACAAAGGAATTTGTTAGCACCCGGTATAATTGCCAACATCAATTATACATCGCTAGAAGGGGTTCTGAAGGCGAAGGGTAGACTGGGCATAGAAATCGGAAGAGGAGTTATATAATTGAGGCTTTTGGAGGGCTAGAGATTGATTGATTGATTGATTCTTGATTGATTCTTGATTGATTGATTTTTCCTATTTCAAGCGATTGCAATTGGAAGGGAGAGAATTGGCAGATTGGATCGAGAGGGGAGGGAGAGAAAGGAAAAGAAAAGCTGGATTGGAAAGCTGGGCACAGCATTTGCATTCGCGTTCGCCTTCTCTTATCCAACATCTTTAGCTCCGTTCTTTCGTGGCGCCTTACTTCTATTTTATTTTCTTGTCAAGCAGCAGCAGCAAGAATATCCAAAGAAGAAAAACCAAAGCAGAGAGCGAGAAGCAGAAGCAGAAGAGGCAGCAGCAGCCTAGCGCAGAAACAAGACTCACGCATCTCCGTCATTCACAAAGAGCTTCTACTGAACAGGCAACCCTCTTTTACCGCTCCAACCACACACCTCATCCCACCCACAATCCCAACCTCGTCCACACACACCCAATAAATAAAAAAGAACTTACGCTTCTCCCTGGCACCCACCAGCACCACCAGCACCACCACCACCCCTCTCCTCCCCCACCTTTCAGAAAGCACACCACCCACTCTCTCTCTACTCACACGCACCACAGAACGCAGCGCTGACAACGCTGCCTGTCCGCCGCCGCTCGGCACAGACCCTCCAATCCTTCCTCGTGGCGACCACCGACAATCTCCTCTCCCAGCACGCAAATCATGCGGAAGCCCTACTTTCGAAACTCCGCATTTCGACCCTGGGCGCAAGCACCTTTGAGCCGACTCCCTATAACCCCCGCCCGCTCCCGCCAGACATGACCTCTCCCTTCGCCTCTCCTCCTCCACCCTACTCCCCCGAGCACCCGCATGTGATACTTGACCACGAAAAGATACCACGACAAGGCGCGCCCCCACCTCCACATCCTCTTGTTGATCCTGCCGGACACGCTGCTGCAAACACGCATTCTGTAAACATGTCCAGTACGAAACCTCTAGGCCTACGCGCCGATGACAAGGACATTTTCCACCTACCGCCGAGTACCGCTCTCACGCTGCTCTCGAGGAGTATCGAATTGCTGGTCTCGATAACCGGTGACGTCCCACCCACCCCGCCCGCCAGTGGCCCTTCCACCCCCGATATGGAGGAGGAACTGCATCCCACAGCGAGCGACAACCGTCACGAAGGTGCCGGCTTCTGTTTTGGCAATGCGGTGCAAGATGGCCTTGACGGAGTCGTTTTGAAGCACAAGAGGGAAGAATTCAGCGATGACGACGACATTTCGGATGGTGGCGAGGAAATGAAGATAATAGGAGTTGGCGCAAAAGGGGCTTTTCAGAATGGTGCAATCACACGGAAGTTCTGGTCCAAGGCTGCTCCAAGAATTTCTATTGAAGATTATCTCTTCCGGTTGGTTTTTTATTTATTTTTCACATCTCCCCCGTTTTTTCCTCACAAACAACCTTGTTTTTCGCCTGGCTATATACGCATGGAGAAGGAGTGAAATGGAGGCTAACTAGTTTGCTTGCTTCGTTTAGAATACACCGCTTCTGCCCTTTGAGCACAGCAGTCTACCTCGCCGCCTCAGTGTACCTCCACCGCCTCGCTGTCACAGAGCGAATAATCTCCATAACCCGACTTAACGTCCATCGTCTGCTTCTGGCTGCTCTCCGAGTCGCCAGCAAAGGTCTAGAAGACCTGAGCCATCCACATAAAAGATTCGCGAAAGTTGGGGGATTAACCGAGCTAGAGCTGAGTAGGCTCGAAGTCAGTGAGTTTAACCAACCCCTTCCATTTTCTAAGGGGTTTTATTTTTTATATTCCACTTTCATGGTTTGTGTGGAAAATAGCATGTATTAATGTCGATTTTTTACAGGTTTCTGCTTCCTCATGAATTTCGACCTAAAAGTCGACAAAGCCGCTCTGGAGAAGCACATGGAGTCCCTACGGGAAACTGTGAACCGCCAGGCTTCGCTGGGCACCTCCGGACTTGTACTTCCGCCTACGCCGCCGAAGGAGTCGTCCTTGGCTGGCATGGGGAAGATCAGGATGACGGTTAAACCCGTCATGTTGGATGTATAAAAGGGAAAGATTGCCAAAGAAAAAATGAAAAAGCCCGAAAAAAAATCCCTTTCTTTCTCCCTCCTTTTAATCTTTGTTAATGGGCGGGAGTTCTTTTCTTTTCTTCTTTACTTTCGTTTTTCTTTATGTTTGGCATATTCAAGGTGGCATATACGGTACCCAACCCCCAACCATACTCCCCCCCCCCCTTACCTAATCTAACCAACCAACCTCACTCCTAAATCCTCCTCCTGCCCGAATTATCTATCTTCCTGTCCACCTATCATCCCAACCTATTCTCTCACACCAGATCATAATACCGAATTGTAGTTGTACGAACCTCTTTTCTGTCTCCTTTTCTCATATTTTCATCATTTCTTCCTTTTCCATTTGATTTCATCACATCATCATCATTATCATTATCATCATCGTCATCATCATCATTATCATAGGAGATCTGGGTGTCAATTTTTTCTTTCTTCCTTCTTTCATCATTCTATTTGTCGGTTCGGGGTCATCGGGTTGGGGTTTTTTTCCTTCTTATTTCCTGTCTATCTAACTTGACTATCATACTACTATACTTTTTCAACTTCCTCTTGCTCTTTGGATTGGACCGAGTGGGAGTTCATGCGTATACTCCGCCGCCTCGAAAGAAGGGGAAAGGGGGAGGGGGTGATATAGTGTTTCGATCGAGAATATTATAAGAGTAAGGATTGACAAAGGGGAGAAAGATAGAACGAAAGAAGGAAAGAAGGAAAGTTCGACCATTCATTTTTCCATTTTCATTTTCCATTTTCGTTTCCATCTTAGCTTGTGAAATTCATGAAGACTGCGATGGCAGAGGTACATAGACGACGAATAATTCGGTATATATTATACTTTACGATAGAAAAATAACTACCGCTGTTGGTTTTTTTATAGCATTGTACTGATTTTTTTTGCCTTGCTTTATTATATATCATTACTTGGCTATTTTTTATAAAAAAAAGTCATCGGACGCCTTGCAACTTAGCAGTACCCGTCTTGGCACAAAAGCGTCCGGAGACTTTTTTTAAAAAATTGCCAAGTATCATTGCGTACGTAAATACTGCTTATGACCTACGGCAACTGATCGATCGACCAACTAGCTGAGTGGGTAGGTAAAGTAAGTACAGTACAGGTAGTCGAGATTTAAAGTAAAACTTCTTACTTATGGTACTTATACGATGGAAGGTGGGGATCCCGTGGGTTGATAAAACTGTTATACTGGGCTGTACCACCCACCCACCATCCGTCCGGAGTGGGGTACAGTACTGTACAGTAGCGCGGGCTTAGGAGTGGGGGGGATACTCATCTCGAGATGCATTTTCGATAAAGCAGGTTTGATCGGTTGAAATTAGGGTATGTACTTGTACCTTACTACCCCGTATACTGGGTTAGCGTAATGTGTGCACTGTACAGTATTGTAGGTGCTGTACTCTAGGGGTATTTTACGCTTTCTTGCTACTGACATGGTGCCATTTTTTTGTTCGCGGTACCACCTATCATACCGTATCATAAGATGTTGGGCGTGGTAATGTACTATGGGCGTTGCTGTGGTTTGCGATGTTGCTTGCTCGTCTGTTTGTTTGCAATTAGCCTCGCAGTTGGCGTGGGTGGGTTGGTTTGGTTGAAGTATGGTGGAAAGGTATAGTTGTGAGAGCATTATATGGTATGGTATGAGTTCACATCTTCTCCCGTCCGATTCAATACTCAGATGGCACGGTGTTCCCTCCTTCCCTTCCCTGCTCGTCACTTGTACCGTATCTGCCGTGATGCATCCCATCGTTTCTCTTGAACCGTCTGATCCCTTTCGTTCTGAGAAAATAAAAAGCCCCCATCGGTTTTGTGTTCAATTTTTGTGTTAGGTATTTGTAATGTTATAGGGGCCCTTTTTTGTGGCTTCTGTTCAGAACACCATATGCATAAAAGACGTTGCGCCTAAATTGGGGAAATCCTACAAGAGCAACGGGATGGAGTATACACCGTATGCGGTATGTGTGGGGTGTGTGTGGGTGGCCAGTTTCTATGCTTTAATTTTCAGCCTGCGTTGTGGGATGTGATAGACGAAGGCTGCGGGAAACGACGGAGGGGCAGTGTTGTTTTTGATTTATTTTTTAAATTGCCCTGGTTGGTAAGTTGGAATCGAAGGGTGCGCAACCTCAATTTGTTTGTGTATCGCTGCCCTCGATCTGGGGTTTGCACTGAGATCTGGGAATTGTTGTGTTTGTGCGGTGGTACTAGGGTTCTTCAGTTTGTTTTGTTTTTTAAATTGACTGTTTACCCTGGAACAAGTACGGGTAAACGAACGAGATGAGGGAGGGGCAGGAGGGGTATACTCGAGAAGGTTGGGCTGATTTAACGGTAACGAATCACCGATGGGGATAAATTAGGTGTGTGGGTGTGTGGTGTGGTGTTATGCGTTCTCAAAACTGTTCGTGCTACTTGATATATCATCTAACGCCCTGCTCACAATTGATTCGATTATCAAGTGTGCGGTGGGGGTAGCAAGATAGAGAGCTGCTTACCTGTACCAATGTCTGATGGAGGATATCGTAGAGAAGAAGAGAGGGGAAATAATGATGAAAAAGTAAACATTGATCTCGGATTGATATCAGGATGCCGTGGAATAGATATGATAATGAAAAAACGTGTGCCGCTGAGAATGGAGTAAGGATTGGAGGATTGTATTGGAACACATCGCTTGTATTGCTGGACATACTTTTTCGCTAGATATCTCGTGGCGTCCCGTCAGTTTCATTCCTGCGGTTATCACTGGACTGATAAGCCTCACACTTCATGCTGCTTCACCCAATCCCATTCCACTACACTCGGACTGCCCCCCAACCCCCACGGCCAGTCCAGAGCCGCAGAAATAAGTAAATAAAAAAGCACAGGCCGACTGAAACGAGACGGGCTAAAATCCTTCTAGGAAGTGTGGGTGACGGGGGGAAGGGGGAAGCTGAAGGATTGGAAGCGTCCTTTACCTGTAGGGTACGGGTGGTACCGCTTCGAGTAGTTCCCTAAATTCCCCTAAGGTAAGGGTCCTCATGGAATGGAAGGAGGTTAGCAAAAAGAGCTCTCCGGTCTCACCCTTGCCTCGTACACGGGTAAAACTCCTTGCGGAGCTGACGGGTTGTGGAGGGATTGGCCTGTTATTTTGTTTTTAAAGATCGGGCGATGAACTATAGATCGATCCGATGGGAGGGCCCCTGGGACGTGGGTGGGGTTTCCATTCCATGTGAGGCCTGGGATGCGAAACTGAGGCGATAACAACTTCTGCAAGAGTTGCAGAAGGCTGCCTTCTTTTTGTCGGATGGAGGGGTGGGCTAGGGGGATTGTGAATAAGGAGGAGGGGTGACCGGCAGTTTGGCTATCTGATGGTGTGCTCGTTTTTTTCCTCAATTTAGATAAATAAATTGATGGAGGGTGGTGGGGTGGTGGGTGAGATGAGGTGAAGGATGTTGGATGAGGCTCAACGTTAAGCTTTGTGACACGCGCGTCGGGCGTTCTCCTAACTCCAGAGTGAAACCCTTGCCCTAAGATATAGATAGGGGAGGGTATAGCACAGGAATCCACCTGGGGGGGAGGGGGAGAAGAGTAAGCGAGAGACCGCTAGGGGATCCCAATCCAATAGGTGGGATACGATGGAATCCGAAAGGTGGAAAATGTGGGAAAGATGGCCTTACTTAAATACATCGCTCTCCCGATAGGGCATCTCGCTCCCGTGCCCACGAGCTGATGGATGGCGTTCGATTGATTGGAAAGAGGCCTGGTGTGGGGAGGAGGGGAGGACATTCCTGCATGCCAACCCTCTCTTCCTATTTCACCTTTAGCAGCCCTCAAGAGGAGCACCTCCTAATACCTCTATTGCCTGTCATCGTGTGGAGGGATGGGTCGGTCGGTCGAACCACCCCGGACAGCCCCGCTACTATCCCTCCCCTCCTCCGATCTCGAGATATCAACAGAGTCCAACCCCAGTTCGTAGTATCCTCACCACGGGAAATCCCTAATAAATCTCGGGTAAGCATTTTTAGAGCGTGATAGCTACTCCCCTTGACGATGGATAGGGAGTAGTGCTCTGAATGCGTGGTTCTCCCAACTCACCGCTCAACGACTACTCGAGTAGCCTCTCATGACGCCATCCCGAGCCGTTGCACACGGGCTTCGCGTGTATGGCGGCACTGTAAAGACCCTTCCAAATTAGTTCGGCTCCTTGGATCCCGAGCGAGGGGAACTGCCTCCGAGCACTGTTCTGGGGAGCATTGCGACCGGCATCGCGGTTTTGGTTCATGAGCACTTTCACTGGACAAGGGCCTGGATTTTGGCCGTTTTGGGTAGAGAAATGGTGTTGAGCTCGCCTGGGTTGAAACCACTGGACAGTGCTCGTACTTGTACGAAGGTGTGAAGCATGCGGTAGGTGCGGGAGAATGCGAATTACCCAACCCCAAATATGGTCAACTTCAAAATCTCTTGCCCAACAACCACAACTCACGCTCAAAAGTTACTGTGAAAGTGTTTACTTTATGATTGCCTAGAAAACTAAGGAAGGATTTAAAAGAATTTCTACTTGCCATGATCCTGAGACGATTCAATATTTGGTTATTTTTTTGTATGAGACCTCCCAGATTGACTCTGCATATGCTAACTGTATCCGGTAATATCTTGGCGCCAAACGCCGAATTAAGTAATGACTTTGACGGATATTTGCTAGAATATAACCAATCAACCCAAAGCTGAAAGAGATCAGTGCTTATTCAGCGGGCTCGAATTAATGCCGGTGTCCTGAACCAAGATTATTCAGAGTTCAGAATGGGGCCTCTCAAAAGACTCCACAGATGTATATAGCCAATCATCTCACCCACTTTGGTTTCTGATTTTAGAGCCTCGATTACAGTGAAAATCACTTAGACTGAAACCTTCCCCTCGAAAAGAGCCAAACCTGAAATGGAATGGGTATCCCCAAGTTCCGAACCATAAAAATATCGAACTACTGCGAGGTAGCCGAGATCTAGCCCTAGGTACATACATGCTAGCAGTTTTATTTCTTGTGAGAAGCAAAAATTTAGAGACCCTTTTTAGCTTACGAATGCACTTGAAGATTTTAGGTGGGTGTAAAACAAGTCCCTGGGTGTTCGGAGCATGGGGTGCCAAATAAGAGGGCCCAGTACCTGAAGTGTAGAAAGCTGGTTAAGAAAAGACCTGCTGCTGCATACCATCCGGATTCGGGAAAAAGTGCCAAATTTTGGCTGTATGCGATATTGGCCCTTTTTAAAACGCTTCGACATTACAATTATTTGCATTAATGCTTATATACTCCATTGCTCCGTCATCAGTATGCACAATAATTACGGGATGGAACGCCTCCTTCTGGGGTACGATTTCTCGGTTCCCCCCAATGCCCCAAGGGACTGTACCAAATATACTCCGCAAGACCTCTCGAATGCGCACTTTCTTCCGATTGCACTTTAATATGCTGTGACCTACAATACAGTACTGGTGGCTACCAGGGCCACCCCGGCGAAGGGGGTGAGGGGTGGCGAAAGGAACCGAGATACCGTTTTGCTGTCGTTGGGTTTTGGTGGGTGCAGTTGGGAGGCGGGAGACGATTAGATGAGTGAGGTAGCTGGACACCAAGGTATATATGGGTTGTACCTGTGATCGGGTATCAACCTTGAAATACCTAACAAGACAAAAACAAGCCCCTAACGCACTAGAAGAAGGGATAGGAGGAACTGAAACCGCGCTGAAGCGTACCCGAAAGAGCACTTTAGGGACAGACCTCCAACCATCTCTATTCCTATATCAACCATCGATGTGCCGGAACTAGAGTGTCACCATCTTAGTCCTCAGCCAGCCATTGGTGTCCTCTTCAGCATTCCATAGGAAAGGAGAGACGTACTGTACAGCCCTGAACCGACGGTGTCTACGATGCCTAACCATCCCGCCTCTTCCCACCCTTAAGAGCTCAGACACCTGCCGGTCGATTCTCTAGCCAGTCTAGAGATACCACGGGATCCGGCACAGTATGTCCAAAATCCACATTCCAGGTGCCTTATAAGTCTCCTCTTGGGCTGTCATAATAGCCCTGTGGTGCTGAGTACAAAGTTCCCACACCTTGACACCAGGAAAGCATCCTCACCCCAGATCACTCGACCTCCTTAGCTGATTGTTGGAAACTGTAGTTATGGGTGCGCTCTCCTCTCATCTGTTGCTGTAGTTACGAGTGACACCTCGTGACCACTTACGTCACCCCCCCTGTTCCCTCTTAAATCCTCGCTTCTCTTTTCTCTTTCT
>Ga0307513_10000863_pt1 | contig 44076 bp, 53 predicted proteins | sample 15_EM_MG_FD_202174 | JGI IMG/M metagenome (GOLD analysis project Ga0307513, IMG submission 202174) | Populus trichocarpa ectomycorrhiza microbial communities from riparian zone in the Pacific Northwest, United States - 15_EM | ecosystem: Host-associated > Plants > Roots > Unclassified | place...
AACTATGGTACATGTCTAAGTACTTTTAATTTATCTTGGGGTGTTGTCTATCATTACTTTTCCTGTATCAAGCGTCCTATTAGTGCCACGCTAAAGCTGAGTGAACGATCGTACAGGTTAAGGGATGGGCGCAGTGGAGGTTAGGGGCTTGGGTTTGGTACCGTAGCGTCTTAGTGGTATGGAATCATACCTAGTGTGTGAGAGATGCGATGTGAGGATTTCTGGCAGTCTGATAGATGCAAGGAGGAACCAACTGACTGGATCAGGGGGGGGGGATGATACGGAGGTACAGCGTGTAAGTTTTGTAAGTTCCACAAACGAGGACTGCCACCCTCACCCCCTGTGTAACCTACAAAACTTATACGCTGTACCTCCGTATGCGCTAGTAGATGGATCTGCCTGTGCCGATGCTGTTGTCTGCAAGGATAAGGTCTAGAAGGTGGGTTGGGAGATTAAATTTGCTCCAGGTGGAGCTTCTGTGAAGATTCATTCTGTGAAATACGCAGGTATTTAGCAGCGGAAATAGTTGATTGATTGGCCTATCTTAGATACAGCGACTAGTACAACTCATATAGCTGCCCTCCTTATACATATCCAGAGTACATAAACTAGTGACAAGGAAGAAAGTTAAAGGCAAATGTATAGGAACAAACAAAAGCTAAAATAACAAAGCAGACGCTTATAGCAGGGTACCGCAACACATTCTGGAAGAGTTATTCGAGTGATGAGCTGTGAACGTGCTCGAGATGTGAGAATGATGGAGTTATACAACAGGACGTTTTTGAAGTTACAGGCTTTTGTCCCTCGGTAGAGAGGCAGGTCCAGGGGGCAGTCTTGCTGTTTGGAAGCGGTCGTTCGCAATGGGCTACCCCGTGATCCTATTCTCATACATATGGTATAGGGAGCCCCGCCATATCTCCCCTCTCTCCCACCCTATGCAACCCGATAAAGTAATGCAAAGTAAGGAAGGAAGGAAGAAAGATACACTCTAGGGTAGACTATAAAACAGGCCATTATGAGGGAAATAAAAGTGAGGCACCTCTCTATACACTATTTGGCTAGCTAGTAATTAAGTTACGGTAGGGGAAGGAACCGGCATTCTCCGTCTGCTGGGAGAAAAGGAAAAGGGACCGGGGGGGGAGCGGGGGGTGTAAATAGTCCTCTATTCGTCGTCCATCCGCATTCCCGAGACATCCAGGTCTGACCCGACTTCCTCGGCGCTGTCTTGCAGCCCCTCGTTTGGACTACCCATTGGCGTGTCTTCAGGAGAACCACCGTCCTGTTGGAAGAGGAGGGCGTTTCTGGCTTTGGGACTCTGCAGCGGGTTGTTAGTTGTACGTGGGTAAACAGGTAGATGGGGAATATACTGAAGGCTGGGTAGTCGGTGCAGTGCTAGTTTTCCCACCCGTGAGCGTGGTGGTAGCGAGCTTGCAGAGATTACACGCTTTGGAAATCAATTCCCTCTTTGTAACCCTAGTCATCTTTCCTCTAATGGGCAGATCGTCAAATTTGGAGTGCGCAGCGGCTAAATTCACAGCGCTGGTGTCTGCGGAAGGTTGCTCCTCAAACATTAGGTTCTTGAGTGACATCGGGTTTGCACGGGCCTCGGGTTCATCCCTTTGCATACCGATTTGCTTTAGGGCTTCAGGGACCAGCTCCACATATAGCTTTGCATAGGAGTCTGCGAGGAGATCGTCTATCAGAGGAGTTCTGGCGAGACCCGCGTTTAGGCGACGGAGTTCAAAGACCTCTCGCAGGAGGTCTAAAGTTGGGGATGAAGTTGTGATGAGGTTGCAGTAGGTGTCTAGACGGGTGCTGTAGGTATTGAATTCGTCGTATGAAACATTTTTGAAGACTTCTTCGTCGCTCTGTTCTGGTATGTTGCCGGTTCGCCGGAGAACTCGCATGTAGGCCAAGAAGACGTGCATCCAGACTTCGGTATGGCGGAAGAAGCCTGTGGTTCCTTTTCGCACCCTCTTTGTTACAGCTTCTAATGTGGCTCGATCGTCTAGTTTTTCCAGCAAGTCGACATAGAACATAGTGTACTTTGAAGCATATACGAAATGCCTGCCGGTTCTGTATTGCATCGTTTAGAGGTTAGCCTTTCAAATCACAGCGTCGATGGAAGCAGAGATATACCTCTCGTTTTCAGGCTTCCAAATACTTAGACTGACTGACTTGTTGGAAAAGAGACAAGAAATCTCGGACTTTGCTCCGGCAACATCACCCAGTTCAGAGTACTTCAGCTTTCCTGCTCTGTTTGTCATGCGGTGATGCCATTTCGGCTTGTCTGCCGTCCGCATCCTTTTTAGGACTTCGAGAACGTACTTAACGAAGGGTTCACGGTCCTCGACGGGCTCCATCTTCCTGGTGAAATGCGAGACTTGTAGTATTTCGCATGCTCGCTTAGGCTGTTGTAGGTTAGCAGCGAATAATCAACGGGGCGAAAGCAATCGCAATTGTGCTCACCGTCACCGAGCCCTGCAAAACGTATTTGCAAGTACTTGAGACTAATCTATGGTGAGGCTCGAAGATGTGATCGCTGCCGACCTTTTCGGGGCAGAGTTTGATTGCTTGAACGTATTTTTCCAAGACTTCCTCTGGCATGTATATGTCGGCTTTTTTCAAAAGTTTGCCCATACACTTTCCGATCATATAATAAGCTCTATTAATCGTCAGCGTGACTCTTATTGGTGTGGAAATCACTATGTAGGGTGCTTACTTCCAATTGTCAGGGGCTTGCTGCAAAGACTTTTTGAATAGTGCCATGGCAAGTTTCAACCCCTTGGTGAGCGATAAGCCCTGGTGCGCGGGACCTTTGTATACACCTTCTCCGCGTGTTCCCGAAAAATGCCTATCGAACCCTTCCATCGAGAATGCTTCCATCTCCATCGGAGCTCTAAGGGCGGAGTAGACCCTTGTGCCGAAATCAGCAAAGAGGGTAGATAGAGTTTTCGCACATTCTGGGTCTTCGATGCATTCGTTCTGAATGGCAAGCGATAGAGTCCTCATATAACATAGTATCGCTTTCTGCATAATGAAGTTAGCCTTGGTCGAGAATATTTGGAGGGGAGCGGGGCTGGTGGGAAGGAGCAAGACGTACTCGTTCTAGTACAGCAAGTTCCCCTCTCTTGGTGTTGATCTGTTCAGCGCTCCAGGTCTGACCGTCCTCCATTTGGGCTTCGTAAGTCTGACCCAGTCGGTACCAAGTCTCCCATTTATTGGCATTGCACATTAGATCATATTTAAAGAACCTCACCGCATTTTCCACATCATCTGGCTTTATTGATCCAACTCGCTTCTGGTGTTTGATGGGAAAGAGGTAGATCTTCCCAAGGGTAAAATAGAGGCCCTTCGCTGCTACTTGAGCATGCAGACCACTCACTTCGGTGGTATTGAGCGAACCCTCACCTTTTAGGCTGTTGAATAGCTTGAGGGGGTTTATGGAGCTGCGAAGGTACCGATCTATCACTGATTCATTGAGGGCGATCTTATTATTCGAGGACCTTCTAGGAGCACCGAGAACATCGTAAAGCTTCTCTAAGGCGCCTTTCAGGTCTGATTTGTGTAGCTGCATATCTTTCTTTTGAGATGCTAGGAGGAGGATGAAATCCATCAACTGCATTGCCGTCGCTTTATCAAAGAGCTCTGGGTCTGTCTTATGGTCGTTGAAAGCAACTTGATCGGACTGGAATTGTTGGAGTTAGAAGGGTGTTATACTGTGAACACGGGGGGATTATTTACACATATAGCAATGTGAAATCGACAGAATATGCAGTGCAACAGATCGTGGTCGAAATCTCGAAGATCGAGTCTCAGAAGTTCATCATGTGTCAGTCTCAGTAACGCATCTAGGTTTCCGAAAATTAGCTACTGCCCAATAGAAGACTTGACAATGGAGGGCGCAACTTACGGTCTGACAGGCGGCAGTAATTTCTGCCTCCAAGCTCCTGATGCATGTCTCTCAGGAGTGTCGCCAGTCGTTCCTCCCTTTCACCTTCCTCTAAATCGAGGCTATCACTACCCATCCCTCTATCCGCTGTTTCTCTATAAATTAAGTACATCACTACCCAAGCCCGTACGATCATTTCCCTAAATTTCACTACGACTAGGCGGTAAGAATGTAGGTTACTAGCCGAGATCTCATGGTTGAGAACGGCGCTTTCCCAAAAAACGTAGCAGTGTAGAAGCCTTAGTAAGATAGCCATTGACCTCATCGAGTCCACCAGCCCATCCCGGTCAATTTCAGACAAGTTCACAAACCCATTACCCCCCGAGACGAGTCCCAAAATTAAGGGCAACATCTCTTCCACGAGGCGTAATGACCGCAGTAGAACAAAGTGGCGATGGTCTTCCGAAGATTCGAGATAGCTCCTACTTTTTAAATCGCCAACCACAACCTCTAAAGATCTCAATACACAAGAAAGGACTTTTGGGCGGTAGCCCACTTTTTCGTAGGCTATTTTGAGCTTTTCCCAGAGGTGCAATCTGAACATTGCACTGGAGCCTTCAAGAAATCTGGTTATTTCTTCGAGTATCCTGCGTTCTTGCTCGTCGTACGGGCTAACAACACCGGGCTCCAACACGGCTTCAAGAATTTCGATAACCTCATGAGGGTCTTTTTCTGCACCCCCTATATCGGTTGTGACCTGAAATATAGATGTAAAGAAATCAACGGTCTTAAGCTTACTGATTTCCCGCTCGGCCCTAAGGGCTGAGATTTCTGGCATGATGGAGCTGTTGGGAAGCTCAATTGAGTGGAGCCTACCCTCGGACATAATACCCTTCAAATCGTCAAAGCACTCCAACCTGAACTCCCTGGAAACACCGGTAAATGCCGTGAAAACTGCAATAGCCCAAAGACATCTCATGGCCAATTGGTCCTCCACAATGCCATCACTACCTCTTGGACGACAATACATCAGATCTCTGACCAGGAAACTCCATCTCTTTGCCTTTTCCCTTCTGATCTCCAGTTCTTCCTCTCCCCGGACCGAGAGTTCGGCACCACTCTTTTGCCGCTCTCTTGCCGCCAAGTCACTAAGATATATTTCGAACATAGTTTGGGCCCACTCGACTATAGCGTAATCATCATCTCCAAATGGGTGGGGATGAGCAGCAAATTTTTCCAGATACCCCTTGAAGTAGCCCCAGCACATCTCCTCGCACATATTAGCCATTGCAGTTACAACTTCTTTTAAAGGCTCTGGCCAGCTATGCCGAACCCAGCTGCTAGCTGTCGATGTCCCCAATGATCCCCGAGTCTTCCTGGCCTTTCCTGAGCCAGGCACATCTCGCATGCATAGGGCTTTCAGCCACTCAAAGCCCGCCTCTAGTGGACTCAATCCGCGGGTATTGACAGAGTTAACCCATTTTCTGAGATTTTCGTCCCCGGATAGGACAGGCCGAGATGGGACATTGGCTTCTAGGTCTAGAAAGGCCATCCCCTGAGCGGCTTCATCGGGGGATTGTATACCGTCTCCATATAGTAAGACATTCCCTTTGTCGTCATCCCAGTCCTGTAATATCTTTTTGAAGTCATTGAGATATAGATCCTCCTTAGCCCCGTTGTTTTCGCTATGACTACTACCCGTCTTGGGCATTAGGCTTGAGGCGGTTCCTAACGAAATACCCAGCGGGGAAAAGCATTCATCGGCAGTGTTAAATAGTTTCTCATTCTGTGTTTCCTGCCGGACCTTTTGTTTGGATTCAGGAGCTGCCGCGGCCGCGGCCGCAGCCGCAGCGTCCGCCTCCTTCTTATCACGCTGTCTCTTACTCAGCCTTGACCTCCCCCCGTCTCCGCCATCTGCTCCTAATGAAGCGGACTTACGTTTCCGAGTTGCAGAGCCGCTTCGACGCCGGCCAGCAGCAGGTGGGGGCGCAAGCTCCACCGCAGAGGCATCCGTCATGGCCGTATCTTCGTTTTCTTCGGCGGTTGCTGTCTCTGACTTTCCACCAGATCCAGGAGTAGGCTCATCGGGGGTGGTCTCTCGGGAAATATCTTCTCCCTCTAGAATAGGGATAATAATTTGCAAGCATGATGACGCATTCAGGGCTTGTGCTGAGGTGTCATCGCTTGATATCTGAGACAGAATTGCATTACCGACGCCCGGCCATGTTCTTAGTGCAGACTCGGCTGTCTGCTTATTTATTGTTACTTTTTGCAGAATATCCCCAAGACTTTTTGTATCTTCTTCCTTCGGGAGAGGGATCCAAGGGTACGGGTTTGTGTATTTCTGGAATCGTGGATGTAATTTTTGCTTCGATAAATGCTTGATTTTGTCGCTCTCGAGAACTACCGTATCGCACACCTTCCTGAGGACATCCCTGAGCTGTATAGTGGCAAGGTATTCCTCCGGATTAGGGATCCCGCCTACTACTAGTGCAAGTGTATCGTTTCCCGAATCTGCGCCGACGGTTTCGTAGTCCAAGACCGACTCTAAGGCAAACCGGGTGAGGCGGGAGGAATCAATGGCTAACGATAGCTGAGCAGCCTTGCGCCAGAGGGAAGAATCTCCCGCATCCCTTCCGAGTGCCGTGGAAAACCAGTCTAGCGCCTGTTGAATTGTAAGGTCGAACTCTGACCCAGCTTCAACTCTGCTAGCTTTTAATCTATCCAGTTTAAAAGCACCATGGTTCTTGTATGCCAGATACAAAACAAGAGGTAACGAGGACCCGGAAGCAGAACCCCTTCCATGAACCTAAAACCATTGCGCAATGTTAAGAGCTTGGCCATAGACCAGTTTAAAGAGGGCTGAGCTACCTGTTCTTCTTCCGCATCACCCTGAAATACCCCGGAACCAAAGAGCTCGTCATAAGCTTTATGTGCTTCTTCCCATTCACCATCTGTATGTAGTTTTAGTGCCCGTTGGTATAGCTTGAGAGCTTCTTCGATCTGTGAACGGTAATTTTAGTGAGTTGCATGGTTTTGGTAGAATGGAATTTACGAACTTGTATTTCTCGAGTATTATCGGCTTCTCCGTCGCTATCAGAGTCTGGGTATACGTTGAGAGGAATAAAGGAAGACTATCATTCAGGGTTAGCATATTCATTGCGTCTCGTTCGAGGACGTAAGGTACCATTGAGCAAAGATCAGAGGCCTAGGCAACTAGAGTTTTGCCGAGTTACGGAGTTATAGTATATAGGGGCTCCGGGTGTCTTCCTAATATAAGCTAAGAGAGGGAGAGAGGGGCTATGATGGATTATGGTGATTGAATGAGTAGAGTCGAGGGTCAATGGAAGAGATCGCGCCAGGCTAGTGGGACACTCCCCCCCGAGGGTTGTGGGGGATGCGCGTTGTCGCTTGCCAAGAAGGAGAAGTTGGTTGTGCGGAGCCAAGCATTGAGGCTCTTCCTCAAATCTGTTCTTGGAGGTTTAGAACCCGAATCCCGCTGGGGCACTATTTCTATTCGTAGTCGAGTATCATACTGTGGCTCGGCTTCTCGGGATAATGGCACAAGTATCATACGGTACAAGTATCCATAGCAAGTTATGTGAGCGGTTAATCCAGGTTAACCTACGAAAGAATCGCAGACTTGTACTGTACAAAAAAAAAACTTCCTTATCATAATACTTGTACAACACAGGTACAAATATCAGTTTGTGGTCATCATCTATTGTACGGTACAGGTACAAGGTATGGCCATAAAAAAGTGGTACGCTGCATATGTAATATTTCAGTAGAAGTGGTACACCTGAGAGAAAAACATTCACAGAATAAGTGTTTCCTCTCATGCTATGCAACCACTAAAGGAAAATCTTAGTGGGTAATATAGATGATCTCTCTTCCAGCACATTTGCCATCAAATTAAACACTTACAAGTACATTATAAGGATGTTGCCCAAACCTTTAAACTGGTATTCTGTTTAATGCTGTCCAGATTTCAACCAAGTTTGAAGGCCTCATGACTTATTTTCAAAATCAATGTTCTCTTGTATCTCCATGCTGAAATTATGCCTATCTGTTATAGTATTCTGTATTTTTTTCTCATCTATTAGTGATGGTCAAAAAACTCAGCATTTGAACTTGAAGACCATATGGTAAAGGTTGTGGTTTAAGGGGTATTTCACTATTGCAACATATTTTCTGTAAGAGGGTGGTTTGGTTGCAACCCAACCTACCCCTGCACCGTACCACTTTTTTATGGCCATACCTTGTACCGTATCGTAGTTAACTCCTCCAGCGATCCTATCGCAATGAACCCAGTCCATCTAATCTTATCTCGTGCACCATCCTAAATCTAATCAGATGTAAACTCCTAGGCGCAACGTTTCCGAAACAGCGTCTGCCCTAGTTGACAAGCATTCCCGCCTCACCAACCAAACCACCTCTATCGCCTATGAACGATTCTTATTTCTCATCTACTTGAATTGAACCTTGGTAGATCAATCTCGCAGGAGCTATGGTTGTCCCTGCGGTGCCAGAGTTTGTTTACCCCTCCATTCCTTCCTCGCTCTCTTCGCACCCATCTCCTCTCCCGCTTGGAGTCTGCTTGAGGGCATCTGGAGCTCTGTACATCCGCCGCTAATATAGTTTCTCTGAAGGATTGTCGAGTCGGAAATACATGAATCGGTGACCGCTCGTACTGAATCGCTTCCTATTCTGCGTGAATTGGGACCCCCGGATCTGGTTCATCTAATAAAATCTCAACCTAAGGTTGGTTTGAAAGAGGTAACTGAAATTCTTTCCCGCTCATCCCTTCGTAGCCCGTTGGGTTATCTCGTTTCTGGGAGCCTAAGAGTCGCGTAGATTGGCACCTATCATCATGTTACGGGAGTGGATGCTTCTTCATCAGCCTCCTTAGCAGCTTACATTAATACCCTCACTTATTTAATCGGCGAGAACCAAGTTTGGTTTGGCAAGCCGCAATCATGGCGTATAACCACGGGCATATATTGGTATGTTTTCCGCCCTGTTCTGTTCGTGTGAACTAGCTTGCACACCTGGGATCGTTTGCTAAGGTTGAAGTTTCAGCTGTTATAATGCTTTCTCTCGGGTCGATATGCGGGTTGAGGTCAAAATCCCTGGATCCGTTGAGGCATATGCGGTGGATGAACGCGGTGAAAAACGGATGGCATCGGAAATGCTCTGGCTTGAAACCTATCTATGTGGAGTGCTGCGAGCCTTTAACTATTCTGATGACCAACAAAGTCGGATTGTTGGGTGTCGGAGATTTAACCCAATCACTAGTACTGAGGCGGAACATAAATTTCTGGATGCCGCAGAGCGGTTGTTTTCCCGGGGTACGTTATAGCTCGCGTTCCCTTTGCATACAGTGGCTTAATGGGGTTATACAGGCTGGCAGCTGGGTTCTGACCCTGAGATCCAGGTCCCAAACATGGTCTCGAATTACTTGACTTCTGGACTCCTCACTTACATTCACACTACCGGTCGGTTTGCGTCGGGGGTGAACCTTTTCGAAAAGCTTCGCTCGAAAGAACCTGAGGTTGCTTCTCTTTTGGCTCGTGTTTTGATTGACGCGGATGAAGAAGTCAAGGCTGTGTCTCTGTTATATGAAACCATCAAACTATTACCGTTAGATAGCAGCCTCCTTGATGTTCAGGCAGCGTTCTGCATGAGCAAAGGGCGATATGATCTCGCTTTGGAATGTGCCAAGAAGGCTGTTAACAGTGCCCCAAGTGAATTCACCACGTGGGAACGGCTTGCTCAAGTATACCTAAAACTTGAGCAATATGAATTGGTCTGTTTATCCCATTCTTATTTCTGGGGAGTGGGTATTCATACTGCAACTATTTAGGCTCTCCTCACCCTTAATTCTTGCCCAATGTTCACCTATCAAGACCGTGACCACCCGAAAATGCCACAGCCAAACAAAATGCATCTTCCCGTCCTCACTGAGTCGGTTCTGGATGAGATGTCTGACGACAATCATGACCCTAAACATGACAAAGCAGATGCAGCTTTGCTGAAGCTTCCAGCCGCGAGCTTAAAAGGGACATTTGCCAAGGCCTACGGGATCCTTACAGAAATTACCAGCCAGATTGGATGGGACATGCTCTTGAAATACAGAAGCAGCGTTTTTGTTATGGAAGAGGAATACCGGTTTGAGAAGAGTGCTAGTGTTACAGCTGTCAGAGGTGGAAGTACGAGCAAGAGCAGCGACTCCGATTCAGAGGACGAAGAGCAGAGTGATGACAAACCAGCGATTAATGGTCATAATAAGGAAGCAGGAGTGAAGGAGAATAGTGAAAAGGGAAAAGAAGATGGTGACCAGGAAGAACATGCAAATGTTATTGAGAGACCCGAACACTCTGTTCTGCCTGAAGAGGTGAAGGGTGGGGTCGAAACCGGGCATCCGAATTCTGAAGGAAAGATATCTACACAGAAATACTCCCACATCCAAAATAAACGCCTCTGTGAGCGGTGGCTGGACAATCTCTTCATGGTCCTTTACGAGGTATTATCTGATCATATTACTGTTTCAACGGAGCTAACGCCGAACTAGGATCTGCGAGTCTATACCATATGGCGGTCAGACCTTGCCCGGTATGGGCAACAGAAACGCCCCTACCGCAAATCCGCTACTGAGCTTGAAATTCTTGGGGAGCTAGCTCAACGCCTCCACCACCATGCTGAAGCAGAAGAGGCCTTTCAGTCGCGCCTTCAAATTCGCTTCTCTGCAAGAGCACTCCGTGGCGTTTTACAAACACAGGAGAAAAACAAAGACAACAGAGGCGCTTTAAATAGTATCATTCGATTAACTGCTTGGCAATATAGGTGGTATTCCGAGGTTCGTATTCACACCTACTCGGCTGGGGCAGATAACTGATAGCGTAGTTCTCGCCTGCGATCCTGTACTCCATACGAAAATTGATTGCCGAAGACGGGGCAGTCAAAGTTCGCAGCATCGTCCAAGCCACAAACTTTCCGCAGAGCGTTCTTGATTTGACCCATAATTACGCTCAGCTCTGTGCAGCCTTTCGCAGTAGCGGCAGCGATGGTTAGGATAACTATTCAATCGTCCCACATTTCGCAGTTCTGCTAGACAGACTTCCTGATCAGGGAATGCTTTTATTTCGTATTTATTCCTATCAAGGTGATACATTGTTTCCAGGGAAAGCATGTTTTTTTTTCTTTTCTCTTTCCTTTTTCAGGAAATCTGCTCTTTTTAATTGCACATAGTATTCGATTCGAATAGCAGGGAGACAGAAATAAGCATTGATTGGCTATCTTTCGACTGCCCACTCGGGGAGAATGTGCTGTAGATTCTCTTTGTCTCAGGGTTTGCTGGTATCTTAATGGACATGATGACATTTCTGAACGAGTTTTTAACTAATGGAAGGTATAAGCTTTGCCCGTCGTGGGACTAGCAAGCTTTCGCTTAATATGTGAGGTTCCAGGGTCCTTGCGCAGCTATTTCCGGATTCACCAAATATTTGGGGCATTTTTCAGAGCATCGGCCTAAATTAGCGTGGAGAAGTTATTGGGGTTGGGGAAGGTTCATCGCACTCGGTATCTACCTGCCGACCGTGTAGTGTCGACTAAACGGTGCAATAGTTAGGAGTTGAATACGGTAGGTAGCTTGCAATTGGAAGAGCAGTGGTGGACCAGCGGAAGCATGGGAGAGGTTGTTTCACTTATCTTCTTCCTTCCTTGTCTCGAGTTGCGTTTAGTTTTCGATTCTTTTTCTGTGCTCCAGGTAGTGAGGAGCGTTATACAATGTCGTTAGTAGAAGTTGGGATTGTAGGAGAAATTGGGGGGCCAAAGCGCTCCGTGAGATTTGCTTCGTATAAAAGACTTCCTACCCACAGGGAACCGGAACCTAGACACTGAACGCGAACGTTGACAGCCGGTGGCATCTTGTACATAGTTCGGTGACAAAGCCCATCGTTGGCAGTGTAGTAACAACGCTTGTCTACTCACCATACCTTTTCATTCAATTCCATTCTATAGAAAAAAGATCTACAGTTCTAGACACTTTCAAGGTTACATAGGGGTTGGTGCCAGGATGCAATTGATTGACTTAATATTTAGTGTATACTATCTTTTTGCCTTAATAACCGCCTTAATCCTCTCGGGAATGCTTTCAAGTAATGGGTTTGGTATCAACCCTTAATAATAAACAAGAGCTTTCTCTATAGGTGGCTCCACTTAGCTTACTTAGTCTAGTATATACTACTAAATGAGATCGGTATTTACAGTAAAGCTCATTAAGGTATATCTAAATCTAAACATGTCCAATAGGATTAAGATTTAATAGAAATAGTAGTTGATACATTTAACACCTCTACCTTATTCTCCACCAACTCCGTCATAATCAGTGTAGAATTATGTGCTCCAGCATTATCCTACAGAGATATTTGATTCATACCCTCAGCCCTTTTCTTCCCCACTTGATCTGACTAGGCTTCCCTACCGCTTTCGCAGAGGGTGATTTTTCAGACTCAACTAGTTCTAGCATTGGCCCAAACTGAGCCAGTTTCCTGATCTTATTTGTAGGCTGAAGTAAGGCCTTAGCACGATATCTTTTACAAGACCTATTCCAACATCTCTCATCCCCGCTACTCTCTAGTATGTAAACTCTAGCCATTCCTTCCTTCCAACACTCTTCCTCCGTTACCATTTCTTAGTTGTGGTATGGGGCAGGCCATGGCCGAGGTTGGTCAGTTGTTGCATAGTCAGTGGAATGATAACCTAGTCCTACTAAGACAGCCATTTGGGATGAGCTCCATAGACTGAAAATTTCTCCCACGCCACTCCTAAGAGGCATACTAGTCCCTCCTAATCTGCCTGACAGAGGTTGATATCCTCCCCGATCATGGAGCCTATCTCGCGGCCTAGGATAGGATATACCATAGAGCTTCGATCCTGTTCTCGCGCTAACTCTACCCTACCCCTGAAGCCCCCAGGCTTAATGGTATAGCCATCAGGGGACAAAACCTGCCATGAGGGGAACAGATGTTAGGATATGTGCGAGGTGCTGGCTGGTAGTGGATTCAGGAGCCGGGATGCAGGCTCTATCACCATGCTAATGGGCCACCTTGAGATTTTGCAGTTGGGACTACGGAAGTAAAGCTTTTTGGTGCCCGAAGGGGTGAATTCCGAGTGCGGGTTTGTGAGGTAGGTTATAATAACCGTCGTGTGGGGTGAACTCAATGGGGGTGGGATACAGTTGCAAGTGCTGTCCTCCAAGGGATGATGTCTATAGAATATCCTGCCAGAGAAAATTTAAGCCCCCTCTCCTTGCCATGAACCACACGATCGCGATCACTACCCGTCACTTTATCCCTAGCTGAGTTAGTTATCCGAACCACTTTTCCCAGACAAGCTAGACGCCCTTTTTCCCCTCCCCCCCCCCACTCTGCTTCTCTTATCTTATGTAGTTTGTTGCTTTATTCTAGCATCGAGTATCCTCCAACTCGAGAACTTTCGCCTTTCCAAAAACTCTGCTATGCCTAGTTCCCTCGAGATGCAGATTTCTAGATTTTCCAATTTCGTGTCTTCAATAACACAACAGCACAAGCCCTGTAAGGTATTTCACCCACTGTGAATTTGGCTGCTGATACCAGTTCTTTTCTTCTGACCTGAGCTACGAAGGTAGAAAGTGTTGGTTCGGTGGCAGCCCCTGGCCCGGGGGTGCAGCTGAGGGGGGATTTTGAAAGTATACTAGTTTCCTAAATTTCCACTGTACTGGAAGTCGTCTAATCTAAACTTATTCATTCTGTGAAAAGGTGTGGTGTTTTACTTCGAGCCTTAGGCTTTGGATCGGTGTGCCAGGGCGTTGGCTTGGTTAGCTTATGCGGGTGGTCTTGATCGGTACTATGTACGAGTACTATATTATACAGTAGATGGGTTAGGTGCCTCAGAGGCCTCGGCAGATTGTTAAACGATCGCACAAAATGGTGCGGTACTGTGCTTTGCTGTGCTGTGCTGTACTGCTCGCACGGTCAACCATTGCTTCCTGTGAATTGCCGGCGATTAGGGTTGCTGACTGGGCTCATAGGTTTTGTTTACTTTTATTTGTTCTGTGTAGTAAAGTATTGCACGGATGACAAAGAATTACTGCCTCCAAGTAGATACAAAGTATATTTTCTCTAAGCTATATAGACTTATTTTTATTGCTAGAGGCTTGTTTGTTTATTGCTTTGGTACGGTAGCACAATTGGTTGGCAAAACTAACTCCATCGCTTCAGTTGTCCTCCCATCTATCGATTGGACCTCACGGGATTATTCGGTAGCAAGATGGATTATTACTAATTATTCCATTCCTAAAACGGATCTCCATCCGACCAATGCAAAGCAAGGAATTCAACGAAACGGAAGTTACTCGAGTTCAAAAACAGGCACGTAGTTATCAAAAACGCGCACATCTCAAAATTTATGTTTTCGGTTGGGTGGACAAAGGAATTTGGTTTTCTTCGTTTTCCCCTTTCGTGTAGCAAATATATTTTCCGCGGGAAAATGACAAAATATAGTAGAGTAGAATTACACATAATAATATCTGAGGGAGAGAGAAGGGGAGGGAGAGAAGGAGGAGAAATAGAAAGAGGGGAAGTAGAGCCCTGGGCTGTATTATTAGTCTTTGCTTCGGGAGGCTACTGTGTGGGAGAGAGGGAATTACTTATTTCTCTTCCTCCTAGTCTTTAGCCTTTTCCACCTCAGCCTTTGGTCCAGCTCCGGCTTCTGCCTCAGCCTCAGCCTCTTCTTCCTCCTTGTCATCTTTGGGTTCTATTGTTGTTAGCAATTGCGTACTGGGTGAAAACAAAGGTCAAAGGGGGGCGAGCAGCCTACCAACTTCTTTTCCCTCCTCCTCTTCGGCTTCCGCCTCGTCCTCCGTGTTCTTCTCCAATTTGCGCCTCTTTGGTTTTGAAGCTTCAGCGGTATCTTCCTCCTCCTCCTCCTCCTCATCGGCCTCCCCAACCTCTTCTTCCTCTTCCTCTTCCTCTGCGCCGGAATCTTCATGCTCGGAATCTACATACCTATCCTTATTTTTAGCATTGGGGAAAGGGTATGGGTGGGATAAAGGAAATGGGGGAATTTACTCTTCCTCCTCGTCCGATTCATCAGATGGGAGAGCTTGCAATTCCTCCTCCTCCTCGCCTTCTCCAGCAGCAGCTTCTTGCTTACGCTTTCTGGTGGCCATTTTTTGGTATGAATAGATAGGAAGGGGATGAAGATGTAGGTAGGGCTGGGGGATGGGGAAGGGGAAGTTTGTGGGCGAGGCTGAGAAAGGGCGGATGGGGATTTATTTATTTACTTCTGATATTTGCCGGATTAGGTACGCGAGGTTGGGTTTTGGGGGGGGGGGGGGAGAAAAAGTGGACAAGAGGGATTATATCCACTGTGGAACTCTGTATTGTAGATACCGTACCCCGTATTGCTTGCGGGGCCTGAGGCAATATTTCCAATGGGGAAATCAAGGCAAGGGATGATGGATGGTTGGTTGGATGAGGTTTGGCGGAAGGGGGTTGTTTCTCTGCCGGATTCCTCTTGCAGTATTTCTGAGAACGTGTGTGACGTCTTGCGGGAAGGGTAAGAGGGTCAATATGCATAATGGATCTCATTGGCTGAGTTATGGTAGGAAAAGTAATTCTCGCTCATCTCTCTCTTTACGGTGCAGGTAGTCTTGAAACACCTGGATGGGATGGCACTACGGTAGGCTGGGTTGGGGGGCCCTATCATATTTGGTATAATATTTGTTTTTTCTTTTTTCTTTCTTTTTTTCTTTTTCCTTTCCTCTCCGATATGTTTCTATTTATGCGTCTTGGTTGCCGGAATACTCGAGTAGAAGGGAATGCAATGCAAGCAAGCCACTGGATGTGCATAATATATTGTGCTCGAGCACAGTGCAATACCCTGCAGAGAGCTCGGTGACAGAAGCAATGTCTTTTTACTGGTACGAGCATTAACTCATTTGAAAAGCAAATGCTGCTCGAGTACCTGTATCTCACCACACACATTTGATACCTGTCTTTGAATACTTTACGGGATTGCAACCCTGGTAATCCAAGACTACAATAGCTGGGCCTCCCGCCAAGAGTCAAACAAAATATTTAATAGGCTTATTACCCCCTCTTCAAAGAATCCACGCGAAATAACACATGCATCTCATGCGATGCCGGATCGATGCATGAGACTGCTGGGATAAAACAAAAACAATTTACATCGCCTTCATTATGATAATATGATACCATCGAAAATGTTTCTGTCCTCACCGCTAGATGGCACGATTCTGTTGCCCCGGCAACCACCAGAGTTTGCACCTTCCTTGCCCTCATCATGTTTTGTTTGCTTCGTCCACCATCTCTGAACTCCCCGCCAATCATCAAAACCCCCACCAAAGTCCCCCCACTACGGAAATCTATATAAAAGTACAAATCACATCTAGCTTCCTCTGCATATCATACGACTCTACAATTTATTTCACTCCATTCCCAGGGAAAAGAGGAAATAAAATAAAAAAGAAAGAAAGAAAAAGAAATAACCAAGAGCAGCGAACCAAAACAATAAGTTATGGAGAGCAGGAAATCTCCCCCGCCTCCAACAGCACAGTTATTCCAAGTATTTCTAAGACTTCGCCCATCGTCGCCGCAATCCTCGGTTTCGGAAACACGCTTCCTGGCTACGGCCACGGGTCAAAATTTTGTTTACGTGACGCCTCCACAGGAGAGAAATAGGCTCAGAGCTATAGAAAAGTTCGGATTCACGAGGATCTTCGACGAGCTCTCAGAGCAGAAGGATGTGTTTGTCGAGACGGTTATGCCGTTACTACAGCAAGCGATAAATGGACGGGATGGAACACTGGCCACACTAGGCGTTACGGGGAGTGGGAAGGTGGGCTTGCCTACGCCCCTGAATAATTGTATCGCAGCTAACATTCAGGGCTCGAACCGAACCGTAGACACATACAATACTTGGCAGTAAAGATCAGAAGGGTATGATACAAATGGCTCTGGATGTGCTGTTCTCAAGTATAGGGGATAGGATAGTGGATTACAACAAAGTTGATATGGTGGCGAGCGATCATACGGAAGCTGTATTAATGGATGCTGTTACCTTTCACGAGAGGATGAATAGCGCTTCAGTAAAGACCCCCACTAAGCGGAGTAAGCTAGGGAAGTTTTTAGCTCACAAGCTTCAGGATGGACACACATCAAAGCGTTCGTCGCTTGCCCACATCTCTACTCCAAAGGCACCTGACGTCAGTGATTTGTCGGTAGATCTGGATAGCAAATCGAAATATGCCGTACTTGTATCAATGTATGAGCTATACAACGATCGTGTGTTCGACTTGCTCGACGATTCGAGTATCAATAACCAAAACCGTCGCAAAGCCCTGGTCTTTAAGAAACCTTCAACAACTGCAGCTTGGGATACCTCCAAGGAATCTAAAAAGGTAGTATCGGGGCTTCGGAAGGTTTACGCGAAAAACTTCCAAGAGGCACTTCAGATATTAGAACACGGACAAGCCTCTCGCAGAGCGTCGCCAACGCATAGTAACTCAGTAAGCTCTCGCAGTCACGCTTTCCTCCAGGTAGAGGTCAAGAGATTTTCGCCGAGGGGAAATGAGAAGGACGGAGCGAGCTTGCATATAGTCGATCTGGCTGGTTCAGAACGCGCCCGTACTGCGAAGACTGCGGGGGAAAGGCTTGCCGAGGCGGGCTCTATCAATCGCTCATTAATGTGCTTGGGGCAATGTTTGCAACTGCAAACGCAAGTCAATGATAATGGAAAACCAGCTGTCGTTCCATGGCGTCAATCAAAGCTCACTGAGCTGTTGTTCTCTAACGCATTCTCGGGCGCTGGGGGTGGTGGACAGAGAGCCAGTATGATAGTTGCTGCAGATGCCATGGGCGACTTTAACGCTACTACACAAATACTACGCTACTCCGCGCTAGCCAGAGAAGTGACAGTCCCCCGAGCATCCAGTCGACACATGTCCGGGATGTCGGACTCCAGCGCTGCTTCCTCTGCCTTGGACGAACTGGCAGTAATCTCGGCCTCCGTCGTCCAAGAAGACAGCAAAGATGCCCTGATAGCGCGTCTGATAGCGCAACTAGAAGAGACTGAGGGCCGCTGGCGCGACGCTGAGGAACGCTGCCTAACAATCGAGCAGCAAGTGCGCGAAGAGGTGGCGGACGAAATGGAAGAGCGCCTGGAAGAAGTTCGCCGGGAGACACTGGAACACTTTGAAATGGAAGAAGAGTGGCGCGAGGGCTACGTTGATGGGAAACTGGAGATTCTGCGTAAGGGCATCGAAAGTATTATACCTGCTTGAAATCTCGTGCAGACGGTGCTAACAATGCTGCTGCTTGATATTCTAGTTCGCGAAGATGCACCACCGGACGCAGCCGAGCGGATACAGGAACTCGAGAGTGAAAATGAGGCGCTGAGGCGGGAATTGTTGGTGCTTAGACGGGAGGCGCTAGGGAGGAGCCCCTCTAAGGGCCGTAGTGGCGGGAGGGGTTTCCCAAGCCCACTGAAAGGGATGGAGAACTTGGAGATTTATTAGTTAGCTAGTGAGCACGCGCTTTTTTTTGCTGCTTTTTTTTTTGCGACCATACCCCCTCCTATCTTCTTGAGTTGGGTATACGGTACTGTAGGGTAATATGTGGCGTCTCGGGAAGGCATAGCGTACACGGTAGATTCTTGTCAAATCGGCTGTCTCTGTTTCTCATTATTATTATTTTCATTAGAACCCGTACTCTTTTCTTCCCCTTTCCCCTCTCGCTTATAAAGTTGATATCATGCATAACTTGGTGAAGCGGACTTGAGAGGCATCACATTTAAACCGCTCGACAACTGAGTTAACTCTTACTGTCGTTGCGGAAACCAGTCTTGGCAATCATTGACCGGGTTTCCGCTTGTTTGCTGGGTCCCCTGAGCGGTATAATACTCATTGATTGAGCTTACGGCTAGCCGTATTCCAGTACCCTTCCCTCTGCTATGCGGAGAACCCTATTGGCCGGGGATGCGGCGGACGACCACCCCGTGGCTAGGAAAGATACCGAGTCTTCTCTAATGTTTGAGATCCATAATACCTTACTTAATTCACGGATTTCGTATGCGTTTCGAACGCTCAGGCTGGTATGACACCGTGGGTGAAAACCACGGGTATAAAGATAAATAATAGCACATTACACCGTAACCGTCCTCGCACCAACGAATCCTAGAGAAAAAAGAAAAAAGAAAAAGAAAAAAAAGGAAGGCTGCCAAAGCCACCAAATCTAGAGTGCGCGATATACCTAGGATCCCCCACACATACAAATCAATTTTCTAGGAAAAAAGGAAAGCAAACAAAAGGGAAAAAGGTGCGGCAAAGAGCCAGTGAGCTAATAATGGTAATAATAGTAGTAATACATCAACACGAATGAATAAATGAAAGAAAGGCCAGGAAAGAAAGGAAGATGAAAACTTTTTTAAGCCAACATTGCCAAACCTCCACCTAATCCTCCATCCTCACCAAGACCCCACTTTTCCCTCCAGGCCCTTTGCCGTTTGATCTGCTCTCTAACAGCAGCCTGCTCTTCCTCCGTTTCCAGACTATCGATAGCGGTCTGGCTCCAGTCCGTGAAACCGAGATGTGAGTCGAGGCCGAGGGTGGTATTATTAGGAGGGGTTTCAAAGATGGTTTCGATGACGACGCCTCTAGCGTTCCCCTTTGAGACGTCATCGGTAGGGAGGTGTTGCCATTTGGCGCGCGTGGGTTGAGTGCCCTCCGGGAGGAAGATTAGATTAGTGTGAGGTTCGTAGGCGCCTTTGGAATAAGACAGTTGGCGTTGGGCAAGAAGGCGGGAGTTGAATTGGCTGAGAAGAGAGGTCAGTCGGGATCTTGAGAAGTGGCACAAAGCTAAAGGGTGTAATCAAGGAGGTATGACAAACCTTGCAGCTCGAGAGTGTTCGAGCATCCAATTGGTATCTGTAACAACGACTTTCTTCTTCCGCGCCTGCTGGTTCCCCTGGGGCATAGGAACACTCGGTACACCCGTGTGATATACACTGCTAGCACCATGCCATGCGACATATTGATTTCTGTTATATTCCTCGCCCTTTTGTGGAAGCCGATCTTCAGGGTCCGCGAGCTGTCCTTCGATAGCCCCAGCAGAGATTTCCCGAGCTTCCCAGTAGTCATCCGCAACCCTCCGACCACCAACGACTATCCTTGCACCGAATTCGCGGAAAACCGAGCGCGCAGTCACAACACCAATAGCACGGCCTTTGTACGAGTGAGGGATAAGATCCCGTTTTATCATATCAAACTTTTCATCTTCGTCCATGATAATCTTGAAAAGCTGTTTGTGCTTTTGGAAGAATAAGTACGAATCGCGGAAACCAATGCAACGCGCAGGCTCCGTGGAGAGCATGTAAAGCCGCTCTCCACGGCCAAGGATAGTAAATGTTCGGCACCTATATTCTCTGCCACCTTGCAAGTAACCAAGCTTGTCCACCTTCTCTTCACCAGCGGGATCCTCGGGTAGAACAATCTCGTCGTCCTCTACTTCTTGAGGATTCCCATCCTTGTCAAGTGGTACAGAGGTAACATGAGACGGACCGCCTCGACTGCGCATGGCTTTGGCCGAAGCTGGGGGGCGTCCCCGGCGTTTCTTGGACGAAAGACCGAAGCCGTGGATTTGTGGGGTTGCGCCAGCAGCGTTGGTAAGGGGTGTCCCCATGTCAGATGTGTCCTGCCCTCCATCATCGTCGTGAAGGGGCGTAGACAACCGACGGGCCTCGTCGAGTGACGCTTTGGAGGGTCGACCACGCTTGCGCTTGATAGCTATGTGGGTCGGAGCGGGAGTGGACGGTTCGGTCCCAGTTTCATTCATCGTCGATGGAGACCCCGAGTCGCCATCGCGCTGAGGAGTTTGGGTCGCTGTTCCAGGAGCGGAGTCATCGGCCGGCTCGGGGGAGGGTTCGATAGGTGCTAGAGATAGGGAGAGGAGCAAGTCAGCGGCAAGAGGATTAGAGAAGGGATGATGATGATGCGGGTAGGTACTAACGAGGAACTCGACGTGCGCGCGGCATGACAGAGGCAGGGATAAGGAAGAAATGGAAGTGAGTAAAAGGCGGTTAAGGTTATAAGCGGAATATTGGAAGAGGGTGGAGGGTGGGGGATGGTGAAAGTATTGGAGTACGGTTGATGTCAGTTATTCCGGGAAGACGCGACAAGGGAAAAGAAGGGGCATGGTGTATCACTCCAAGGCCGGGTAACCCCCAGAATCAATCGAGTTAGGTTTTGTATGATTATGAGACTAGGAATGTTTCCCAATGTCAAGCTAGTCAAGAGAATCCATCCACTCAAGGAAAGGTAAAAAGTGACGAAAAAAGGAATTTCCCAACCCGCAAAGAAGTCTTAGAGTTGATAGCGACTTCGCATTAGTTTTCACTGCCTAGCTCTTGTAAGGATGAGGTTGAATTTTTTCCTTCCTCGACGGATGGTCCCCCGCGGACACAGACTTCTTTACTGTCCCAGCAGAGACAGTTTCACGACACTGGAGGACTTCCCGTAGGAATCTGGAAGAGATTTAGAAGTGCTCTTGGCATATTTTCATGCTAAAACCTAGAAAATCAACTAAAATTTAATTCTAAAATTTCTAAAATCTGAACCACCCCCTCCTCCCCTCCTCCCCTCCTCCCCGGTTCGGATTTGAAAAGGTTTAGAATCTGAAAACTTGTATCCAATTGGTCAGCCAGCCCTAAGGCTACAATTCTCGACACATTAGGCCCCAGTTTTCAATGCGCAAAATGAAGAACTAACAAACTACTGCAGGACACAATCCTATGAAAAATAACTTCTTACTTGTCCCCATCAGGTTTCATATGTGTGGTTTCATTTTTCCACAATGATCATAACCTAGAAATTGAAAAATCGGTTTTCTCTATGGGAACAACCTGCGATCCAGATTCTTGCTCCGGGCTCCAGATTTTTCCAGATTCCTACGGGAAGTCCTCCACTAAGGACTAGCTCTGTGAACTCGATGCCGAGCATAGAATGTCGGGCAGAGCATGACAAGCTAGAACCCTCTCTTCAATCTTTGTTTGGTATGAGCTATGCTATGATAGGACAGTTTGCAGGTTCAAATTATGCAACCCAGATTTACCACAAGCGCGGTTTCACCCAGTATACTAAAGCCTTTGCCCGAGCATGTCCCAGGGCCCACAGGCTATAGCATATATCATACAGAATGGGTTCTGGTCAGACATTCAGACACGAGTGCTACGAGGAGTACATGTAAACGCCATGAAAACTGCCATAGTAGTATCAATAACAATTCTAATAGGCCAGGAGGATAGGCGGAGGGACTAATCGCGCATTTAGTTATTTTTATTTTTTTGCAAAATCGGCCGGGTGGCGAAAAAACCAAAAATGGAGGGAAGAGCGGGGAGCCTATATTTAGGTGCGATGGGTGAACGGCAATAAGTTGGCTCGAGCATCCTTTATACCCTCAGATACTCGTCTAGTTTTATTAAATTTTGTTTTGCACTAGAGTCCAAATCAGGTCTACGAAATCTTATTACCCTATCATTACCGCCAAGCTTCTTACTCCCCTTGTTAGCTCTTCGTTTCTCCTCATCTTTTGTCCAATCCTTATATAGTATTCTTGTCAACAGCTGTGTGAGGGGAACTTCTACGGGAGATATGCCTGATCAAGCAGCCCGCAGGGTGTCACCCAAATGTTCGTAAAGGGCTATTCCACCCCATCATAGTGATCCATTCCTCTCGCCAATGAACAATTCCTAGCTGCCTAAAGAATGCTATAAAAAGTGGAAAGCAAGGACCCAGGTGTCACCAAGCTCTTCGCACAAACATCTGGAGACCCGCAGAAGAAAAACCCCTCCGCCCCATAAGCGGTCTCGTAGTAATAAATAAATAAATAAATAAAAGACCCGATATATATTAATATCTTAGAACAGTAGTTAAGGAACAGCCGCTTTTTGTAGCCTCCAACACTCGCCAAACAATTATAATCGATTTTTGCTAGCATTACTTCCACCACGAGCTGCCTGATATTGCTCATAAAAAACTCCTCAGCAGATGCCAGTAGTACCACATGGCGCCCAGAAAACATAACTCGGCTCACCGTTGGTCATTCAAACCAATGGCTAGTGCCAAAGAGGAATGTCCTAACAATACAGGCATACCTACCAAGAGCCGGATTTCCGCCTCTCCTACCCCCCGGCCCCCCGAACCAATGCTGAAACTCTACCTCCAACATGAAGGGGAGAGCATCAAGAGGGGTAGCAGCATGGGAAATGGAGGGTAGAATTTTTCACCCCAAGGGTCTCCCATCATTCGCCATCACTCGGACCTAAAGGGAAAAAATGTCTCATTGTCTTAATCTAATAACACCACTCCCACACCGAAGCATGTCACCTCTCGTTTCTTCATTCCACCACAATCTCTTCTGCCCACAAACAACGCGACATTCCCGACAGGCCGGGCACAACAGGCGGGGAGGAAGTAAAAAACAGAAAGCAAAAGAGCAAGAGCGCAACTATATAGATCAATGGAGGCTTCTTCTCCCACGAGATCTCAACTTACGGTTTCGCTTAGTCCGAAAATCCAAGACCTGCACAAGGTCAATATAGGTAATGGGAAGAAGACATAAGTGTCTGATAGGGTGGGCTTCTTCCATCACCCACCCCGAGACTCCGGACCTGCGTCTACTTCGGTAGGTAGTATCTCGCATACTACATCTAGCTCTTGATTGAGGAGGCGACCTATTAAAAAATTGAGTATATGGAAAGACAAAGCAAACCAACTCCCCACAAGGCCCCGACCTTCTCAGCCGCCCTGTCCATCACCAGTTACTCCGGGTGATCCTGCGGGCTCCCACAGCTGCCTCACCATGGATCCGTGCCCGGCGGAAGACCGTCAGCCGGCATTGGCCCGTCCCAACTGCAGTGGGCCGGATAAGAGATAATAATGGTATCGTACACTTGGGATTTTTTATTGGGCTTTCTCCAGTCCGAGAGGGAACACCCTTCGTGAAAAGGGGTTTCTTGCCCTTTGTTTTCTCTACCGACAGGATAATCTAAAATTACGGTGTTGAATGAACTAATGCTCTCTGCACACTCATGACTCGCTCTATCGGGACTGATATTAATGTCATCTGACATATCAACTACCCTTGTTGATAGAGTAATTATGAGAGATCACCGCTTGTCTCTCCTTTACTCTGCCAGGTCCCTGAACGGCACGGTCCTCCTCTACTGTGGTCTAGACCTATATTCGCCGGATGGAGTTGTTGGACACACCGATTATGTGTCATCTCACATCAGAGTTCCCGTTACGACTTGTGCATAATATGTTGCCATGCCTCCCCTACCCTCCCCTCTTCCCGACCATATTTTCTTTCCCCATTCTAGTCGCTCCGTTGGTCAGCTCCTTCCAGCGCCTAGTTGATCCAGGTGTCCGGGCAAGCAAACCCGGAGGAGTGCTACCATACTCGTAAACAAAACAAAACACCTTACTTGGCCCATCTGTCCGTCTATATTTCTCTTAGTCTACCTCTTGGTGTGATATCCGAGCTTTGTTTTACCGCAACATTATCCCTAAAGCCCGCTACCCCCTCCTTCCTTCACGTCTCGTATTATATACTGGTATTGCCACCATTGCCCCACGAGTACTCTACAATAGGAGCATTCTAGGGGCCCCGGAACTGGGTTACCAGTGTTTCATTCCCACATATTACTGTAGCTACTGGTACGGTGCTATTCTGCCAGAGGCGTAGTCTACCGAACAAGCTATAGTGTAAGTTAGTTTGCAAGAGTTGTCTTTCATTCTTTCTAGGATTCTCAAGTTATGTCCAAATATTCTTGAACAACCAAAGCCCCTTCCCCCTACCCCATTATAGCACCACGTTCTCGCATCTCCCAGCCCGCGCTACGATATGGCCACCGTATTCCTCCTTCCATTCACCTCGTGTTTTATTCTCCTCGCTGCCAGCGCAATACCACATCGCCTAGCCCATGCCAATTATCACTCGGGTCATAACTTATAAGACGCCTCCAAATCCCGACCACGAGTAAAATAAATAAACACCTTCTCATTCCTCCATCTCCATGCCACCCATTCATCCATCCATCTTACGCTGTGCAATGCCATTCCACCATAAATACGAAAGTTATATATATAAAAGAGCAACCAACTTATGCAAACACAACGACAAATATAGATAGATGTAACAAGCGCGCTTTAGCTCAAGGAAGAAAAGGTAAACAAACGAGATTACCATACTAGTGGCGCGCAGTTGCTCAAATTTAATTAATTCAGGAATGATCTTCCTTCTTCCTCTCCTTCGGGCCACTAAAGGATGAGGAGGGATGAAGAGAACAAACAAGCAGATGAAGAGGAAGAGAAGGGGAAAAAAGACCAAGAAAGAAACCCGTGCTCCATGATATAACAATATTAATTATGTAAAAAAATAAAAAAAGATAAAAAAAAGGGGAAAAAGAAACGAAATTGTTGTTGCTAATTCGAGCGACTAGGTTCCAAACCTCAATGCCCACTTGTCGCCTATGCTGCCGTGCAATTCTTTCTTATTTCATTCCTCACCCCGGCCTTTCTTTGCTGGAGATCGTGATAGTGACAAATATGAGAAAAATGTTAAACCCTCACTCGAAAGGAAATTCGTTTCTTCTTTTTTTTTTCTTTCTTCGCACAATCTGTTGGGCGAAAAAAACAATAGCGCGAACAAAGGGCAAATACTAGGTAGTAGTAGTAGTAGCCAGAAACACTTAAAAGTAGCAACAGAACATAATGAAACGAAATGGGAAATAATGACAACCCCATATTCGTAGGATTTGCACTAGTTAATCCTACCAATGGCCATGAAGTATACCGATGATGCTATTTTGTCAATGCTTTCGAGAATAAAACGAAAAAAAAAAGCAGATGGAAACCCGAAAGAGATACCCGCATCCTCCAGCTAAAAAGCAATAGGACTCGTTATATATCCATACCGTCATTACCGAATATGCCTGCCTCATCGTCTGCTTGGCCGGTTTTGACTATTCCACTCATGCGATTGCCCCTTCCGTCGAATCCCCTCGCATCATCTTCGTCGTCGTTGCCCCTCCTATTGCCATGTCTTACATCCCAATCATCCTCCACGTCTTCGTCCATCCGTGCCAACTCATCCCGTCCTAAGAAGTGATCATCAATGCTACTCTCATCCACAAAAGTAAAGCCTCTGAAATTGGCCTGCATCCCTGGACTAAGGGGGGTACTTGCAGCCAGATTTCCGGAGGCCAACGCGGCAGCTCGCGCATTTAATGACTGAGACATCGGAGCGTTGGTGAACTCCGGATCAAAGTTCGATGTATCCGTTTCTGAGCTAAGTGTTGGTTTAAAAGGGGGTATAACATTTTTGCGTAAAAGCTCGTTCCAATCCACGTCATTGAAGAAAGGGTGACTTTTAAGCTCCTTCGCGTCAAGTGTAGCCCCCAAACGATGTTTCGGGTTTCGGTTAAGAAGCTAGGGTGGGGGTCATGATATTAGTCTAGATGCACGGTAAAGAAAATAAACCCTGGCCAGTGCATATGCTATGCCAAACCCGGGGGAATTCAAACTTACACCTTTGACGAAGTTTCTACCCTCAAGGCTGAGAGCATCTCGTGGGAAGCGGACCTTCCCGAATGCGATGTTCTTGTACATCTGTTGGGTGTCCTCGGCGTAGAAGGGACTCCATCCGCAACACATCTCGAACACCAGTACCCCGAGAGACCAGAAATCAACCATCTTGGTATACCCTAGTTCGTCCAACAGAACTTCCGGAGCGAGGTACTCAGTGGTTCCACAAAATGTATTTGTGGTAGCATTCGCAGACAAGTTCGCTTTCGAGAGCCCAAAGTCACAAAGCGCAATGTGGCCATTAGCATCAAGCAGAATATTCTCCGGCTTCAGATCCCGGTAAACGATGTCATGATTGTGCAGATGTTCTAGTGCAAGAATGAGCTCCGCGATATAAAACTTGGCACGATCCTCCTTGAATCTGCCCTCCTTTTGCAGATGCCAGAAGAGCTCCCCTCCAGACATATAGTCCGTCACTAAGTAGAGATCGGTAGGCGTTTGGAATGAGAACTTTAATCCAACAATGAAGGGTGAATCGGTAGTCGCAGTCCTGACGAGGATATTACGCTCGCCAAGCGTGTGAGCTACTTCCTTCTTTTGAACAATTACTTTCTTAGACAAGACTTTCATAGCATAAATCCGCTTAGTATCCTTCTTCCGGACCTGATAGACTTGGCCGAAGGTTCCTGTGTATAATGTTAATGACCGGGTCAGCGCTAACAATTCGGACCGATGACGGAACAAAATCAAACTCACCTTTACCGATTAGCCGCAGCACCTCAAAATCATCAGGACCATAATGCTTTTTAGAGATTCTCTCGAAGCTAATCTGTAACCTAATCTCACCCACAATACTCTCATGATGTGTCCTCGGCCGCAAAGAAAACCAGTTATCTAGGCCAGATTGCTGTTCCCTAGTAATCAATGGACACATCCGAACATGGCCCAAAAAGCACTCTTGGTTTGAACGGTCATATATCGACACGTCAATCTCTGATTGCTCACCCAGCACATCGCTGATTACGCAACGTCAGCGAAACGTCCTTCTCGTTGTTGATTTTCGTAGCAACGACAACCACTCTTTTTTGACGCTTTCTGGTTGGATGCCAGAAAAATAGCGAAGGTGACACACGTTGAAGTGGGGGTTATAAATCAACCCAAAGTGGGGGGAAAACATGAAAATAAAAGGATAAAAATGCACGTGAAAGCGGCGAGAGGTGAAGAGGGAGCGGGAAATGGGGAGAAGAAGAAAAAAAAGCGGAGAAACTCGAGGAGAGGAGGGAAGAAAAAAAAACCAGAAATAAAAGAGAAAAATAAACAACGCCAACATAAATAAATTAGGTAAACTCACAATACTGCTTCATGTTCCCATTTAGGATTTGTTATCCCTTTCTTTGAGCCCCCACCCTGCAATTCTGAAAGGCTGGTACTGGAGCTTTGACGGCTTTTCATGGGAATTGCGATTCCCCTCCCGGGTGCCAGGGCCGCCTTCTCATTGTCAGAACCATCGCCCGAGTCATCAGACTTTTTAGGGCCTTTAGAAATAAACTCGTTACTCTCAAATGTGCAGACAACATATGGATCCTTGCTAGGTCGTAAATTCCTCGCTTCGATGATTTTGACGACCATTTTTCCCTTTGGAGGAACAACTGCTGCATGCGCCGCCGCATTCATGGCACCAGAAGCACTTGAGGCTCCGCTTCCAGGACTGACCGGTTTGGGGGACATTGGTGCAGCGTTATTATTGGATGCAGATGTTGAGTTGGGTCTAGATGTTGAAGGGGTTGTAGCCGCAGTAGAACCATTTAAAGTGCTACCGGTTGACGCGGTCCCTCGAGGTGTGGCCGGGGGTGTATCCTTTCCGTCCGAGAAAATATCCCCTGTCAGTCTTTTATTCTCATTCCGCTGGAATCCCATATCCGACAAGGGAGTAGAAAGGAAATGACACGAGTTGGGTTCAAGGAAAACCGTTTTTCGGTATTGGGGCGGGAATTCTGGTTCAAGTGACGCAGTGTTTCGACGGAAGAAAGGTAGAAGTTCACTACAAACCTGTGAGAAACCATGTAGTATCCCAGGCAATCTCTTGTCCAACCCGCTCGGATGGGGTGTTGTCTGGCCGCTCAAGTTCTCATCATCATCTGATCTGTATTCAATATCCGGGCCGTCAGTCTTGCCTCGAGAGTCGAAGAGAAACAAAATTCCTAGGCCATTTGGAATTGCACGCCCCATCTTGTGAACAAGAGAAAATACAGAAGCCGGATGGCTAGGAGTGCAATTGTAATAAAAAAAATAGTGAGACAAATTCAGGGAAATGTTGAGATATGGTCCTAGGGACCGCGCATTTCGCGGAGGGAATCCAAGGCACTCGCGGAAGGTATAAGAATTGCCTACCTCTGACCTGCTACCGCCCTAAGCATGTTAGAGGCTGAGGAGCTTACTGCAGCAGCTGTGTTCAAAGGCAATTGAGGCCTCGGAGAAGCGACAGCATTTGAACGAGAAGTGGCAGTGGTAGTCCCATTACCCGAACCGCCCAGGGGAGTCGAGCCAGTACGCAAAACAGGCGACTGTCTACGTGAAAGTGGTGATAGGCAGCTTAGCTCTGGAAGAGCAGGAGCGGTAGTCGGCGAAGGTCCCGCAATCGGGGTCGCGGGCGCTGTCGATGACGATTGAGCCGTAGTGACGTGTGAGGTCAAGAGGGGTGTTCCTGGAGCAGACGAGGTTGGTGAGGCCCCCCCGCCACGGAAGAATTGAAATGCCGTGACCATGATGGTTGATGTCTTCTACTTCCTGTATATTCCCGGCGTGAGTGGAAAAATCGGGAGTTTGATTGACTCTCGCCCACTTGTCACTCTCGTTGGGTGCAAAGGGCAGCAAATAGGTGCCGGGAGGAGCGAAAGGAAAAGAGCGAAGAGAGGAGGGGATAGAGGTTGACGCTAAGTCTTGTCGGTGAACAGTTGAGTAAGTAAACCGTAGCTTTAGGGCTATTCCCGGTTTCTCCTTCCACAGCGCCCTTCCACAGCGCACTTTTTGGATTATTTTCTCTGATTTTCCCTCTTGCTCTTTTTCGTCCGTTCTTTCTTGGGGTTGACCCTGTGCCGAAGAGTGATGATCGATCTGCTTCCGATATCCCTCCAAACTAACAACCGACAGATTCAAAGATGTTGATTCCAGCTCTCTGTCTAGGTGAGGAAAATAGTCGAGGTGCTCGTCCTATTCCTCCTCTTTCCCTTCCTTTTTACTCTTGCAGCTCAGCTCCCTGAAATTCCCTGCTTTTAGATTCTGGACTGGGTTTCCCTCTTAATTATCCTGCAACGCTCGGTGGGACCAATGGCGGACGGAGGCTAAAATCAGCCCGAGGAAATTTCGCTGGGTGGGCGGACAGAATAATTGCTGTTCGCGCAGGCGGAGCTTCCAGGCACAGAGAAGAAGGTTGTTGCGCTGCACGCTCTGTGAGCACTGATTTTGCTACCTGAGCCGGCCGCGAACTTGTGTCTTGGATGTCAGTTCCCGGTGCAGACCCAGAACATGGGCTAGATTTAAAGCTGCAGTTTCCCTCAAGATTTGGAGATTATTTAAAATGGAATCTTCTACTTTCTATGCTATTTCTCTTCCTGCTCACTTAACGGGATTGTTCCAGGCCCCTCGGGGGGAAGAGGCAATGATGGTAGACGTAGAATAACAAGTAAGGGGTATGCACGCCCCAGCTCACAGCAAGCAAGCTCGCTCTCGTAGCAGTTGCAGATAGTCTACCAGATATGGATGGTAGCAGGGTATGCAGGTTCGGCGATGAAGGAAAGGGCGAGTGGAAGAGGAAGAAAGGCAAAAAGGGGGGGGGGCGAGGGGGGTTGAGCGAGCACGGTAATTACAGTTTGTAGTGGGATATCGGGGGCGGAGAGTTTGCAGATGGACGAGAATGGAAGGAAATTTTAGAGAGGGAGGGATGAGGGGTGGAATAAGAAGGATATGAGACAGAGAGGCTAGAGGGGGGAGAGGCAGATGGGGAGGGCAGAGAGCGGCGAGAATATCTAGGATATGATGGAAGGGAAATTTCCTGGCTCTGTACTCGAGTAGCTGGGACACCCATGGCCCCCATTTGCAAAAGAACGAAACTGTCCGTAAGGAGGGGCAGAAGCGAATGGGGCAGCAAGTGGTTGATGAAGAGGGGCACGCAATGACACGGTACGAGGAGCGGACTCGGCAGCGGTAGCAAGCAATAGCGTGGCGGCCTTGCGGGAAGCAGCACCCAGCACAGTGTCGGTACTGTAAACATATCACAACCAATCACACAGACTAGTAATAGCAGCGATATAATGCCGAGCGGCATGGAACTCTAAAGTAGGCAGACAAGCAGTATGCGTACCGGTAGCTAAGGTAGTATCATAGGCAAAGAAGTAATAGAAATTAGGAGAGATGGGCATGATGGATCGAGATGAGGGAGAAAGGTTGGATACAGCTATCGGCCGGCGGCTGAGGAATGACATCGCCAAAGCTACATAGTTCGGTGACTTCGGGAAAGTGGTAGCTGGTACAAGTGCTCGATTACAAGGAAAGAAAGGTTACTAGATAGGTGTCACCTTACAGATTTCGAAGCTGGGGGGGGAGGTGGGGTACCCTATCTGTCAAGAACAGAATAGACTCTATCTTCGGATACCATATCCCAATGATGAGTTGGAATTATTACCACAACCAGCAGAGACCACACACCGGCGTAGTGAACCACGCTCACACACATACACACGCAAAAAGGGAGACAGTAGGCTACCCATGGTAAATGGTAGACAGCCGAAATATACGGTAGTTAAAAATGGTGGGGGGGGGGGGCTGTATCACAACCCAGGAGAGTCTAAACCCAACTTTAGAGTGATTTCCTCTTCCGACTGCTGGATGAAAAATGAAGAATTAAGGAAAACCCCTTCCCCTCTTCCACCCTACCAATGGGCCAGTAGGGTAATGACAAAACGGTTTATCAACCAAACGTTTTACCCTAGACTAATATGGCCCCTTCACCGGGTGGGATGCGAATTCTCCGTCGTCCACTCGAGCAGAGAGAAGAGCATTCTCGCTTGAAAGCCCATTTCAACCCTGATCCTTCACTCCAAGCGCTCTCACACGTTCGCCACGATAGCTGACGTCGAGAGGAGACTGGTCAGCACGAAGGACATGTGATCCCTTGTCTCGAAAGGTGGCGAGTGACCCATTTACAGGCGAGCAATCATGAATCACAACTTCTATAATACCGCTGAAGAGCACTTTTCTATCAAATATTACTCGCACCAAACCTGAAAGCTACAACACAATTGGCACATTATCATATGCTACGCTTTGTTCCCTTGTGAGGGAATAGATTATCAAAGGGAGGAGAAAGAGGAAAAAATTAGTCGAAATCCGCTCCTGACATCTGGCACGACTGGCCAGTATCCACGCGAGAGTGTCAATACGGCTTTAGTAATGTGCGGGGATAGCACGAGAAGTAGTCTTGTATAGACAGGCTTGGTTAGCCAAGTATGGTGGCCGTATGTATTCGAGCACGGTACTCGAGCGTATAGGCGGAACTCGATCGCACCTCGGCCAGTGCTTGCTGTGCACCGCGCTCGAGTATGGTATGGTACAGTGCTCTACATCTGTGGTAGTGGTCTTCTGGTAGGACGGGGCGCCAAAGAAAGCATGTGGAGACGGGGCATCACGAACGGAAGTTGCCAAAACAAGACCAAGCAGACGGGGAACCCGATTCGAAGGGTTCTTTCCAGAACATGCAAATACTATCACAAAAACCGTCAATGGTAACACAAGCATGGCATCTTTCTGTTCTCTCTCTCTCTCTCTCTCTCTCTCTCTCTCTCTCTCTTATCCCCGCCCCATAGGCGGGAATTGAACTGGATTAAGTGGGTATGGGAGCCTGGATAAATAAAGCTAGGAGCAATCCCAATCCCAGTCGGCCAAATAGGGGGTTTATGTGTTTGTGGACAGATGACACTGCAGTGCCAGATATTGGGGGCTAAAGAAGGACATGTATTTCACGAAAGACCAATAATCCAAAAGCGAGTGAATTCTTGGATAATTTGGGGCGCACGGGGACTCGCCGTGTTCTCTGCGATGAAATTATCTCCCTCCGGCCCTTTTCCGGGTCTCCATTCATCTTCCTCCTCCAAGGCAAGTCCCTATCTCCTCCCTCCTTGCTTGTGATTTGGGGTTTTTCTGCCTGGTGTGGTTTGCTTTTAGCTGGGTGGTTGAGCAGCGGGTGGGTGGGTGCCGTTCCTGGTCAATTGCTTTTATGTGAGCTAAGCTGGACCAGTTGTTGTCAGTTGCTGAACTCTCATTGGCAAATTTGGTTGCTTCCTTTTCCTCTCTGTTTGGGCACGCGAGCTCGAGTTTCCCACTCACCAAGTCCCCTCCCCTCCCCTCCCCTCCACCGCCTACCTTTTCCCATTCCTCCCCCCCACTTCGCCGCCTGAGCCATGTGGCTATTACCCCGCACTCACTTCTCTTCGTCGTCATCGTCATCATCATCAGGGCCCCTATGCCGTGCCCTGGCCATCCTTTCCTTCCTTTTGTTTGTTGTTGCCCTGTTCGCAACCCCATCAGCCGCTTCACGAGGTGACCGTCTCTCGGAATTCAAGGATTGTGTGCAGGTTCAGCTCTCCCCCCTCAATTCCCTTCAGATCTCCTGACCATCTACTCTTCCTCTTCTCTTCCTGCCCGCCTATTCTATCTTCTCCATCTCCACCCCCATCTCATGCTTATCTCTCTACTCGCTTCTTCTTTCTTCTTCTTTTGGTTCTAGTGATCACGTTTCATATTTCTAATCTCTTGCAGGGCTGTAATGAGAGGAACTGTCTTTATGAGAGGACTCCACTCCCTCTACACCTCCGCCTCCTCCTTTGGAATTGCCCCTCCGAATGCGATTATGCATGTCAACGATCCGTCACAGCTTCACGAATTGCGAATGGCCAGTCGGTTGAGCAATTCCACGGGAAGTGGCCATTCAAACGACTTTGGGGCATCCAGGAGCCCTTTAGCGTACTCTTCTCAGTCCTGAACGGCTATGTCCACTATGTTGGGCTGAAAAGCCTCAAGCGCGAATTACCTTGCTCATACCCACTCTATCGATACTACCGGCTCTTCAGCATTTTTGGAATGTTCTGCTGGCTTTGGTCCACCGTCTTTCACATGCGTGATTTCGTCTTTACCGAGAGAATGGACTACTTTGCTGCTGGCGCTAATGTCCTCTACGGGTTATATCTCGCTCCAATCAGGATATTCAGGCTCTATAAGCCGACCTATGCACGTATTCTGCGGATCTGGGGGATGGTGTGCATCGCTGCCTACATTGTTCACATTTACTTCCTCCTGGGCGTCCGGTGGGACTATGCTTACAACATGGCCGCCAACGTTGTTGTGGGATCTATCACAAATATCCTGTGGACGTACTGGTCTATTCGGCACTACACAAGGCTGAAGAGCTTTTGGGCCGCTTGGCCTGGTTTGATAGTTATGTGGTTGATCATGGCTATGAGCCTGGAACTGCTCGATTTTCCGCCTGTCGCTGGGGCTCTAGACGCCCACAGCCTCTGGCATGCCGCCACGATCCTGCCGGGCATGTGGTGGTACAAGTACGTAGCAACTTTCCCTCTACCTTCTTACGCTTTGCCTTTTGCTCTTTCGTCCCTTCATTATGGCCTCGACTACCGCGTCCACGTATGCGCTTGCTGACAAAAAATTGCCATCTGTTAGATTCCTAATAGTAGATTCAAGGAAAGACGTCGGATCCGTTGTTCCACTACAAAGGTTGAAAACTTAAAAAAATTATCTCTTTCTCGCCCGCCACCGTTATCACCTTTAATTCTCGTACATACTTTGTACATGCTTTTTATTTTACCCCTGGGTATAAGATACCCTTGACTGCAACAGCCTATTAATATGGAAATCAAATGATACCAAGGACACTGTATTACCATCAATCGGTCAGTCAGCAGGACAGCAGGAGTTTTTTTCGATTAGGTATTTTTATTTTATTTTATTGATATTTTTTTCTCATGGTCTACCCTCTGAGAAATGCGTGGCGAACGACCGAAGAAAAAAAGAGTCTGGGATTACTCTGCATGCGTGCATTGCCCATGTACTCGTAATGGGGTGACGTCTGCGAACACAGCTCCTATCGCATATTACCAAGATCTAAGCAAAGAAGTTGAGGCATAGCTTTATGCAATACTGGTAGCGATCGTGTTCACAAACGTCACCCTATTACGAGCAGTGATATTTACTCCATGAACACCCAATTTTGCCGCAGATAGCCTCATTACTTAATGCCTTCTTTTCCATTTTCCATTGTTTTTTACACCTCATTGGGTAGATCTCGAAATGTTATCTTTTCCTTTTTTTTTTGCTAAGGAGGTATGATAGGGGATGGGTGTGTGGATGGGTGACATACCGGTCCTACGGTATGCACCCCCAAAAAGCACACCGCATCGTACAGAGCAAGCAAGCAGGGCGGAAAACCCAGGTGAGGGATTACAAACACACCAAGTATACTAGTAACCGCCCTCACACCGCACTGTATCTTATGTACTCGAGTGCTCCGCTCCTCCTCTCCCTCTTCACATCTCAAGTACTGCGGACAGCGCCATACTGTAAATTGGCATCACCAAACCTCATGCCACCTCCCCCGGCCAAGGGGAACCTCGCCCATTCACCACCACCAGCACAGTAGAACCATCATAATATTATCATATCCAATTTATTATATTATATCCACACAGCACAGCAGCATTCACCCGACACACCAAGTAACCCGGAACAAATCGGATCAGATAAGGTAATAGCATCTTTTTCAACCAAAGGCGAAAGTGTGGTTACACGGATTCTCGAACGGGGAAATTACCAAAAAAGCTTGTTTTTGAGCCGCCGCGGGTTGTTCCGTTGGAACGGGGAGGGGGCGGGGTTGTTTATCGTGCTATCATAGATGAATGAACTGATTGGGACGGCGTGACACCGGCAGACTACCGGCATGTTGTGCGTGGATGGGCTATGGTATCATAATATTATGGTGAAGAAAGGCCATCTGCAGCCGGAGCACTTTGGCGAAGAAAGAAAGTAATATTATCTTTCTTAGACCACCGAAGGCCCTACCGCTGTCGAAATTATGGCTACCGTATATTAGGCGGCAGAGCGGATGACCATCATCTACATGTTAATGGAGAGGAAATGGGAATATGTCTCGGACTTTCATGAAGCTATTATATTATGATATTGGGCTTCGGTAGTGTGATGATGATGGGGTGGGGCAGAATTTTGGCAGGAGCAGGGCAATGTCCGGGACATGCCAATTGCTGTTAATTTTTTTGGCGGGATATTTGTTGATAGCTATTTTGCCAAGACACTAGCCCGTTTACTGGCCACTCTTAGCATATCAACATATTCTTACTAAGCTGGGATGAATGTCCGCCTCCCCCGGTTAGGAGTTCCTCACCGTACGGTGCAGTATTGATCGGGCCGAGGGCCGAGGGATGGAGTTGTTTGACATATTGTGGGGGGGTACAAATGGGTGAACAGACGAATGGGTGAATGGAATGAGTGACATGGTATGGGGGTTGGAAATCTTCAATATTTGTAATGGTGAGTTGTTGAATACTGTGGAGTATGGCGCTGGGTCCCGTTTTCTTTCAGGGTACAAGTACGGGTCTAACCATAAGATTGCACTCGGCCTGCTACTACACACACACCGGTGCTGTATTCCTGGATCACTCGAGCCCCGAGGCATCAAGCTGTAATCGCATGCGGTAGCACAATATATATCAACGAAAGTAGATCTTCACCTTATTTCTTCCCAGATTTCATTTTTGTGGTAATGGTACTAAAAACAAACAGGAATCGCGCAACATGATGGCAGAAAAGGGGCATCGTCAACATCAGGCTCCCCGGAATAGCGAATAAAGGCTTTTAATGTGTCTCCTGCACATTTACACCCATCCATTCATGCTCCCTTTAGAACTGTACCACGACGTCGGCGACTAGTCTCGCGAGCTCCTCTGCCTCGCCCCTTTCCGCAGCTTCAGAATATACCCTTACGGCATCCTCTGTCCCGGAGGCTCTAGCGAAAGCCCTTCCTTGTTTGTACTTCCCAACAAGAGAATCAATCTTCTCTTGCACTCCCACTGGTTCCACAAGTTTTCGCTCGGCATCAGTCGTCTTAAAGACAGTTCTATCCTTGACCTCGACACGGACCAAGCGATTGGGCAGATCAGTATAGGTCGAGTCCCACTCCTTTGGGCCCCAGCGCTTGTGTGCTAGAATGACCTCTACAAGGAGAAGGTCGGACAAGGCATCTCCCACAGCCTCGTTGATCAAATCTATGAGGGCACAGAGGTTTTCGAGGGCACTGGCTTGAGCAGGTGATTCTGGTGAGTGCGAAGCAATGGTTGTATGGGCTGCGTGGGAGAAAACCACAGTCCCATGTCCGTTAGCCTCGAAGTAAACACCACAGTCAAACTTAGTGGCTGCATGGTGAAGATGCTTAACACCGGTAGGTGTGCAAATAACTGGCAAACCGAGAGTCTTGGTGATGTAGGCTGTTGAGGAACCGTTTGCGTACGCAGTCTGAACAACGCCGACCTTGAGGTCCGAAATACCGGCTGATTTTACAAGGTCGGTGATAAACGAAGCCACCAGAGTAGCGATTTTGTCCCCGTCGAGTAGACGGAAAGTGCCGTCAGAATCGGAGAAGTAGTATATTAGCCTATCAGCATCACCGTCAAGGGACGCACAGCGAGCCAGCGGAGAAACCTGAGAGGCAGGTGGGAGTCGTTGCTGGGTTTTTACGAAATCGGCACCACACTAACTGAATGTGAGTACATTCACTACCAGAGCCGGCAGACAGGTTGTTGGGCAGACTAACTTGGTAATTCAGCTTTGAGGGCTGGTCGACAAGATCGTTGACAATCTTGACATCAAAGATTTCCTTTCCAATGTACTCGGCAAGAGCCTTGAGTTTTGGTGCACCAACCCCATTCGCACAGTCTACAGTAATTGGTCCGGGTCTGGGCTTGCCTTGCAGCAACTTTGCATAGGCACTTCCAATCTTTTTGTAGTACCCCTCCTCGGTTGGCTCTCCGTAGGGCTCACTATGCGGGGGGTGTTGGGTATTCAGACAGCGGACAAGGTAATGTAACTGGGGTGTGGTTAGGATCCCATAGTCATCGTATTTAGCACCAATGGAGGTGAGGGCGTCGATCAAAGCAGTAACAAGAGCGGGTCCGGATTCGCGAGTATCCCTGGCGAGAATGACGTGAGCTGGGGTAGATGCATTGATCTTCAAGGAAGATATCAAATGCTCATAACAAGCCACGAGCTCTTCTTCATTCTGAGCGTTTGCTAGGCTTGTGGCGTAGGCTTCCCATGAAGCTTCAAGCATTTCGCCCTGGTGAAATGCATATTAGTTATGCAATAAACCAGATACCCAATGGCCGTGACCCACCATAGGATCAACCAGCTTTACTCCATTGTCCTCGGGGACGTTGTGAGAAGCAGTAATCATGACGCCAATGGTCTTTCCATTCAACTTCTGTGAACGGAGAGCAGCGAGAAGGCCAACACGGAAAACAACAGAATCAAGCAAATTCCTATATTCCCATCACCATTTAGTGACTGAAAACAGATAAGAAAGCAGGGGGGTTTTGGGGGAAGGCATACGCTTTCATTCGGAACTACATCAGGAAGGCATAACAAGTAAGCAACTACCCCCGAAAAGCTCCACAAGTGGCAGACAGAGCTTACTCCGGCAGTTCCATAAGCAAATGTTCTATCTTCAGGTTTAGGGTGCTTTTGTGAAGCTTGGATAATCTGAGACGTCATCTTGCAATGTGATGTAGGATTGTGACAATCTGAAAGTGATTCGGGATAAGCAAGCTTCCGGAGCAAGTGTAATCTGAATAGGGGAAAAGAGCAAAGACGAGGAATTGATCGGGAGGGGGGAGGAAGAATGGGGAAATGAAAAAGATAACAATTGAGGGGGGGGGGGGGGCTCAGGGCTCTTCCTTACAGATGGGAAAGTATCTATTTATCTACTTCTCTACTTATTTATTTCAAGTCTCTTTGTTGCAGGGCCGAGTTCTAGTGAGGGAACTGAGCTGTGAATAAGGCTGAGGCGGGGTGAGGCGGGGTGAGGCGAAGAAGAGGAAGAGGGTGGTGAAGGAAAAATATGAAAGGAGCGGAGGAATAAGAAAGGGACAAGCCGAAGGGCGGGGAAGCCTCGCAGGGCTAGAATAAAAAGGGATCTAGTTCGTTCTTCCCCTACTGCAGGACTGGCTTAGCTAGGGTAAAATATATCGAATTCATCCCCACTGCATCGCCAGGTAACAATTGAACAGCAACTACTCGAGTAGGGGAGTTACAGCACACGAGCAGTCCTTGGCCTGCTGTCTATTGGATTGCCTTATCTGTCGATAATCTGCAACGGGGACACGGATCGAGTTCAGTATTAGTGAAAAGTTCCGCTATGCAGATGCAGCCCGGCATCTGCCCATAACTCTATGCGTCGTAGGAAATGAGGGCTGCTACTGTACAGTACGGTATCATACATGCTTGTAACAAGAGCCAAGAGATGAAATGAATGTGCCGTGGTCAATACAGCCTTCCACTGTGATACGGCAGTGCGTGGTGATTAACTACGGGGCTGTATTGCACTGTATGATTCTTATGGCACCGAATTGGGTGTCAGACTACCTCTATGCTGTCAAATTCCCCCGCCAAGCAGCAGACCATGGTAAGGCGGTTTTAAACTGCGGTACTAGTATGATACTGTCCAGCCCACGACATCAATTCATCTCCGCAACCTGCGCCCTTGCCAAGATTGAAAGGGGCAACGTTCCTGATCCCATTCAACTCCCCATCCAACTGATTAGGATTCTATCTGCTGATTAACATCCAACCACCAACTGCCAGCCAGGCCCCAGCCCACCACCGCCAGCTAGGAAAGTCTATATTTATCGGAACCCCAGACTATAGCATACATACATACCCACGCACCTCCACGATCTCAGCGAGCTTCCCCTCAATCTGCAAACAAAAATGCATCGGAAGACAACAGATTTACCGGCACAACATCTGCCTTCTCCACCGGGCAATCCAGTTGTAATGAAAACTGACGGATGTTGTGTGATAGCAATCGAGCGGGATCTATTGGTGAGTCTGGTGACGGGTGCTGGGCTTTCAAGTGAGTTCAAACTCTCCTCGCATCAGACGCCTCGCTGCACTCCCCCTTCACTATTTTACATGATGATGAAGCTGGGGCCAGGAAAGGGCAAGGTCTTCATGTCGCTTGCCCTATGCTCACAAACACCAGCCATGAAACAGATCAGCGGTTAGCCGCTGTACCGTCTGATACCCTCCTTTTTTATTCTTTTTTATTTTAAAGGCAAACATAGGGGTTTGAGCATAGTAACGCGTGGTGTTAAGATTAATTCAACGAGGCTAACATTTTGTGTATAAGGGCCCTTTGTGGTTCTAAATCCAACTGTCATTCTCTAGCTCGCTCTCCGACTTGGTGATACGGCATCCAAGGTTCTCGTGCAATCCTGAGCCTTTTTGGGGCGTGACGCACCACACGTCGGTATCCCGTGCATATTGTAAGAGGATAAATACCCCTGTTGGCTGAAGGACTATAGCCCGATACCAGCCGCCAAAATACAATGATGCAATTGCGGGTTATCCACTGGACTCAAAGAATAGCGGAGTGATGATCGGAAGTCATTGACATTAAGTGTCCCAGCTGTCAACTCACCGAGGCTACCATTGACAGTCCCGAAACGAAATATCCTGCATTTGTCCAGAGAATTGCTAAAGCTAGGCTAACTCTCAAGTAACTGCTTGTTACAAATTGGGATTATGGTGAATTCATCATTACAAACTTGCATCAGTCTCGCCCGAGCCGAGGATATGTCAGTCCTTGGTGCTTCACTCTCGGCGAGCATTTCCCCAAGGCTAACGGATGGCATAAGAGGACACATCCAAGCTTAACGGAAGCTTGTGATTTGAACAATAAGGAAACTGAGGCGAACCAGAACAAGCACGCTGCAATTGGTAATATGCTTGCAGGATTGCTTTCACGGAAGCTTTTATTCTGTGGGGCTTCACAGGAACTCCACTTAGGCCATTAATGCTATCCCACTAGTCAGCGCTTCGGTGAGGAGGCTGCTGCACCGAAGGCCACACGCAAGGATTCCTCAAGAACAGGCTTCAATGGACCTTAACAAGCAAAGGAAGCAAAGGCAGGTAAGAATGCAGCTTCCCCATACATATAGAAAGTTGGAGACACTAGTGGCCAAAGCCATATCCCCTGCTACAAGCAATGTCCTCGATAAGGTACAACGATTTTGACAGGGGGTGGATCCATTCCAATACACCCGAACCCCCGGCTATTGAACCCTCGTGAATGTTCACTAGGCAATCGTTTACTCGCAATCTAACCTATGATGGCTCTCCAATGGGGGTTGACAATATATCCCCTTCTTCTCGATCGCACCCACCACTCTGACAGCTCCACCAACCCCATCCATCCAAACCCAAGCACCCCAACTCTGCATTCCGCTCCTCGCACCCGCCAGTTATAAAGTCAAGCCTACAAGTGTGAGGAATCGAATCAATTTGTATTATCCAGCACCCCACCCCATAATTCCAATTTCAGAGTGACGCTCCATGACGACAGCAGCTTTATATATTATGGCAAGAAAAAAAATAGTAAAAGGGCCAAGCGATAAATTTCCTCTACATTCCAAACGAACAGACATACTCACTCGCGGCCACACGACATGATTGATAGTGATGTGGGGTATCCACGCGAATGCAAGAAACAAAGTACGGAACGAAAGTATGAAGCGAGAAGATTAAAAACGAGATGGCCATTCGCTCGTTCGTCCACCATACTGCTCTAGCAGACAGAAGAAACAACGACAAGAGATTGAGGAGGCAGGCAGGTAGGTAAAGTATAGCCAAGCGGGAAGAAAACAATGAACTCCAAACCGCCGACGTGTGTAGACAAAAGCGAGAAGTTGTATGAAAAGAAAAAAATCAACTCCATGAATAGTATGAAAAAAATAAAAAAATACCCCTGAATATCCACCTCATTTTCTTGATTAGCTAGCTAGCTAGCTAATCGTAAATACGTTGACCGATTGAGTGGGATATACCGGCCATTAGGACAAGTGATCAAGCCGACTCCCCGTCAAACTGGGAATTAAAAATAATGGGATTACGCATGGTAGTTCTCGAGACGGGGGACGATGCTGTAAATTCATTCCATTTGATTTCATTAGCGCCAATCAATCTCATCCAAATCAGTTGGAGAACTGCAGAGTAAACTTACGAAACCCACACTCCCTCCCTCCTGCCCCCGCTGCCGGACTTCCTCTCCCCCCTGCACTTCCCTGCCTCCGATGAACCTGTAACCCCCCAGTCCCAGCCCCAGCCCCAGCGGGCGGACTCCCAGGCACGCTCCTAATAATCTTGAACAACTCCTCCAGCACATCTCTCCCCAGCTCCCCCCCTCCCCCAACAGCAGGGGGCGAAGGCGAAGAAGCCAGAAAGCTACGTGCGAGCTTCGGTGACGAGGACGACGAGGACGGGATGCGTGCTGGTGGCGCGGGGGAAGTAAGCGGACTAGGGGTTCGCGGGAGCGGGAATTGGTCTAGGAGGAGGAGCGGGCGCGGGTGTCGGAATTGTGGGAGGCGGAGGGGGCGAGGGGCGAAGACGGGGTTTGGTGAAGACGAGGTGGCAGTAGCAGTGGCAGAGGAGGAAGTGGAGGAGGAGGAGGAGGAGGAGGAGGAAGTGGAGGAAAAGGGGGGAGGGGTAGATGGGGGTGTTGCTAAGTCCGAGTCTGTATCATCCGGGAGTGGAGGTGGGGGGGTGGTAGTGGCGGTGGTAGTGGTGGTGGTTGCGGGGGTCAGGGAGATTGAGGGGGGGGTTGACATTGTCTGTTTGGTTGATGGAGGTGGATGCGGAGATGTGCGGTGCTTGGTTTTTGTGTTGGTTTTTGTTTTGAGGTGGTGACGTTGGCGGTGGTAGAGAGGTAGAGATGTTGTAGCTGAAGCTATGATAACGTATCGTATTTCGCCCGAAAAGCTACGGGGAGAAAAGGCTTCCTTCCTTGATCAACCAGAGTTGAGTCGTTGAACCGAGTTATTGTAGGCAACCGTAACTTTTGTTTCAATAATCGGGTCGATCTCCTTGCTGTCAAAAACCAGTAGGCAGGGTTGGTGGTAAAGTAAGGAGGAAGAAGGGGGAAGAAGGGAAGGAAAACCCAAACCCGCGGGCAGGTCGGAGTGCTTCTACCGGAGCCCCCAGGAACCAACCAACCAAACCCAACAAGCGACCACACCCCCCTACGTACCGAACGGCAACTCACTCACCAGCCATTTCGACCCGCGCCAAAGTATGACATGATACAAGTTAACCAAGGTCTATTTATATCCAATAAAACAACCCGAGCTACATAGGAACAAGAGGCAGAGCTAATACCTCATCGTGCCCCTAGGGTACCTATTCCATCAGAGAAGGGAACATATCCATCCACGATAACGAACGATGATATACCAAACCTACGGGAGGGAAAATAATCAAAATAATCAAAGAATGCCCTATTGTAGTGAGTATGATACTACTGTATGGTACTGGCCAGCTTGCTTGCTGGCTCCCTGGATCACGTGGGCATGACATACGGTGCAGTATTATACTCAGCTGTTGTGGTACGCTACTATACAAGTACAGCTTAGCTTTGTCGGTGCAGCTTACCGGTAGATTACGATACTCTACAGTACCGTACCGTACAGTACCTGTATTGTTATGCACGCATGCACGCTGTAATACCTGTGTAAATACATACATCCCCTCCCTTTCCTACCAAAAGTATTATATCTTCCCATTTTACGGGCGCTTTTATCGACTACCGGTACCGGTATAATATTATATATATCGGTGATTGAATCAGAGTTGTAATGCTGTAGGATAATCCAGAGGAGTTTTTATCTTCGGATGACAAAAAAAGAAAAAAGAACAATCTTGTCAGGAGTATGATATTACCGATATGGGAGATATTTACATAATATTATTATTATGTAATGCCAGAGAGGTTATTCGGGGGTCCTGGTTGTGTGCTCTGTCAAGTATCATAGAAAATAACTTCCGGCTATTGGTCTATATTGGTTAATGAAGCTTGAGAAGTGACAAAAAGGTTATTTTTTATATATAGCCGAAAGCTTCTGCCTGCTAACTTAGTGGTATAGAAAGAGTTGGCATTCCCGCTTACCCTGGAGCGAGTCCATTGGGCTTGTAGTAGAGTGGGATAATAGTTTTAGTGTGAGATTGGGGGTGCAGAGGTCTTCCATCCATTAGGGCAGTTGTGCCTATCGCATAGTTCGCTTGCTATGGTATTCTGGGTACTCGTGCCAAGGTTGCGGCGTGCGGCCGCAACCCCCGCATGTTCGCTGGCTCACAACCGGGGCCACTCTAAAGAGTGCCTGACAGCTCAACGCAAACTTACAGCTCAACGCAA